>OFEI01000065.1_pt1 | contig 15646 bp, 19 predicted proteins | sample 1521041 | NCBI WGS metagenome assembly OFEI01 (sample SAMN05335687, study PRJEB24111) | insect metagenome | biome: ENVO:00009004; isolation source: gut from larvae fed green and black olives | host: Bactrocera oleae | place: Israel | collected 2011-11
TACGCTATTACTACAAAGGCGTTCTGTGGACACCGAGTTATTTTGCAAGCAGTTGCGGTGGTGCGCCGATTTCGAACATCCGACAATACATCGAGCAGCAGCAAACACCAAGTTAGTCGGAAAACCGCGCCTTATATCCCCGCCCTGAAGGACGGGGTTTTACGGCGCACCTGATAAATATAGATAGCGAGATGAATCTGGTAGATAAGACCACAAAAGAAAAGGCACTATCTAATGTGAATGCATATTTATCAAAAGTGAGAAATAGTTGTCTAGGCAAAGAATCCGAAACAGCTTATATCTCTTGTGCAAATGACATTCTATCCAACTACTTTGCCTACCAACCTTCTGCATTAACTTCTCTTTCATATGCTAAGCAAGTCTCAGACTGCGACTTAAACAGCTATTTGATTTATGATGCAGCACGCATGAAAAATATAGATATTAGCGTGGTGTATGCCCCTGTTCATGCATTCTTGGCCTATAAAGAAAGAGGTGCGTATAAATATTGGGATACCGTTTACAGCGATCAAAAAGGCGGACTGGTTGATTTTAGCAACCAAATATACAAGAAAGATTTTTCACCATTTTATTACAGACCACAGAATGAAAAAACAATCATAGATACATATAAAGGTTTTGCTTTCTCTAAAGCCAAGAATCAAAACATTGAAGATATAATTAGCCTTTCAAAGGACAATCCTGAAAATGTTTTTTTGTCAACCATTAAATATACAAAGCTTCAAGATATGAGTCTTTTAAACAAAGAGGATGTGACCACTATAGAAAATAGCATTCAGCTTAACCTAACAAACACATTACTCCCGCTTGTTTTATCTGAATACTACTTAGCAAATAAAGAGTTTGATAAAGCCAGGGATTATCTGTTATCTATGAACAAATCTGATTGTGGTGAACCTTGTTTTGAAATAGGCAGTAAACTCGGACTCCCAATATATAAAGTACACAACAACCTCTATAAGTTATACTCTTATTTCGTTGAAAAACAAGGGCATGAACCAGACGAAGATGCATATATGACATCTTTCGCGTTCCTTTGCGTCTCTATTTTCTTTTTCTTTTTATACATAATTACTCCGGCAGGAGTTTTCGCATTCATGTTTATCGATAAAAAAATTAAAAACAGGAGGAACAAACAATGAAAAGAAATCTTATTTTTGCAGGTATAGTTATGATGGTTTCTGGTTGCCAACAGCAAATCAAGGAGTTCAATGATGCCCTGACAAATCTCGGTTCTTACCCAACGTCCTCTAACAGCGTTAAAGAATTTGGATGGGAAACTCGTCTACCAATGGTAACGGAAGATGAAGTCTGTAGTGCTTTTCGGCAAAATAAAGAGTCGGCAAGGGAAAAATATATAGGCCGTGATTTGATTTAAAATGGCGTAGTGCAGTGTGTAATAGAAAAACCCTATGCATGGAACGTTGGTAACGTTATCAGTTTACCGAGGAAAAAAGCGATTGAAGAACATGCAAGACTGGTTATAGAACACGGAGTATACGTTTCTCAGAAAGGAAAGATTCTCACGATTGAAAACTACAGCAATCTTCCTAACGGTTCAGACTGTAATATATCCATTGACCTATCCAGTTTCAATGGGAGCATGTATTAATTGTATCACAATTATCCACTGCATAGTGTAGTATTAGGAGGCAAGATGCTTAACCGGAATAAGATTGTAATTATCAAACGACTTGCAGTAGAAACTCTATTCTGGCCTGCCTGCCCTCTTGATGATGATCATTGCTTTGACCGCATCATGCAGGCTGAAGTTATAGATAAGGCGTTTCAGGATAGACACGCCCTGTATCTACACAGGTCGGATCGAAATGCCTCTGATACTCAACGCATAAAAAATACGCTCAGAAAAACTGCTATCCAACTAGTGATTTTGGTCGCCGATGTGACTCCAGAAGTCGCGGAAACCATACTAAACGAGTGGGACACCTCTGAGCCTGTGAACGGGGAATATGCTCAAGGCACATACGATTATCTTCTGCGGAAAAAGAAAACAAATGATGTGTAATATTACACGTCATTTGCTCGCTTAGTGCTCTCAAATGGCAGCTTTTCCAGTTCTTCCAGTTCAGCACTGAAAGACATTGACCATTTGAAAGGGGCTTGCCCTGTGAGCATCCTGAAAAGCCAGTCGTTTCTGTCTGAATATTTGCCGTTTTGAATATAGTATTCAGGGTGATGAAGACCAAGTTCAGGATCTTCATTTTCCTTGTTTTTGTATGTCCATGATGTTTTTGGAACATGCGAAAGTTCAGTTTTTAGATATTTGAAAAATCGCAATAAATCACCCCTGCCTCCCGTCCCCATTTGGCTGTTAAGTCTGAATCTTGTGCATTCATATTTACACTGCCATGTTTGCCCGCTACGCACTATCACCAACAGTGTGCCGTCATGATGGTGATCATCAGCACAGATACGTACAAAATGCAGAGCCGTATCAGGTTTTAAGTTACCATCGACATCCAGTAAGGTATCAAAAAAACATCTGTAATCATTCGATAACCGTTCAATCTGAAACGGATTTCCTGCCCCACTCATGAGCCAGTCAGCCCGACAACTGAGGACGGCCTGCATACGGGCGGCCATGTCAAAGGTAGGAGCCTGCCGACCTTCCAGACAGTCAAGCAGTAATGCCGGACTGCTTTCACCAATCCTCGCAGCCAGCAAAACAGGATCGGAACTTTCCCCATAGCGAAACCATCCATCATGACGTAATTGCTCCAGCAACCACGACATGCGTTTTCCCGTTTCCACTTGCCACGACTGGCGCAGGGACAGTGGCAGTTCTTCCGATTTTGCTTTTTTACCGTAAACATCTGACAGGACATAACGCAGTTCTCCCTCAATGGAGCGTTCAGATTTGGCTGCGGATGCCACTATTTGTTCGTAAATATCGTCGGGAAAATTTCTTACCTGCAACTTTGCCATAATGACGTCCTCTTGAGGTCAATCCAACTAAATTGACCTCAATTTAGACTCAAAATGATTACAAAGGCAAGGCGTTGCTGAAAATTTATTCTTTCTTTGCTACCGTTGCGGTTTACCGTCATTCTCCGCAATGCCCTTCCCTGTGCTTCATGTTCTGATAAACTGGTTATCTCTCAATGTCCTGCAACTGCATTGAGGCCGTGTTGCCCGTTTTTCGGGGCGTCGCTGGCGGGCAATGCGGGTTCTTCCTCTGCGGGTTTTTGGCTTAGTGCTGAAAATCCGCAATCCTGCCCTGCCCGCGCAGGGAATTAATTTCAGGAGTGTCTCACCTGTGGAATGGTTAGCAGCGTTATTATCACTCATTAATCAGAATCCGTGGGCGGGGACGATACTCGCCACGTTCGCTACCGCGCTGGCAGGAATGTTTACCTTTCACCTGAAAGAGCGCGGACGCAGGCGAATGAAACGTTATGAACTGACGCTGGAACATTACAACGCATACAGTTGCCTGATGTTCACCGCGATGGATGCGTTATGTACCGATAAAGGGTTTGAAAAAGTTCAGACCCGGATCATTAAGCCGGATCTGCCCGAACTGGTGCTGGAAGAGTCTACCTATGATGCGCTCAATGACCTTCTGTGTGCTTCGGGGCGGGCAACGCTGGTTGCCGATCCTCTGGCGCGTGAACGGATAGCCGCCTGCACGAATTGCATCATCCATAAAGTGAATGGAAATCAACAAACATCTGACGACTGCCACGACAAAATACTGGATGCGCTCAGGGCAATGAACCAGCATCTGCGGCGTTTTGAATACTGGTGGCTGCTGCGCTGGGGAGCTGCGGGTAGAGCAAGTTGGCAGGCGAGAGCGGTAAAGCGCACAAACAATAAATGCGGTAACAGCATGAAGAATAAGAAAAATAATGAAAATGATGAATAATTTTAAAAATTCAGGGCAAACACTGCCTCTTGCAGGCCAGAATTCACACAGCGCCTCCGTCATTTCAGGCGGACAGACATATATGACGGCTGAAACGGCGGCAACCATGCGGGCGATGGCGGTTGCTGCCGATCTGGATCTGCCACGTTACCTGCTGGCCGGTGAAATTCAGCGTTTGCTGGATTATGTGCCGGATCTGCGCCAGCGCCTGTTACTTGAGACGCTGTGGAATACCGGTGGCCGTATTAATGAAGTGCTGTCCCTGACGCCGGGGGATTTTCATCTTCATGGACATCAGGCATTTGTCGTGCTGCGGACGCTCAAGCAGCGCCAGCGCGGAAGGGGAAGACCGGTGAGGGGGGAACGTATCAGCCGTGCGGTTGCCCTCCCCGATCCCCATTACCAGCGCCGGGTGAGGGAATATATTGCCACGTTCGGGCTGCGTCAGCATGAGCGTTTCTGGCCGTTGTCGAGCGACAATACCCCCCGTAACTGGATCAGTGCTGCCATTACCCGCGCAGCCGATGATAACGTGACGTTTCCGGTAGATCCCATTACCTGCCATACTTTCCGCCACAGTTTTGCCATGCACTTGCTGTTACATGGCGTCCCCCTGAAAGTAATACAGGCATATCTGGGTCACAGTCGTGTTTCCTCAACCGAAATATACACGCGGATATTTACGCTCGACCTGAACTGGCTGGGTAGCGTCAGATTCAGTCAATAAACCTGAAAAAATCAACATTTTAATATCTAATATGGCTATATTATAGCCATAAAATAGCAAGTATATAGCAATATCAATGCTATCATTTAGAAGCTATGAAATAGCAGCCACATAGCTAAATTATAGTCACAAAAAGATAGCAAAACCATAGCACACATACAGTATTACATACGCATAGCATAGCTATATTTTTATAGCTTTAGTATTGCTATAGTAAAACTATTTAAGTATAGTCTATTTATAGCTATGTCATCGCTATAAATATATAGCGTAGCAATACTGATATGCAAGCTATGAACAAATAGCTAAACTATAGCGGCAGTATACAGAGGGTATGCAAATGTCAATTTTATTGATTGCTTCGGATAAAGGTGGTGTCGGAAAATCGACAACAGCGGTGAACCTTGCCGTTTACCTGTCGCAGAGTGGTAAACGAGTCATTCTGTTCAAAGCAGGCAAAGATAAAGCGCTGCTCAACTGGCAGGAAAAACGCCAGAAGCAGGGATTGCCCGTTATTCCCGTACAGGAAGCCTATGGGAACATTGCTGAACCGATAACTAAAGCTGCTCGGCTTGCTGACGTGGTGATCGTCGATTGTCCGGGTTTCGATAACGCAGAATACCGCAGCGCTCTTACCGTCGCGGATGTTTTCATTACGCCAATCAAACCGTCTTCCGACTTTGAAGCTGAAACGTTGACAGATGTAACCGCAACGGTCAGAAAAGCGCAGAAAATGGGTAATACCAAACTTCGTCCTTTCGTTCTATTCACCCGTGTCAAACATAACCGAACAGCCACTGCCGCTGAATTAGCCAAGGAGCTAAAGAGCGACGATGTATGGCTCAGGCCGCTGAATACCCGCATTGGTGAACTGACCGTTTATGAAGATTGCGCAAACATCGGCGCTGGCGTACATGACGTTGACCGCGCCTCCAGTCTGGGTAAGGCAAAAGCACAAATCGAATTACTGGCAAATGAATTGGGGCTTGTACCATGAGATTGAAAAAACCGCCTGTTGAGGCAGAAGTGACAACTCCAAGTGCTTTCGTGCGTGAGGCCAGACAAGTACCGGCCAAAGGAGCATCCAAGCCAACATCCTTTGTGTTGCAGCAGTTTTATCGTGACCTTATTGATGAAGAACGTGATTTATCGGAACAGAACCGCACCACCGTGCTGAAAGCGGCGTTGCTGGCATTTAGTAATATGGCGCCAAATGAAAAAAATCATTGGTTGCTGGAAGCAAACAAAAAAAGATAGGAAACATCCAAAAAAGCGCAATTTACATCTTCCCCGTTCTTTAGGGCGGGGAGGATGTCAAAGTATCCTTGACCAGAACCAGATAGCAAATCCCAGCATACCTAACCCCAGCACCGCATTCTCAATGACTTTGTAGACGAACCATTTATCGCCTTTATAGTAGTACACGTAGGGAGCCATCTTCCGGTACTCTCTGAATACGCCTTTTTTAAAGGACGTATACGAATCAATTAACGTCCAGAATCCGAGAGCCACCATCAGAACCCCAACAAATATGTCGATTTTCTATACCCCCCAGAACATCAGGTTCAGTGCGTTCTTGATGGCTTCGGCATCAGGGCTGGCATCGCCTAAAACTTCACCGAAGAAACGGGTGTTTACGCTGGCGAGTTCGGTGGTCAGTAACTGGTAATCGATTCCCGATACCTGAATAACCGGAAACAATGCCGGGCTGACTTTTGCCGAAAAGTGACGGGCTTCAACCAGAGGGATCACCATCCGGCGTTCAGCCGTTTCAACAATATCACTCTGCACATCAACGAACATCGTATAGGCGCTTTCCCGCCGGTATTCATAGACAGTAAATTGCATCTCACCAGTTCCGGTTTTCGTCGGCAAAAGAGCCGTGTTGAGAAATGAACGCGGCGACTTCCTCCATTCCAGCCCGGTTTTCTGCTTTCCAGCGCTCGGCCTTGAGTCGGCGGGCTTCGTTGCCGATGGCCTCGTTGACAAGGCCGGAAACATTCACCCCGGCAGCATTCAGTAACTGATAATTGTCTCTATCGACGGTCACACTCACTCTGTGTTTCATATTGCACCTCACTTTGAATACCCTGAGTATATATCGTAAGTAAGCATATGGCAAAAATATGCCCGTGAGGGCATGGGAGGCGCAACGCGCCGGAAGCCCCGCAGCGCAGCGAGGACAAAAAAAGCGTTACGGCGTTAGCCGTGACAAATCCCCGTTCCTGCTAAGCCATAAGGAACGAACAGCGATGTGAGCGCTGCTGTACGCGGTCGGAGTGGTCACGGCAAGGCAAAGCCGTAGCCGTGGCGTATCTCCGCCTTAGCGACCGTTTACGGGCGCTTAGGAGCGTGTACTCATAGCGCAAAGCAACAACACTGACAGCGAAGCGATATTATAGTTACAACATCCATCTAAAAGCGGCACTGTTCCCGGCCTCTGGCCGGGGGCGGCGCGGTTTTTCAGGTGGGTGAGGTGTGCGCGGTTTTGTTGGGTGTCTCCGGGCGGGTTTTCTTCTGAGCGGCGCGGCGAATGCCGCTGCAAGCGAAGGCATTCTTGCTGTTGGAGTTATCCCCACATCGTGGGGTGAACAGGTTATGTTTTTAAGAGAAAAGAGACTAAGGGCTTTAAAAGAATAAAGATTAAGGTCTTTAAAAGAATTCATGCGGTTTGTTTTGAGTCGGTTGGCGCTTTTACTTTGCCTCGATTGGCGTTCTTATCTTATAGTCCCATGCAGTTAAGTGTGGATAAGTGAAATTCGGGGGAAAATGCGGCAATGGCGGGCAGGATTTTGAATGCGTCGGTCTGCCGGTAGGTGTGTGAATGCGGTTTTTTCAGTGCGTGCAGGGCGATTTTTGAGCGATGGTGGGGCAGGGACGTGCGGAATCCTCCGGCGTCAACCGGATAGTGGGGGAGGGAATTCAGGGGGTGGCCAGCCGGGTGTGGTTGCCTCTGGACATTATCATGCGCTCTTTCACCCTGCTGGCGACTTCACGCAAGACGGTGGCGAGGTCAGCAGGGAACGAACCAGCCGCAATTTCTTTCTGGAGTTCAACCTTTACCTTCTGCTCTATCTCTTTGCGGCTGAGTCCGGCATCCCTTTTCGCCCGCAGCCGTTTGAGGCCATGAAGCCGCCGCTTGCGGTGATATGCGCGAAAAGCATTACGCACATAGGAAAAGGCTTTGCAGGCCAGTTCGTCCAGACTCAGGCGGGGCAGCCCCTGTTTTTCACGTTTCTGGTTTTCCCACTCCGCGCGGCTGTTGCGTTCTGACGCCAGCGCTTCCGGGGAAATGTCCAGCATGTCAAACAAGGCAGGAGTAAACTGAATATCGCTCGGTACGTTGCAGCCGATTTCCGGGTCGAAGGTCGTTTCGTAGGTGATTAAGCCGGTGTCTTTCGCCAGCGACGCCAGCGCCCGCGTGGCGCGGGTAATGGACAGGTTGCCGTTCTCTGACTCGGTGGCGAGTCCACATTCAATCGCCATCGTGGTGATTGATGCGTTAACGCGGTTGCCTAACGGGTTATAGTGGAAGAGTAGCGCCTGTATCAGTGCATCTATTGCTGCACGTCTGAGCTTGGGTGGCTGACGATGGCGTTTGCCGGTAGCGCGGGAGAATGCCATGTGCATTGCGAACGCGAGTTTATCAGTAAACCCGACCGCTTTTTCCATCAGCTTACGACAAAACGGTAGAGTGCTTTTCCCTTCCGGGGGGGTAAAACAAGGGGTAGGGTTTTTCACCTGCGTGTAAAATGGGAATGACTTTTCTTTACAATTTAGCATAACTTTCTGCGCACATATTGCGCAGAAAGAGCAGGGGCAGAGACTTGCAAAACGTTGTCCATGTCACTATACTCCACCACATAGAGCAATAATTCTATGTAGTAACGTTGTAGCCCCGTTATTCTGTGTTCTTCCGGCAAGTCGAGACAGATTACGGGGTTTTTCTTTTTGGGTTTCATCTTAGTGAATCCACCCTCCTTTAGCGCACTTCCGGCTGCGCCGTGCCAGTAATGTGATTGAATCTAGCACCAGAAACTAGGTCGGTCAAGAATCAAATGACTGTATCTATTCTCTGAACTCCTCTACATAACCTTCCATAAGTCCGGCTATCACGTCTTGCATGGTTTCGCCACGAGCGTGACATACTTGTTTGAACTGATCTACAACATCTCTTGGTACGAAAGCCCTTAGAATTTTATGAGACGCAGATCTCTTCGCTATCAGCCGCTTGTTATGCTCAACTTGGGTTAAAGGTTCACCTTTCCGGTATTCCCTTTTCTCTTTTTTTTCGTTTTGGTCAGACATTGCGCGATCCGCCTCAAAAAAACCGATCGATTTCAACATTTTAAGCATCCTACCGGAATTTTAGCCGTCCATCACTTTTTTATTACCGCCAAACCGTCACCGCTCGCCGCAGCCGAACGACCGAGCGCAGCGAGTCAGTGAGCGAGGAAGCGGAATGTCACCGCCCCTGCATGTCGCTCGTTCCTTCCAGTTCTTCCAGAGGAACGATTTCCAGTACCTGTTCTCCGCGCCGTTGTGCCATGATCTGATTGTCCACTTCGCGATCAATCAGCCAGCCTTTGCGCTTCATTTTTTCCCGCCACTCGTGATAGCCGGGTTTACGGGTTGCATCAACCACGCCTTGATTTCTGGCATGTAACGTGGTGAAGAATCGATAATTCAAATTATAGAGAGAATCATCCAAACGAATTGAAAGTAGAGGAAGACAGGCTAGGTGAAATTTCCAATCCAAAATCATTGAATACTTCAAATTATTATTAATGTAATACCCACCGTAAAGTTCGTATTCTACCATTGTGACTAACCGGTCATTTTGCGTTGTACCTTGCTCCTGACAATGGAAAAAAACGCCATTTTCCAAATCAAATGCAAAAATCTCTTTCCTATACCCATAAAAATAGAAGTAGAAAGGCTTAAAAAACCCTTCTGCCTCTAACTCTCTCCAAGCCTGCGCTCCGGGTGAACTTGAACGCTTTAACCATCGATTAAAAAACCACCCCTTGTTAGTGACGAAGTTTTCGTTCATAGCGGATCCTTATTTAAAACCTTTGTCGGTAGGGGTTTTATCTCCACCACCACTAGGCGGTTTACTGCTACCACCTCCTCGCACCCCAAGCCCTGCAACAAAAGTACGACCTACATGGTTTACAGCATCACCCAAAATCGAATCATAACCCCTATCGCCTATCCAGCTTATTACCCAATTCGGCAAACGTATAGGCAACATAAACACCCACATAATGATACCGCCCATGACGCGAGCATAAACGACCAATAACGCCAACAGAGTAAGCAACCCCGTGACAGAATTTCCCTGCACATCACGGAATGCTGGTATAAACAGAACATCAAATAACGTACCTACGCCCGTCAGTACCAACATGGCAAACACAAAACCACAGACCATCAGTATAGGGCGTAACAACACGTCAATGATGAATATGTAGCCGGTGGTAGAGCGGTCGTCTGTTTTATCGGCCACATTGACATGAGCCACCGCCCACAGCGTTGACGCTGCAATACCGGTTAGTACCACCACAAACCATTCTACCAGTGCCATTATCCAGTTAATGACCGGTATCAAAGGAATAAATACTGACATCATTGCGCCCAGTACCATCAGCATAATACATAAGGCGTAAATCATTGGGGCTGCTGCCTCAATTGCTGCTTTCAATGCATCAACCCCTCCTTGCCCAATGAAATTTACTGTTCTCGCTGCGAGTCCCGCAAGACTAAAACTTTCTGAAACCGCTGCTGCTCCTTTCGCAGCCACATATAAACCAAAGCCAGCCTCCCCAACGACCATAGTCCTGTCACCGATTTCCTTCACCCGTATTATCGGGTTCTGAATATCGGTTTCTCCATCACCACTGCCCGCCTGCCAGCCAAAAATGTTCTGCAAATCGAACATGCTCGATAAAACAGACATTCCTCTCTCTAGCGCATTTTGTGATTTGGACACATCCATTTCCGCTACGCTACTTCCTTTTTTTGCCCCTAGCGGTGGGACGTATTCTGTATTCTGTAAGCGCGACTGGTATGCCTGATAAAGCCCCTGATAATAGTCCGTGGAACCCACATCACCGATGCCGTTCGACGGGATTACAGTGGGTACATTGTTCGCCACCGATGCCAGATTGCTGTTGGCTGTGGACAGGGTGCGGTAATAGGTTCCTAACCCCACCCAGCCCTGTTCTTTGATGCTTTTCGCCACCGCATCGGTCGCTTCTCCGCCGGAGGGTTTCGCCCTGAGTGCCTGACCAATCGCGTCCTGATAGCGTTTTGCTGCTATCTGAATATCCTGCGCTATATCTGGCAACGTACCTTCCCCGGATTTTAGCTTCGCGTTGTAGGCATCGTAAAAGTAGTCTGCTGTCTTGGCGGCATTATTAGCCAGTTCAACAGTGGCGTTACGCTGTGCCTTGTCTACCGCCTGCAAATAGGCTGCGCTACCCGGCAACATTGCCGCCATAAAATCGCTTTTGGGGTCAATCTGCTTATAAGTGAGTTCACCACAGCTTGCCGTGCCATTGGTGATTTTCATCGATTCAGCACCCTTACTTTTTCCTGAAACCGTCCGCATTTCAGCCCGGCTTTCATAGGCTTCCCCGGCAGCTTTCATCTGCGCCAGCCCGTGATTGATACCGAGCATACACAGCCGCATTTCCACTAACTGCTTGGCCGTGCTCGCCACAGCAGGAATGGCGGGCTGGCTGTACAGGGCTTCGCCTTTGCCTATCTGGTCAGCGATTTTGTCGGTGATAAGGTTCGCTCCGCCAATCCCCAGCGAGGCCATCCACAGGAATATCAGTTGCGACAGCGCCCAGCCGGATTTCAACGGTATCAGCATAGACAGGCCGAACAGCGTTTTGATAATGCTGTTCCCGCTGTTCGCATTGCCCTGTAATACCGCGCCGGTCGTCGCACCCTGTCCGATTTTACGGAAGAAGGAATACCCCAGATAAACACTCATGACGCACAGCAGCGTCATGTTAAGAATAAAGAATACCGGCCCCAGAAAACCGCCGTCCGAGGCAGACTGTAGCGGGTGATTGACCACGTCGCCCAGCATGAGCGTAAGCGCCCGGCGTGAAAGGTCAGTGGTTTCTTTTGACCGCTCCCACAACGTGTGAGGGGTCACGCTGTCCGCAGCAAACACTAAGCCCGGCGCAAACGTCAGCAGCAGCAATAACGCACGTCGCACAATGAAGTTCATTACTTTTCACCTCGCTTAAAGCCGCACTGGCCGAAGCGCAGCGTTTTGTTCAGTCCGTTATCGGCGCGAAATGTCGCAAACGTCGCCCCTTCTGCATGGGTGTTAATGCGATTGACCAGCTTCCATCCGCTGAATTCGATGTGCAGGGCAGACATGTAGCAAACCCCCAAAAACGCCGCAAAAATCACGACCAGCGATGCCGCCCGGACTATCCACGCGGGTTCTCCGGTAAACAGCGCCAGGATGGTCAGTATCAAGGCAAAAATGGCACCGCTTCCGCATATTGTCACACCGGCAAGCGCAAGCCGTTTCTGACGGAGAAACGTCTCACGCGCCTGTTCAATCTGGTACTCAGTGGCACGAAAATCGCCAAAAGGCGTATTGCCGATTTTATCCAGTTGCTTATCGGCTTCTTCTTTCAGTGCGCGTCGTTCTGCAAGCGTCTCTTTCAGCGTCTGCGTGCGCGTACTCACCGTTTTGGTCAGCATCCTTGAGTAGTTTTTTACCTGTGACCAGCCGGTAACAAAGGAAATGACGCCTGCAACACGGCGTTTTTTTTCCGGCTCTGCGTTTTTATTCATCCGACTTCCTCCGGCTAGTCTGCCAATTAAGGATAGGTACGGTTAACGTTTGCGTTGTTTAAGACGTTCTACCGTGAACAATACCACTGCATGTATTGTCACCAGAAAGGCCAGCACAATGAGTCCTTTTTCCAGAAAGGAATATGATGAAAAGGCATCATATATTTTCGACAACGCTATCATCACCCCCCTCCACTTTACACTATTTATATTATAATCTATTAAGCGATACAATCGGTAACTATTTCGCTACTGACTGGTTCATCTGACTTACCACACTATGCATTTTTGCTGCATACTCATTTTGCGCCATCAGCGCCAGCATTTGCCCTTGCAGAATGTTGTTTTTCTCCACCTGCTGTTTCAGACCATACAACAGCCAGCTATTGAGGTTGGTCACGTTCACCTGCTCGCGCAGCAGATCGTCGCTGTTTTTCATCATCAAATCCGTCTGGTACGCCGGATTCGCGTAGCGACGGGAAACCTCGAACTGCTCAAACTCTCGCAGCGACATCATCCCCTTGCGCTTGGCTTCTTCGCTGGCGTTCTGCTCGTAGAATAACGCCATGCTCGGCACCTTCCGCGCATCACTCAGCGGCTGTTGGGTCGCCGGGTTAGGTTTGCTGGCCGCGATCATTTCAAGCTGCGGCTGCGCGGCAGCGTCAATGTACGCCTGATACTGCTGGAACAAGCCCAGATACTGGCGCCCGGACGCGCTTTTAACCTCAGCCCGGCTGGGCGCACGTCCGGCACTGCGCTGCGCGGTATTTTTGGTGTACAGCAATGCCGCATCGGTTTGTTCATCAGTGAAGGTGAGCGTGGGTTTCTTCCCCTCCTTACCCGCCCCGTCCAGCACAGACGACAACGAGGTGTCGCCGCGCGGCATATCGGAGACGGTCTGGCAGAACTCTGTCCCACCAAACGCTTCCTTGTCATTGGTATCACAGTAGGCTTTGTGTGTGGTCGCGCTGGCCGTTGCCTCAATGCTGGGGTCTTTAAACGCCAGATCGTATGCCTGCTTAACCTGTACGTTGTTGCTTGATGTCGCCACCGTTCGCTTGCCGCCCCCGGCGGCGCGACTGGCTGCGCCCATCCCACCGGATACCGCCGTTGCGCATATATCGTTAGGGACACGATACCGCGCTTTCGCCTCACGGATACGTTCCTGTCTGCGCTGCTCAATGTCAAACTGGCGCTGATTATCGGCGGTCTGGTTAATCAGGGCAGCCGACCGGTCGCCCTGCTGTGAAATGGCAGTGCCGATATTAATCAGCGTGGTCTGAATAGCGCCCAGCGTGGTATTCGCTGCCGTCAGTTGCGGCATCACCTGCAACGAGATCGGCGTGGAAGAGGTGACATTGCACACAACGCTATAGCCCAGCGCCGGATAGGATGCCACACCTGCGGTTAACATCAGCAGGGCAAGGCGGGTTTTACTGACAGGTCGCATCAGATAGCCTCCAGTCGGTGTTCTTTGATGAGTTTTGCGGCCAGTGTTTCGACCAGCGTCAGCCCTGCTTCTTCCTGTTCGGCGCGGGTTTTAAAGCGCTTGCCGGTTCCCGCCAGCATCGCCTCCAGCGTCTTCTCAGCGCTGCCGGTCGGGAAGCGCTCGGCCAGTACGGTTAACGTTTTGCCGACGCCCAGCGCCTCAATCAGCAGCTTGCGCAGCTTACGGTCACGGATGGACGAGTTAAGCGCCCACACCTGCTGCACCCCCATGACATTTTTGAGGATGTGGCAGATATCGCCGCGCTTGGTGCGGAAGATGGCGAGGAAGTAACGCCCCCCGTCGCTGGTTTCCTGCGTCGAAAGCCAGTCGAAGCGGTCGAGAATATCGTCGGAGATGTTGATGCCAATACTGCGGAGATACTCGCGGTCGCTTGGCGCAAGGCGCATCATCAACAGCGTATTGACCGACTTGGTAACAGACTCTGGCATGTGGGAAACGTACTGCGAGGAAAACATGGTGCGCACGCCGAGCTTGCGATCTTCAAGGTCGGCGGTATTCAGCGCACTCTGGATGAATTTCACGTCCTGAAAGTTATGCGATTCGTCGTAGAAGATGTGTTTGATTTCTTCCGACAACGCCGAGATACGCTCCTTGTGGTAGGCGTGATACAGCGGGTCGAGGCCGTCGAGGAAGGACTCGGCGCAGTACGGCAGATAGTAGTTCCGTGCGGCAAGGTGCCGGGCAAACAGGTACATGATACCCGTCTGAAGCTGTCCTTCACCGGACGTTTTCTCCCCCGTCACTTTCATCATATCAATGACGATAATGCGCGTTTCGGCATTCAGATCGTAGCGGGTATAGTCGGAAAACACCGGGTATTTGGCGGCAGCGGTTTTAAAACAGCGGGAAATGTAGTTAAGCACATCCTCATTGCTGCCCTGCACATTAACTTTATCGTAGTCCTCTTTCAGTTCGGCAGAGCTTGTCAGCAGCGCCTGAAAATCATCCAGTCGCGGCATCGCGTAACGGTGCGCCAGCGCCGCCGCGCGGGTATTGCCCGCCGCAAAGAGCGCATCGGTAATATCAAACCATGAAGCCGTTTTGAGCCATTCCTGCCCGATATAGCGTATGAGATCGTCCCTGTGTTTTTCAATCAGCTCGTTAAAGTGTTCATCGTCCCAGCCGTAGTTTGCCTCGGAGTCCACTTCCCTGTCGTGGCTCAGTTCCCCCTTCAACACCAGATACCGGGTCAGTTCACGCAGGCTGATGGTTTTTAAATGCTGCGCCCCTTTGGTCGTGAGTATCCCGGCAGCGGCCACCGCGTCCCGCACCTCGTCATTGATGGCTGGCTCATAGCGGTTGGCTTTGTTGGTGGCTTTTTCAATGTACATGTCGTCGATCAGTTTCAGCACCACGGCCGAAATCGTCGTCGCATTGGGCGGCTCCCCGGTGGTCGTGTCGATGCAGAAAGCACACAGCATATCTTTGATAAAAACCCGCTCCAGCACGGTAGGAAAGCGGCTTCCAAGCTGCGTTTCGAGGAAGTTCACGCGATATTTGGCGCTGTTTTCCAGAACGATGTGCGACACCAGATGCTGCTTTTCCGGAGGCAGTGACAGCTTGATCAAATCCACGTTGCCCTCGGCGCTCAGCCCCTTGTCAATCCACGTACAGAATGGCAAATCCTTATTCGACGAGAAGATAGCGGAGAAATTCAGCCGGTTCGCAAGCATAC
>OFEI01000066.1_pt1 | contig 15035 bp, 12 predicted proteins | sample 1521041 | NCBI WGS metagenome assembly OFEI01 (sample SAMN05335687, study PRJEB24111) | insect metagenome | biome: ENVO:00009004; isolation source: gut from larvae fed green and black olives | host: Bactrocera oleae | place: Israel | collected 2011-11
CGGAAACGAACACGTTGAGATACCGAACCATCTCGACTGCCAGTTCGCGGTTACCGGGCCGGACCAGGTCTGGTGCGGCGATGTGACTTATATCTGGACGGGTAAATGCTGGGCTTATCTGGCGGTGCTGCTGGACTTGTTTGCACGTAAACCGGTGGGCTGGCTGGGCCATGTCGACGTCACCGGACTCGGCACTGACGGTCAAAGCGTTGCAGATGGCCTGGAAACTTCCGGGTAAGCCAACAAACGTGGCGTTCCACAGCGACCAGGGCAGCCCCTATACCAGCCGTAGATATCAGCAGGCGCTGTGGCGCTGTAGGATACAGCAGAGTATGAGTCGACGGGGAAACTGCTGGGATAACGCCCCTATGGAGCGGTTCTTCCGGAGCCTGAAGACCGAATGGGTGCCGATGAAGGGCTATAACAGCTTCAGCGAAGCCCAGGGCGCGATAATCCGCTGTATAACGGGATATTACAGCGCTATCAGGCCCCACTGGTATAACGGCAGTCTGACGCCCAACGAATCTGAGCGACTGTACTACTTACAGTCTAATGCTGTGGCCAGTATTAGTTGACCACTACATCTCGGGCATTTTGAAATCGATACGATTTTTGGCAAAGACCGGAAGTCATTCCTGCTGACCACGGTGGATAAAGCCACAAAACAGGTCATTATCCGTAGACTGGCGAATAAGCGCGCAAAGAGCGTCGTGGAGGCGTTCAGCGACATCGTAGCGAATACCTTCTGTGAGTTCAAAACACTGACGGCGGATAATGGCTCTGAGTTCGCGCAGCATAAGCAAATCGCGCAGGTTACCGAAGCAAAAGTCTTCTTTGCACGGCCTTATCACTCTTGGGAACTGGGGGTGAATGAGCACACGAACGGGCTGATACGCCGCTTTTATCCCAAGGGAACGGACTTCAATCAGGTGAGTCATCGAAAGATGACTGAACTCGAACATATCCTCAACACACGAGGGAGAAAATCTCTGGGCTATCGCTTCCCCAATGAGGTATTTTAAACGCACTTACAGGCAGCATAACCCCCTGCCGTTTTGTTGCGTTTCGACTGGGAATAGGCCCTAAAGGGTGGTCGTTTTGCGGTCACCTTTTTTCATTGCGACTATTGCAGGAACAAGTTGCTGATACGTTCACGCCCGAGCGTCGACATCGGGCCATGACCTGCAATAAAGGTCACATCGTCACCCAACGGCAGGAGTTTGTTGTGAATAGAGGCAATCAGGTCGCTGTGGCTGCCCTGAGAGAAGTCTGAACGCCCAACCCCACCGTTAAAAATTACATCGCCAGAAACCAGCAGGCGGCCTGCGTGGTCAAAGAAGACCATATGTCCTGGCGTATGGCCAGGGCACAGCAGGATTTCAAGCGTGGTATTGCCTACCTTTACCGTCTCCCCCTCTTCCAGCCAGCGATCCGGCGTCAGCGGTAGGCAAGTGGCAAAGCCAAACATTTCACTTTGCTTCGGCAACGCGTCCAGCCAGAATTTATCGGCGATATGTGGGCCAATAATGGGTAGCTGATAATGTTGCGCCAGCTCAGCGGCCGCACCAACATGGTCAAGATGGCCGTGCGTTAACAGAATCTGGGTGAGCTTAACGCCCAAATCAGCGACTTCGCGTTTGATTTTTTCCGCATCACCGCCCGGGTCCACCAGCGCGGCTTCGCGAGTTTCCGCACACCAGATCACCGAACAGTTCTGGGCGAACCTGGTGACCGGAATAATGTGATAGTCCATAACTCTCCGATACCGGCCACCACAGGTGCCCGGAATTTAGTTCTACCAGTTCCGGACCGGACCGGTATCAATATGCACAAAGTTACTGTTCGGGTAGTATCCTACACCGCCTGCACGTAGCGAAAGTGCAACTTTGCGAATATTGCTTAACGAAATTCCTTCAATGTGGAAATCCATTGCCTGACCTAGGGTGTGATAGCTGTGCTTTGCCACGCCTATGCTGTGCAAACGCAGCGAGTTGTTGGTGGCCAGCGAACGATAACCGGAGATTAACTGCACGGGTTTACGTGTATCAAGCATGGTCTGCAGGCGGTAAAGCTGATCGAACAGGTGGGGATCTATGTTCTTACTTTTGTTGGCCCGGTAGTCACGGAAAAAGTGATTCAGGCGCGCTAATTGATCCTTGTCATAACTTTTTCCATTGAAAAACTCAGTTTTGAGGCTTTCACCGGTGTTCAGGTTGCTGAGGGTCAGCACACGAGGACGAGCAGTAGAAAGCGAGGCAAAAGCCCGTCTGGGAAGAAGTGCCACACCGAGTGCAGCGCCGCCCAGTGCTAACCACTTACGACGATTTGAGTCAAATTTATCCATGAATCTGTATTACCTAGCTGAAGGATTCGGAACGATGCATTTACTGCACCGTTCGAACTTTACCGGGGGAGAAAATATCCGTCAACTCGGCGCAAAAGAGAGTGACGCAGAGATCGCATTCAATGCCTCTGCGCCAGCCAACTGACCGGAGAGCTCCCCACGGGCGGAACTGCTGGATAATCAACAATTAGAGTAATAATTGACCAGCCTGCGTCAGGATCTGAATGCCTGAACGCGCTGTCATATCATAATTGTAAATATCTGTACGAAATTGCGGCTGGCCATCATCTGCTACCCAAGCGGTCAGGTAATAGAGGTTAACCGGAATGCGGTGGAGGATCGAAACGAAATGCGTTTCGCCCTGTTTCAGCGTGCTGCTGATGCGCGAATCATCCCAGCCCACATCCTGTAACAGCAGGTTAGCGAGATCCGAGGCGCGGTTCACGCGTACGCAGCCTGAGCTGAGCGCACGAATATCTTTCTGGAACAGGCCGTGATTAGGCGTGTCGTGCAGATAGATAGCCTCCGAGCTTGGCATATTAAACTTGTAGCGCCCTAACGAGTTGGTGGCCCCCGGAGCCTGGCGAATGCGATACGGGAACGAGGCCGCCGAAACCATACTCCAGTCAATCATCGAGGGGTCGATCACCTGCGCATCGCTATTCCAGCCTGACAGCAGCGTGTAGCCGTGTTTGTACAGGTACATCGGATCCTGTTTCACCTTCGGCACAATATCTTTGCGCACCAGCGTGGTTGGGACATTCCACGGCGGGTTGAGGACCACATTATTCAGCGCGCTGCGCATCAACGGCGTTTTACGGTCCGGGCGGCCAACGATCACCCGCGAGGATAAAATCTCGCTGCCGTTAACGTAGTAAGCCAAGGAATAGTTCGGGATATTCACCATGATGCCATTATGCATATCATCGGGTAACAGACGCAGACGCTGAATGTTCAGCGCCAACAGCGAAGCACGCTGCTGCTGCGAGACGTTTAGCCACTCGCGGGTGCGCATGCCAATTGCGCCATCCGCTTCCAGCCCCTGCCAGCGCTGGAAGCGTTTCAGCGCCTCAATCAGCTCTGACGTGTAGACATTGTCTCCATTGACCAGGATAGATTCGCCCGGCACGTTACCGAAATTATTCGGCACCGCAGGCGGGGGAATATCTGTGGTGGCAGTAGCGGAGGGGCTAACAACCGCGTTGGTCTCTCTCTGCTGCTGCACGACAGCATCCGGCTGTGTGTTATCATCGTCATGCACCAGCGGCGCATCAACGGCCCTGACCACTTCGGCGGTCGGTTTCGGCGGCTTATTGGCGACAGACATCATGCCGGTGCGCTGTAAAATATCGCGCAGCGCCGGGACATCATCACTCACCTGCCCCGGTCTTAACGTTTGTTTATCACGCAGCTGCGGCCACGGGCGCGCATCCGCCAGCAGGGTTTTCAGCGCCTGATGCATCAGGGCATATTTCGGGTACTGCGGAGCCAAGGACTGCACAAAGCCGCTGAGATTGCCCTGTGCCATGGCGCGCTTCCACTGATTGATGGCCTCCATTGACGGGGCTTCCATTTTGTAAGGGGCATTGCTATACAGCCAGACTTCACCCTTGCTAGGCACGTTGAAGGTGAATTGCAGATAGCCCAGCATAGCATCAGACAGCACAACATCACGCGCCAGCCCGCTGATCTGCGGATCGGTCAGCTGTTTTACCCAATTGGTGAATTGCGGCTGCACGCCGGAAAGCGCAACCTCAGCCAGCTGTTGCTGGAACTGCTGCACGGCCTGTTGATCCTGCCACATCAGGCGCATACCGTTTACGGCATACAGTAAAGTAAGATTCTTCAGATAAAACGGCGTGCTCCCGTGAGGGAAAGCCGCACTGATTTGTGCCTGGCTCTGAACCACGCTAACAGTCGATGACAAAGGTGCGGATAAAGGTGGAATGCCTGCTGCCGCGGGGGACATGTATGTCAGTCCGAACATCAAACAGTAGCCAAGCGCAACGGCCTCAGCGGATAACAATTTCTTCAGCAACATCCCTTGCCCCCTGTGTAAGCCAGCTGAATCAAAGAACAGCAGCAGTTAGTCATTGTTATAAGTATAGAAACAGAAAACGGCATCTGCCTCTTCCGTTGCAAATGCCGTTATTCGGAGTAATCTGGCAGCAGAGATTTTACCACTGCACGCCATCATTTTTTATATCTTTAGTCTAGAATTATGCTTCAGCTTCGGCTCCATTGCTGGTCACCGTCGGCTCGGCAGCAAAGCCGCGCAGACCAACTACATGAACATGCTCAGTATTATTAAACACCTTACGCACCAGCTTATAGGTCGTCCCTTTTTCCGGGCTGATGTTTTCTGGTGCCGCGATAATCAGCTGCATTTCCAGACGGTCACACAGCTCGAACAGCGTGGCGATGGATTTAGCATCCAGACGCGCCGCTTCATCAAGGAACAGCAAGCGGCAAGGCGAGATATCTTTCCCACGCAGGCGGCGTGACTCCTCTTCCCAGCTCTGCACCACCATCACCAGAATGGACATCCCGGTACCGATAGCTTCACCGGTCGACAGCGCGCCACTCTCCGCTCGTAGCCAGCCGTCCGAACCACGGTTAACTTCGACTTCCATTTCCAGATAGTTACGGTAATCGAGCAGCTCCTCCCCGATAGTCTGCAGGGTGCGCTGGCCCATATGGATCTGCGGGTTAAGGCGCTGATAAAGTTTCGCCAGCGCTTCCGAGAAGGTCAGATGATTGCTTTTAAACAGATCCTGATGCTGCTCATGCTGTTCTGACAGGACGTCAAGCAGGGTGGAGTGTGCCTCACGCACGTTAACGTTTAGACGCACACTCTTCACCTGGCCAAAGCTGACGGCCTGCAAGCCCTGGTTCAGCTGGCGGATACGGTTCTGCTCGCGCTGAATGGTTTTACGAATAATGTTCGATACGCTGCGCGAGCTAATCGCCAGCATTTGCTCGCGCGCGGTTAATTCTTCAGTCAGACGATTCAGTTCGATCTCCATCTGCTCAATGGCTTCGACCGGGTCATCCGTGCGGATGATATCCTGACGGATACGCTCGCGCAGGTGCTGATACACGGCGATAAAGAACTGAATTTTATGCTTAGGACGCTTAGGATCTTCCGACAGGCGCAGCACATCGCGCAGGCGTTCGTTATCCGCTACCGCAAGACGCAGCGCACCCAGCGCCTTATCCGACATTGAACGCAGCTCGTCCCCGCCAAGATACGCCAGCTCACAGCGATGCAGACGACGCTCAATGCCGTTGTCTTTCACCAAGCGCAGTACCGCCACCCAGCCCGCTTTGGCACTGACTACCTGCTCGCGGCCCACCTGGTATTCACGCTCTAGGCGGCGCAGTTTTTTCTGCAGAGCATCCATTTCGGCTTCACAGAAGGTCAGCTGTTTTTCCAGCTGATTACGGCGAGCACGATTATTACTCAGGGCGGTATACAGTTCATCACGACACATGCGCGCACGCTCTTCGGCACTGGAGTTTGCCTGTACGCCGATGTCTTGCATCTCCTGCTGAAGCTCTTTCAGAATTTCGCGCCTAGCGTCATGGGAGCTTTTCAGCGTGACCAGCAGCTGAGAATACTGCGTCAGCTGGACCTGATGCTGGCGCAGCTGGTCGCGAGCACGCGCACGGTCGGCTTCGGCATGCGCCAAGCGCTGGCGCAGCTTCTCGTTGAGATCGCTGTTACCGTCGAGCATGCCTGCAGAGTCGGTATAGCCGAAGTGCGCGCGGCGCTGCACCACTTCCGTCAGGGCAAACACCTGCTGACGGGCATCGAGCTGCTGCTGCTGCGCCTGCTGATAATCAAGCTGCAGCTGTTCATGCTGTTCCGGGTCGCTCTGCAACACGGAGAGGATCGGCTCCAGCTTCGCCAGCTGAGCGTCGTGCTGCTGGATAAAGCGTGCCGCCTCCTGCGCTCCATCCAGCTTTTCCAGAATCTCTTCATAACGGTCGCGCAGGGAATCATCCAGCAGCAGGCTGACGCGCGGCATCAGACGGTTAAGCTGAGCTACGCTCTCTTTCGCCTTGTCAAACTGCTGGCGCTGTTGCTGGTTTTCGCTTTCATGGCTGCTCAGCGCACGCTCAACTTCTGTGCGGCGGTTGTTTAGCAGGCGCATTTCCGCTTCCGGATCGGACTCAAAGGCCACACCGAGGTGGCTGCCGATAAAGCGGCTGAAGGACTGGTGCAGACGTTGGGTTTTTTGCACATCAAACGACAGTGTGGCGTAGCGCTCGGCCAGACCTTCCCGCTCGGTTTGCAGCAGCTCTAGCTGATTCTCACGAGCCGCGCGGCCAAACAGCGGCACTTTCGGGAAGCGTGAATAACGCCACTGGCGATCGCTGGCCTTGACCACCACTGCTTTTTCCAGCTCTTCAACGTTGAACACGCTGTCATCGAACGACTGAGAATCCCCTTCAATCAGATAGAGCTCATCCGGGCAGTCATCCATGGCGTCGAGCAATTCACGTACCAGCGACAGGTCCGGGACGACAATTCCATGGCATGCTGGGCCGTACAGCGCGGAGAAGTACGGCGCATCGTCGATGGTGACATCATCATAAATTTCGGACAGCAGCACGCCGCCAAAGTGCTCAGCTAGGGTGTTAAGACGTGCGTCTCCAGCACCGCTAGGCTGGCTGAGGCGCTTGATCTGCTGCTCAATATCACGCTTGCGGGCAGAGACTTCATAACGCTCAACCGTGGTTTCGCGCTCTCGCTCCAGCAGCTGCTGCATGAATTCTGTAACCTGCTGGCTGTTTTCCAGCGCCTGGCCTGTCTGCCCCCTAAGCTGGGAGATGATCTCCTGCGCAGCCATCCACTGCGGCGCTTGTTTAGTCAGGCGGGCGATACGCTCGCGCAGCTGTTCCAGCTCTTGGCGCATGTTCATGCGGCGCTCACCGGCATCGGAGACGCTGTCGTTCAGCTGCTCAATCTGAGCTTCCAGCTTATACTGCAGGGCTTCCAGCTCTTCAGCATCAACCTGCTTACCGTGGCGCTTGCAGAACTCGCTTAGCAGGCGCTCGGCATCCTGCTGTTCGCGCAGGCGCTGTTCAAGTTCGTTGATGCGGGTACGCAGCGGCTGCAGCTGTTCAGCGTGATAGCGCTGGTTAACCGCATCACGCAGCAGATCGCGACCGACCTGCCAGGCTTCGCTACGGCTGACCGGCCCAGCAATTTTGGTTACCAGCTTGAAAGCCTGTTCAAACTGGCTATGTGCGGCCTGCGTCACGCTCATTTTCTGCTCCAGCATCAATAGGTTACTTGTCTCTTCCTGCTCTTTGGCTTGGAAAGTTTCCTGCCACTCTTCAGCATTATCAACGCTGAGGTCGCTTAGCTGGCAGATCTCTTTCGCCCGCTGCAAAGCGGTCAATGCCTGCTGGTATTGGATAGCGCGGGTCTGCTGCACGTCCAGCGCCTGCTGATAGTCAGCCAGCTGGCTTTTCAGCTCGTCAACTTCCAGCTCCGCCGCTTCGCAGCGCGCTTCGTTTTCTTCCTGCAGCTCACGCGCCTCAGCCACCACTTCGTTCTGCTCTTCCAGACGGAAGGTCAGCTCTTCGAGATCGGCATCATAGCGGTCAATTTTTTCCTGCTGACGCAGCGCGGTTTGCACCAAGTTGAGGTGATCGCTGGCGGCCTGATAATCGGTTTCTAGATCGCTTTCTGCACCGTTATACTCGGCCAGCTCACGCGCTATCTCAACCGAACGATACTGTTCCGCGGCCAGCTGCTTACGGCTGGTGAACAGGTCGTTACGCACCACCATGGCAGCGTCGAGGTGAATGCGGCGCTCGTTAGCATGGCGCATATAGTCTGCTGCCACGTAGCTGGTCGCTTCGGAAATCAGGTGCTTAAACAGGTCGCGGTCGGACTGGGTAACGCGGATCGCTTCCAGCGTCATGCGGTTTTCACGCAGCGCTGCTTCCATATCTTGGAAGGCTTTACGCACCCCGCTGTTTTCCGGCAGCAGGTAGTCACGCAGCGAGCGGGTAATCGCGCTGGAGATCCCGCCGTACAGCGAGGCCTCAATCAGGCGGTAATATTTGCTGCGGTCAGCGGCAGAGCGCAAGCGGCGCGCCACGATACCGAGATCGAACATCACCGAGTGGTAGTCGGTAATTGAGTTGTACTGTTTGAACTGTACGCTCTCTCTACTTTCGAATTTGTCCTTCAGCTCACTGAGCGGCAGCACGCGTGCCTGGCGCGCATTCACCGTTTCGGTGAAAATTTCAGTCGGGTTAATCGACGTTGGCAGATCATGAATGCTGAAGGGTTTAATGTCCACTTTGCGGTCGCGGCCGGCAACCTGCTGCAGGCGCACGCCTGCAATCACCCGCTCGTGACGTGAGTTCATCACGTCCAGCGCGGCGTAGCACACGCCCGGGCGCAGCTTACCGTGCAGGCATTTATCGCGTGAACCGGATGTGGCGCCCGCTTCGGTGGTGTTACGGAAGTGCAGCAGCGTCAGGTCGGGGATCATCGCGGTGATAAAGGCCGCCATGGTGGTCGACTTCCCGGCTCCGTTACCGCCCGACAACGTAGTCACCAGCTCGTCGAGGTCAAAGGTACGGGCAAAAAAGCCGTTCCAGTTAATCAGCGTCAGTGAGCGAAACTTTCCACGTTTAATCATTTATCCTTCCTCTCCGACGTCCGGCTGGTTGCGTTCTGCCGTGCTATCGCCGTCGTCGGTTTCATCTGCCAGCGCGAGCCCGCCGTCAAGCTGCATCGCTTCACCGTCACGGATCAGACGCAGCTGCGCTTCACGGGCATCGTCACCGCTGCGCACGTCCGCACCAAAGCGGAACACGGATTCAGTGATACGGAATTTGCTGCTGTCGTTGCCCATAAACCACACCATACCAAGGCGGCGCAGGCGGTTTAATGAGGCGCGCATTTTCTCTTGCAGCTTCTGGCGGTCAAGGTCAGAACCGGTCGAGCGCTGGTTAACCAGCTTCAGCAGCCTGCCTTCATCGGCCAGCGACATCAGCTCATCATGCAGCTCCTGCTGGCTGAAGATCCCTTCATTGGCCAGACGTTCCGGGCTGAGGTAGAGATAGCAGAGAATTTTACCGACCATCATATCCAGCTCGGACAGCACCGAACGCGGGATAAGGGAAGTGGAGCGCGGGCGCAGGTAGAAGAAACCTTCCGGTGCGCGGATCAGCTCCACGTTGTAGCGCGCGTAAAACTCTTCGAGAAATTCCTGATAATCCATCAGGAAAACATGCTGATCTAACTCATCGATGCCGATATGACGGCCTGCACGTAACTGGCTGTCCAGCGCCGGAAAAATCGGGTTAGTCAGGGCTTGGGCCAGCTTAACCGGCATCACTTGTTCAATATTTGTCGATGACATGTGCCTGCACTTTGGCTCCGTAATTATTAATGGTCTGCCACTCAGCGGACAAACCGGAGAAATCTGCTTCGGCCACGCCTAAGCGCACGGCCTGATCGACGACAATTCTCGCCACGTCGAAGTGACGCACGCGCGGGTATTGTGTCAGGTATTCGCGCATCACGGTGCCGAGATCCAGCGGCTTCTGCTGCGCTTTGTAGATAGCCAGCGCCTCTTCAATCATTGCCGCCAGCTGTTCACGGATCTCATTAAACTCTTCGTACTCCAGCTTTGACGGCAGTTCACCGGTGACTTCTTCATTACGCAGCGCCAGCTCTTCATCGCGCATATCGTACAGGCGGTCAGCATTGGCATAGGTGAGCGCCCACGGCATATCAAAATGGTTTTGCACCGAGACGCGCAACCGCTGCGCGAAGACGCGATTTTTATCCATATCGATAGCGGTACGGATAAATTTATGGACGTGGCGATCATAACCAATCCACAGATCGATAGCCTGCTGGCCCCAGCTGATAATACGGTCGAGCTTGTTTTGCAGGTCAAAGACCAGCTTGTCGACAAACCCCAGATCCGGGCTGTTCATCGTCGCATCCTGAATGCGCAGCAGATTGGCCTGTAGCTTATCGCCCGCGGCCTCCAACGTATCCTGCAATTCGCGCAGTGTGCCGGAAGTTTCGTTCAGCAATAGTTCACAGCTGGAGATCGCCGCGCGCCAGTCTTTGTTCAGCAGCTGCGCAATATTGTCTTTTACCGCCTGCTGCTGCTCATCCATGATGCACTGCGTGATGTCGATACTGTCGAAAATTTCCGCCACCGAGTATTTCAGCGGCGCGAATACGTTGCGGTGCCAGTGGAACTCATCGCCATCTTCGGCGGCGGCATCGGCCGCATGCTTCAGCTCACCGGCGACAATCGACAGCTGCATCGACAGGCGCAGCGTGGAGAACTCGCGCTTGCGGATGTAGTAATCGGTAATGCCAATTCCCAACGGCGTCAGGCGATAGATAGCATTACCTTCGGAGTGTTCGCTGGTAAAGCGGTTGATCAGGCGCTGGCGTACCATATCGTTGATGGCATTGTTGGCGCGAACCAGCACCGTTTCGCTGGTCTGCTTAAAGCCATCGCTGACGTGGCGAAAGGCGTCAATCAGCTCGCCTTCTCTCATTTCACCATCCATGCGCTCCCCGTTGAGGGTGGCAATCGCCAGCAAAAAAGCCAGACGTTCGGTCGGCAACGAGACGGAAAAATCATTTTTTCGCGCCCAGGCCACCAGTTCCGGTACAGTCTGAGAAAAATCACTCATAGTTCGTCCTTCTGAATGGGTTTCCGCGCTGTGACGTCGATGTAACGTCCTAAACTTAAAAACAGCTCTTGGCGGCAGTGCTGCTTTTCTAGGGCCAGAATTTCATCAAACCGCTCACTCTGCCTGGTCTTATCACGCAGATAGTCGTAGAAAATCCGGATGCTGGTTTTCGTTTCAATGTTAAAGCCGCACGCCTCAAGCCAGGCGTAAACCTGCTGCGGATCGCGCTGGTAGTCCGGGGACAGAGTTTTCTTTTTGCGTTTGCTCAGGCCTGCCTGCAGATAACCAAAATTGCCCAGCACCACGGTCTGCATCAGCAGGCCGTTGACGTTATAAAACATCAATGACAGCACGCCACCGGGCTTTAGCGCATCATACAAAGCGGCCAGAACCTGCTGCGGTTCGACCACCCATTCCAGCACAGCGTGAAACAATACCAGATCAACCAGCTTATCCAAATGTTGCACGACCTGCTGAACGCTAATTTATTTGAATTGCATATTGCCGCTCACACCTTTTTCCAGCGCTAAGCGGCTGGCGCGGCCGATTATCTCTTCCGATAAGTCACACAGCAGCACCCGATGACCACACTCTGCCATGCCGCAACCGGTCTGCCCTTCCCCCCGCCCGCATCGAGCACCGCAAGCGGCCCCGCCGGAAAGGTGCTCGGTAGCGCGTCGAGATCCTGCCAGAGGATCACTTAGAGAATGCGGCTCTTGGTGATGTCGCGGTAGGGATACCCGTTACCGGATACCCCCGCACAGATACCGGCGTGCGCTATTTACGCACCGGGCTCCTGCCTCGGGTGTCTGGCGGTGAACCGCTCTACAGGCCATGGATGAAGAACCCGAACCTTCGGTAGCCATGCGGCTGCCAGCCTGTTAGCTTTCATCCATGTCGTATCATCCTGCTGGCATTTCTGCGCCCGACGCCAGAGATCTGTTACGTATTTCCTGAACTTCAGCATGGTGGGATAGTTGCCGCCCATACCCAGTCGAAACGCAATAAAGTGACCCACTGACCAGCCCCGGATAAAATCACCGTTCTGGCCCTACTGGAGAGCCTGTTGCATGCAGGGAAAACATCTCACTCAGAAAAAACGGTTCTACATCGAAAAGCGGCGGGGTGAAGGCATCAACCAAGCTAGCATCGCCAGAGAGCTTGATGTCAGGTCAATCATCGTAAGATTGCCGAACTCGAACACACGCTCAACGCCAGAGGGCGAAAATCTCTGGGCTATTGCTCTCCCAATGAGGTATTTTAAACGCACTTACTGGTGGCATAAGCCCCCTCCGTTTTGTTGCGTTTTGACTGGGAATGGGGCCAGTGCCTCTGCTATTAGAAAGTGGAACGATGCGGTAAACCGTTCTTTCTTCCGCAGCTTCTCGCACGCGTGACAGTCTCTGTGACATACTTTCCTGGCTCTGCGTCCGGCGCATGTGTGGCTGTTCCTCGTTTCCCTTGGCTCCGATCCTAACGGATTGTTCGCCAGCTTCGCAGCTACTATGAGCGAGTCCGACTTCTCCTCTCCGTACATCACCGGCTTCGGCTCCTCGTCTTCCCGGTGCCGGCCATCTCCGGCACTGGCAGATGGTCAGAGGGGAGACCTCCCGGTTCCCGCGTAGAGATCGTATTGACATGCTAGGGTCTCAGATCCCGCTGGGTCCATATGGCACTCGCATTAACACACCCCATGATGTTGCCTTCCGTAAACAATACAACGTCGGCACCCGGGAATTTAATATACACTTTACACTTCGTGGCTCAATGGCTAGCCTGTCAACGCTTCGCTCCATACCTCGCGGTATGCAACACATGACTCGGGGACCCTGTGGATTACTGGTCCTTCAATGGTCGGGGACTTTTACCCCTTGATCTCTGACGGTCTCCCGGCGCACACCATATATATTTTGTGAAAACTTTTCTGCGATATCATCAAAGTTGCGATCCTGCATACAGACAGTTCAAGCGTGATTCAGTCGGGTATTTTGGCATACACTGAATCAGAATAAACCTTTCAGTCGCCGCTCAGCTCTCGGGTGATATTTTTTCGGACAAAAAGGAGTCCTTTTCCATGCTTTTCGCGCTGAAAAAAGTGTTCGGCGGCCTGCCGCTGCCAATGCTGCTGTTGATCATGGCGCTGGGTATTTTCTTAATCTGGTTTAGCCGCTGGCAAAAGAGCGGCAAAATTTTGATCTCCGCAAGCTGGATATTTTTGCTGCTGCTCAGCCTGCAACCGGTCGCCGATCGTCTGCTGGCACCCATCGAAGATCGTTACCCCACCTGGCACAATCAGCACCCGCTCGCTTATATCGTGGTGCTTGGTGGGGGTTATACTTGGAACGACGACTGGGCACCCAGCTCTAACATGCTCAACAACAGCCTGCCGCGCCTGACGGAAGGCATCCGCATCTGGCGTGCTAACCCGGGAGCCTGGCTGATTTTTACCGGCAGTAGAGCGCAGAACAATCCACTGAGCTCTGCTGAAGTGACGTCACGCGTAGCGCAGTCGCTGGGCGTGCCTGCCGAAGCTATTATCACGCTGGATAAGCCGCATGATACCGAGCAGGAAGCCAGTGAAGTGGCTAAAATTGTCGGTGAGCAGCCGTTTGTACTGGTGACGTCAGCTAACCATCTGCCCAGAGCGATGATCTTTTTCCAGCGCCAGGGGTTACACCCCTGGCCTGCGCCTGCAAATCAGCTGGCGGTCTCTTCTCCACTCAATCCATGGGAAAGGGCGATGCCGAATTCATTCTGGCTGGGACACAGCGAGCGGGCGTGGTATGAGAGCTTAGGCCGCTTGTGGCAATGGCTGAAGCCGCAAAGCGCTAGCTGAGCCACGGCAGCAGGGAGCGTGCGGCGAGCTTGAAACGCGGCTGGTCAGATTGTAAGGTGTGGATCAGTCACGCCACCTCTTCCCACAGGATATACAGCCAGCGGCTGGCAACGAAGCCCGCCGCTACCAGAGCGCGCTGCAGATATGCGCTCAGAATGGCCTCTCAAAGACCGGACTCGCACAGTGGGCAAAGGTCAAACTACGCGGTGCCCACAGCACCCGACCGGGATTGATCATCGCTAGGTCCCAAGCCTCTTTCAACATGCTGCTCAGCGCGAGGTTGCCGTGAACCAGCACGCATGGGTCGTCAAAACCAGCAAACAGGGCATTGAGGCTGGCACGGCTGTGAAACAGTATCTGGCGGTCGTCGATATCCAGCGCTGACGGGTGCGATAATTTGGAGTTAAACACAATAAATAAGCCACTGTATTTATCGTGTTTAATTTCAATAGAAAGAGAAGATACCCGAATTGATACCCGTTTAAATTTCGCTCCCTATTGAGGAACAAAACGGGCTATTACGTTGCCCTGTACCACGCCTGCCAACGATAGATGTTTGTCCGCAACTCGCGCACACATTCCGTTGTTTGGGTATCCGCCTGCAGGTCTTCGTCGCTGTCCCGCCCGACTTCACTTGCCTTGATGGTTAGGAGATTGAATCACCTCTTCTGAGAGCGCCCAATCATAAATGTCAGAACGAACTATCCCTTTGATGCGGCGCTCGTGCGTAGGTTTAAGTATGAAAATGCAGTTTTTGTCGTGTTTTTAATCGGAAAGCCATTTTTTAGGGACACTGATCTGGCTCAGGCATCCGCAACCATCGCTTTTTCTCCATTCCACGCAACCTTTCCGACAGTCATGCCATCGCCTGCGTTCCTGCCTGAGCGCCGGCAAAACGCAGTCGGCCCTTGCACAGGACGCTCTCGGTACGGGTCGGTACCCAAGAAGCCGTTCATCAGCACCGCAAACCCCGGCTTCTCCGGCTTTTTCCGCGGCGTCATCTCCAGCGCTTCGTAGACCTTCGGCAGAAGCGATCCCCGTTTGCGGTTGGCCAGAAAGCCGAAGTAGCGCACCATCTTAAAATGCCGCGCGGGAACGTGGCTGATATAGCGCCCGATCATCTCTTCCTGGCTCAGCGTCTGGCGTTTATGCTTCCCC
>OFEI01000067.1_pt1 | contig 14247 bp, 17 predicted proteins | sample 1521041 | NCBI WGS metagenome assembly OFEI01 (sample SAMN05335687, study PRJEB24111) | insect metagenome | biome: ENVO:00009004; isolation source: gut from larvae fed green and black olives | host: Bactrocera oleae | place: Israel | collected 2011-11
CTTCCGGAGCCTGAAGACCGAATGGGTGCCGACGAAGGGCTATAACAGCTTCAGCGAAGCCCAGGGCGCGATAATCCACTATATAACGGGATATTACAGCGCTATCAGGCCCCACTGGTATAACGGCGGTCTGACGCCCAACGAATCTGTGCGGCTGTACTACTTACAGTCTAATGCTGTGGCCAGTATTAGTTGACCACTACACCTTCACCATGCCGTACTTGCTATGGCCGTTCTTCAATAACAATTGGCCGTTGCTCAACGACCTGTTTCGTTGTGCTACCCGCGCCCTGTTCAGGCACGCGCGCAAGCTGGGCATCGAGGTCGGCATCTTCTGCGCCCTGCACACCTACGGACGCCAGCTCAATCAGCATCCGTACATCCACGTCTCAATTACCCGCGGCGGTCTCGATGTCAAACACGGCACCTAGCGCGTTCTGTTCTTCAGAAAAACAGCAGATTGAAACCATCTGGCGCGGTGCCATTATCCGTCTGCTGCGTGCCAGCCAAGATCGAGTCAATCCCGGCAAGCTGCCCAACCTCGGTCATATCTGCGATGAGAAGCAGTGGAAACGCTACCTGCAGGCGCAATATCAGCGCCACTGGAAGGTCCACTTCGCCCAAAAGACCCGCGGAGCCTAGCGCAGCGTAAAATACCTAGGCCGCTATCTGAAACGCCCGCCAGTGGTGGTGGCACAACTCCGTCATTACCGCGGTGGCTCTGTAGTACACCAGTACTACGACCACAATACGCAGAAGCATAAACGGCAGAAACTGAGCGAGGAGGAGATGCTATGGCTGTGGCGTTACGTCAGCCATATTCCGGTGCGGCATTTTAAAATGGTGCGGTACTACGGTTTTCTGTCCAACCGCAAGCGGAGCACGCTGACAGGCTGCATCGGATGGCAAAAAAACGATGGCTTCAGGCACCGGCTCTGGATAAGTTTGCCTAAAAAATGGATTTTCGGTTAAAAACACGACAAAAACTGCATTTTCATACTTAAACCTACGCACGGCTCCAGCATCAAAGGGATAGTTCGTTCTGACATTCATGGTTGGGCGCTCTCAGAAGAGGCGATTCAATCTCCTAACCATCAAGGCGCGGGTCGTAGTTTTCCCAGCTACCTTCTAACAAGCTGGCCTGCACCAGCACGCCGGTGGCGGAGGAGATATGTTCAAGGACAGTCGTGCGCCAGCCGTTGAGATGAGGCATCAGCAGGCGTAAGCCACTGACCAGTAGCGCAGTCACCACGACTAACGTTGCGCCCGTCAGTAGCAAAACCCTCAAAAATCGCCTCACATACCTCTCCTTGTCACAGCCTAAATCTACATCATCACCACGTCAAACTGCTCCTGGGTATAGAGCGGTTCAACCTGGACTTTAACCTGTTTGCCGACAAATATTTCCATTTCCGCCAGCGCGTGCGACTCCTCGCTTTTCAGCGCTTCGCCGACCGCGGGAGAAGCATAGACTAGGAAACGATCGGAGTCATAGGCATGATGCACCCTGTCGATTTCACGCATGATCTCGTAACACACCGTTTCCACGGTTTTCAGCATGCCGCGACCTTTGCATACTGGGCAATCCTGACACAATACATGCTCAATACTTTCACGCGTGCGCTTACGCGTCATCTCCACCAGCCCGAGCTGGGAGAAGCCGTTGACCCCGGTTTTTACCCGATCTTTACTCAGCGCTTGGTCGAGCGAGTGCAGCACGCGGCGGCGGTGATCTTCATTATTCATGTCGATAAAGTCGATCATAATAATGCCGCCCAGATTGCGCAAGCGTAGCTGGCGGGCAATCGCCTGCGTGGCTTCAATATTGGTATTAAAAATGGTCTCTTCGAAATTGCGGTGGCCGACAAAAGCGCCGGTATTGATATCGATGGTGGTCATCGCTTCTGTCTGGTCGATGATCAGGTAGCCGCCGGATTTCAGCTCAATCTTACGGTCGAGAGAACGCTGGATCTCGTTTTCCACATCAAACAGATCGAAGATTGGCTGCTTGCCGGTATACAGCTCCAGCTTGGCGGTCATCTCCGGGATATATTCACCGGTAAATTCCACCAGATATTCGAAGATCAGACGCGAGTCGATGCGGATGCGGTCAAGCGCAGCACTGGCAAAGTCACGCAGAATGCGCTGCGACAGGGCAACTTCTCCATACAGGCGGCAACGCGTCTGGTTGCGCTTCTTACGCTCAATCACTTTGGTCCACAGCCGCTTAAGGAATGCTGCGTCGGACGCCAGCTCATCTTCACCCACGCCTTCGGCAGCGGTCCGGATAATGTAGCCGCCCAGTTCGTCGCAGTAACCGGCGACCACGGCCTTCAGGCGGTCACGCTCGGCTTCGCTCTCAATGCGCTGCGAAACGCCTACGTGCAATGCGCCCGGCATAAATACCAGATAGCGCGAAGGCAGGGTAATGTCGGTAGTCAGACGCGCACCTTTGGTACCGAGCGGATCTTTTACCACCTGCACCATCAGGTCCTGGCCCTGACGCACCAGATCGGAGATATCGCGCACGATAAAGTTTTTCTTTTCGTCACGCGCCACGTATTCGGTGTGCGGCATAATATCGGAAGCGTGCAGGAACGCGGCTTTTTCTAGGCCGATATCGACAAAGGCTGCCTGCATTCCCGGCAGTACCCGGCTAACGCGGCCCTTGTAGATGTTACCTACGATACCGCGGCGCGCTTCACGCTCAATGTGGATCTCTTGCAGGATCCCGCCATCAATATAGGCAACGCGGGTTTCTGAAGAGGTAATATTTACCAGTAGTTCAGCTGTCATCTTGACCTCTCACTTCACGCAGCGACTGAAAATGGCTGAACAGCTCGGCGGTTTCCACAAGTGGCAGCCCAACGACCGCGTGATAGCTTCCATTAATTTTTCTGACAAAGTTGCCGCCCAGTCCCTGAATACCGTATGCTCCAGCTTTGTCCATCGGTTCACCGCTGGCAACATAGCTGGCAATATCTTCGGGCGTGAGCACGCGGAAAGTGACGTCAGTTATCACTAGGCAATCCAGCGTTTGCTGGCGGTCTGCCAGCGCAACGGCGGTCATGACCTGATGCGTCTGGCCGGAGAGCTTCGCCAGCATCGCGCCTGCGGCAGCACTATCGCGCGGCTTCTCCAGCACTTCATTATTCAGTACGACGATGGTATCCGCCCCCAGCACCGGCAGATCCTGTGCCGCCACGGCGACACCCGCCTGCGCTTTATCATGGGCAAGGCGGCGTACATGCTGCTGCGCCATTTCGCCATCATGCCGCTGCTCTTCGACCTCGGTGGTGAGGCATTCAAATAACAGGCCAAGCTGAGTCAACAGTTCACGACGACGGGGGGAGCCAGAAGCCAGATACAGGGATACCATAATTGTCCTTTATTGAACGGCAAACTGGCGGCGAATTTTTCTCATCAGTAAGAACAACCACGTCCAGAGGACACCGTCGACGACGCTGCTCCAGAATATTTCTGGGCGAAAAGAGACATTAATCACTAAAAATTCCGCCCAGAAAACAACAACATCCATCGCCAGCGACAGCACCATCACCATTAGTGCCTGCTGCCACAGCGCCAGATTGCGTAATAGCTGAAATTTAAATGCCACCAAGTATGCGACGATGCTCAGCGCTAGGGCACGCACGCCGAGGGTCGAACCGGAGATAAGATCCATTATAGATCCCATCACGAAGCCGGTGCCGACATTCACGCGGTGCGGCAGCGCCAGCGTCCAGTAAATGAGGATCAGCAACAACCAAGAAGGTCGGAACATGTAGAACTGTTCGGGCCACGGCATAATTTGCAGGACCAGCGCGACTAGGAAGGAGAGCCAGATGACCCAGCGCCCCTGACTGCGATAGCGACTCAAGGCTGCACCCTACGCTCGGCGGGCTGGGTGCGGACAGGCACCGTTGCCGACGCGGCAGTTTGCGTTGTCACCGCAGGGGCTGCCGGTGCCGGTGGCCCGACGACTTCACTGGCCTGCGGTAACACCTGCGGCATCATTTGCATCAGGCGCTCGTTGGCCACGCGGTGCACTTCATCCGGCGCTATTGGCATCGTGCCATTGCGATCTGCGCCCCACAGCAGCAGATAACGCAGGCGCTGCAGGCCAGCGGTTGGACGCGCTTGGATCACGGTATAAGCGCGCTGGGTATCAACTTTCACTGATGACACCACGCCAACTGGGTAGCCTTCAGGGAAGCGTCCGCCCAGCCCGGAGGTCACCAGCACATCACCGACGCGGATATTGGTGTTACCAGGCAGATGCTCGAGCTGCAGATCTTCAGTGCAGCCGTTACCGGCAGCAATCACCCGGATGTCACTGCGCAGCACCTGAATAGGCAGCGCGTGAGAAGCATCGCAGATCAACAGCACGCGGCTGGTTATTTTACCCACCGCTACCACCTGGCCGACCACGCCTTTATCGCTGATCACCGGCTGACCTTCATACACGCCGTTGACGCTGCCTTTGTCGATCACTACTTGGTCGGTGTAAGGATCGGTACCGGTGGAGATCACCTGCGTCACCATTTTCTGCTCATCCTGACGCAGTGGTGAACCCAGCAGTTCGCGTAAGCGGGCGTTTTCCTGCTTAAACTGACCCAGCATCAGCAGTTCGCTGTTTTTCAGCATCAGTTCACGCTGTAAGGCTTTATTTTGAAGCTCGAGTTGCTGGCGGGAGGACAATGTTTCAGAAATATTGTCCAGAATTTGACGCGGCCCGTTAGCTAGGAAGTAGAATGGACTGACGGCAGTGTCCATATAGGTGCGGATCTGGGAAAAAGCTCCCATACGACTGTCGGCAACAATTACGCCTATTGCCACTATAACCGCTAAAAATAAGCGTAACTGCAGGGAAGGCCCCCTGCTGAACATCGGCTTCATAAACTCGGCGTTTTCCTCGACAACATGAAAAAGGAATGCGGGCAGCACCTTGGCACTCCTTCAAGGAGATTATTCTTCGCTGAACAAATCGCCGCCGTGCATGTCGATCATTTCCAACGCTTTACCACCGCCGCGCGCAACGCAGGTCAACGGATCTTCTGCAACGACCACCGGGATTCCGGTCTCTTCCATAAGCAGGCGGTCCAAGTTACGCAGCAGCGCCCCACCACCGGTCAATACCATGCCACGTTCTGAAATGTCAGATGCCAGCTCTGGCGGACACTGTTCCAGCGCAACCATCACCGCGCTCACGATGCCGGTTAACGGCTCCTGCAGCGCTTCGAGGATCTCGTTGGAGTTCAGAGTGAAGCCACGCGGAACCCCTTCTGCCAAGTTACGACCACGTACTTCAATTTCGCGCACTTCGTCGCCCGGGTAGGCTGAACCGATCTCATGCTTAATACGCTCTGCGGTGGCTTCACCAATCAGAGAGCCGTAGTTACGGCGCACATAATTAATAATCGCTTCGTCGAAGCGGTCACCGCCGATACGTACGGAAGAGGAGTAAACCACACCGTTCAGCGAGATCACGGCCACTTCAGTGGTACCACCACCGATATCCACCACCATTGAGCCGGTCGCTTCAGAAACGGGCAGGCCAGCACCGATCGCCGCAGCCATCGGTTCTTCAATCAGGAACACTTCACGTGCCCCTGCACCCTGCGCAGATTCGCGAATGGCACGACGTTCAACCTGAGTCGCGCCCACCGGTACACACACCAGCACGCGCGGGCTTGGGCGCATGAAGCTGTTGCTGTGAACCTGTTTGATAAAGTGCTGCAGCATTTTTTCGGTGACAAAGAAGTCGGCGATAACGCCATCTTTCATTGGGCGAATAGCTGCGATATTACCGGGGGTACGACCCAGCATCTGTTTTGCGTCATGACCGACTGCCGCCACGCTTTTGGGGAAACCGGCACGATCTTGACGGATAGCAACGACGGAAGGCTCATTAAGAACAATGCCCTGCCCTTTCACGTAAATCAGGGTATTGGCGGTACCCAAGTCGATGGACAAATCGTTGGAAAACATGCCACGGAATTTTTTAAACATACTAAAGGATAATCCTGCAAGCTGGGGACGGAAAATAAAATCCGCTTACTTTACCAACCACACGAAGCAGCGACAAGGCGCAAAAAAGTTCTGCTCCGGTGAAAAGTTATGCTACCTCATGCCAGCGTCACAACCTTAAGCATCTGTTGTAAAACAGAGACCGTCATTCCGGAAATCTGCCCTAGTTTTCCAACGAGTTAGCGGACATAACATACATAAAAATTAATATTTTCAGTTTCGCTTGGGTCAGCGACAAAGCCGCATCTCACCACGACCGCGCGTGTATTCTACGTGAAAACCCGCCAGACATGAGACTAAACTTGATATCTTTGCAAATATTTTTTACACTGCTGTTAACCGGTTGTGAGGTGGCGAAAGCCCCCCTGCCCCCCGGTTACGCCTAGCTCAACTAGGGTTTGCCACTCTTCCTTAAAACGCATTCCCGCGGCAAAAACCTCAGTCGAAGTCTGCTTATAGCTCTCCAGCAGGCTTTGTATAAACAGCTGATTTTCGGTACGTTGGTCGATATTGCGTACCAAGTCCGGATACAGCTTGATCAGCCGCACCTGAAACTGCTTGATATAGGCGGTACTGATCACCGTTAACCCTGCCTGATTCACCGCTACGCTACAGCTAAAACCGTAAAGTAAACGGAACACCGGTTCTAAGCGGCTGATGTGTTGACACACATCCGCTTCTGCAAGTTCAAATAAAATACGTTTTCTTTGCAATTTAGTGCATTGCGGCAGCATATCGCGCAGCCAGTGCAGGAATGAGCGCTGTAATAATGAGTCGAGGGTCAGCGAGATAGCAAGAGTTTCCTCCGGCCAGAGTTCGATCAGCGTCACGATAGGCACTGTTGCAAATTTATTGATGAGTTAGCCTTTCGTGTTATTGAAAGGTCTTATCTTTCAAAGACTCTGCTCACCAGACGCATCTCGCCTAGGGATGCCCAAAATAAAATGATTCTGCCTGACCTTTCCGTAGCGCACGCATCACTTCAATGCCTTTGATTGTGGCGTAAGCCGTCTTCATTGATTTGAAGCCCAGCGTGGCGTTGATTATCCGTTTCAGTTTGCCATGATCGCACTCAATTATATTATTCCGGTACTGTATTTGCCGGTGATGCACATGCTGCGGACATTTACCTTCCCGCTTCAGCAATGCCAGCGCCCGCCCATACGTCAGGGCTTTATCTGTGTTGATCAACCGTGAAATTTGCAGGCGCTTCGTATTATTCAGAAGTTTATCCATAAAGCGATAGGCGGCTTTGGTGTGACGACGTGAAGACAGGTAAAAGTCAATGGTGCAGCCCCTGCTGTCAACGGCGCGGTACAGATAAGCCCAGCGTCCGTTGACCTTCACGTAGGTTTCATCGAGATGCCATGAGCCAAAACCGGAAGGTTGACGCCAGTACCAGCGCCGCCGCTTTTCCATCTCAGGTGCATAACGCTGAACCCATCGATAAATCGTGGTGTGATCGACATTTACCCCTCGCTCAGCCAGCATCTCCTGCAGCTCACGATAACTGATGCCATATTTGCAGTACCAACGGACGGCCCACAGAATAATATGACGCTCAAAATATCGACCTTTAAATGGGTTCATGTGCTGCTCCTTCAACTAAACAGTGGCATCAGTTTACCATCGCCAGATCTTTGCAACAGTGCCCTGTCGCGTCAAGTTGGCGTGATCCGCAAGCAGTCGCTGGTGATTAACCTGCCCGGCCAGCCGAAGTCGATTAACGAGACGCTGGGAGGGTTGAAAGATGAGCATGGCAACTGCTAGGTCCACGGGATTTTTGCCAGCGTGCCTTATTGCATCCAGCTGCTCGAAGGGCCCTATATCGAAATTGACCCGCAGGTGGTAGCAGCATTTCGCCCGAAGTGCGCCAGACGCGAGATAAATGGCTTAAAATTCATTTCTTCAGGCATAAGATCCAGTGCTCACTGCTGTGGCAGAAAATTGACGGTATAGTAAGTTCAGCTTTACAGCGGCAACGATACTGTTTTCTTCTGACTCTGGGCCATGCTGATAAATATGCAGACCGATCACGCACGCTGTCTTAACCGACAGGACCACAAAACTCTGGCGCTGGCTGCCCTTAGTGGCGCGCTGGAGTTCTACGACTTTATTATCTTCATCATCTTCGCTGCGGTCATTGGCGAGCTGTTCTTCCCCGCGGATATTCCCGAGTGGCTGCGCCAGCTGCAAACCTTTGGCATCTTTGCCGCCAGTTATCTGGCGCGCTCGCTGGGCGATCTTGTCATGGCGCATTTGGGCGACAGTAAAGGGCGCAAGAAGATGTTCAGCCTGAGCGTTTTACTGATGGCACTGCCGACGCTGGCTATGGGCCTGCTGCCGACCTATGCCACTATTGGCATTGCTGCATCGCTATTACTGCTGATGCGGGTTTTGCAGGGGGGCAGCGATAGGCGGGGAAGTGCCTAGGTGTTTGTTGCCGAACACGTGCCGGAAAAACGCATCGGCTTCGCCTGCGGCACGCTCATTGTCGGCAGCGTGCTAATGGCTGCTTCCAGCTATACCTTTTTCCACGTCGCGACCACGGCACCGACTTATCTGTTTAGCGCCTATTAGCGCCTATGCGCTGACCGGGCTGTGCGTGGGCGTGGTGCCCTTTGTGATGATGCGCGCCTTCCCAGCTACCGGCATCTCCTTCTCTTACAACATTGCATGCACCATTTTTGGTGGCCTGACGCCGATCGCGCTGACGCTGATGATGAAGTTGACGCCAATGGCCCCGGCATACTGTTCTGCTGCTGGCGGTGATTGGCGTGCTGGTCGGCTGCTGGCTGCAGCGCGATGCGGGCAAGCAGACATTGTTAAAACAGGTCAGCATTCAGTAATCACTTCAATCGCTTAAAAAATGGGTCAGCTTCAGCTAGCTCAGTTTTTGCGGCAAAGTAAAAATTTTTTACCCTCCCCCCTTGATGCCGCGCTGCGCGGCCCCATCTTATTTGGCATCCGAGGCTACGGACCTGGAAAAAAAAGCGCAGGGCAAGCAGTTGAAACTGTAAAAAATGCCCGCATTTATTGGTTCATAACCTGATTTAGACATGAATTATAAGTGGGAGACGTTTCAATGGGTAAGATTATTGGTATTGACTTGGGCACAACTAACTCTTGTGTAGCTATCATGGATGGCGGCAAACCGCGTGTACTGGAGAATGCAGAAGGCGATCGCACTACGCCATCGATCATTGCTTACACTCAGGATGGTGAAACGCTGGTCGGTCAGCCTGCTAAACGTCAGGCAGTGACTAACCCGCAAAATACCCTGTTTGCGATTAAGCGTCTGATTGGTCGTCGCTTCCAAGACGAAGAAGTACAGCATGATATTAAAATCATGCCATTCAAAATCGTCGGCGCTGATAACGGCGACGCATGGCTTGACGTGAAAGGCCAGCGTGTTGCACCTCCGCAGATCTCTGCTGAAGTGCTGAAGAAAATGAAGAAAACCGCGGAAGATTACCTAGGCGAGCCAGTCACTGAAGCGGTTATCACTGTACCGGCTTACTTCAATGATGCTCAGCGTCAGGCAACAAAAGATGCTGGTCGTATCGCCGGGCTGGAAGTAAAACGTATCATCAACGAACCAACCGCTGCGGCACTGGCCTACGGTCTAGATAAAGGTCAGGGCAACCGCACTGTCGCGGTATACGACCTAGGTGGTGGTACTTTCGATATCTCTATTATCGAAATCGACGAAGTTGAAGGCGAAAAAACCTTCGAAGTTCTGGCAACCAACGGTGATACCCACTTGGGTGGTGAAGACTTCGACAGCCGTATGATCAACTATCTGGTAGCTGAATTTAAGAAAGATCAGGGCATCGATCTGCACAACGATCCGCTAGCAATGCAGCGTCTGAAAGAAGCCGCAGAGAAATCGAAAATTGAACTCTCTTCTGCACAGCAGACCCACGTGAACCTGCCGTACATCACAGCTGATGCGACAGGTCCTAAGCACCTGAACATCAAAGTAACCCGTGCGAAGCTGGAATCACTGGTAGAAGACTTAGTTGCACGCTCTATCGAGCCGCTGAAAGTTGCTTTGCAGGATGCCGGTCTGTCTGTTTCTGACATCAACGACGTAATCCTAGTCGGTGGTCAGACGCGTATGCCAATGGTGCAAGCGGAGGTTGCTGAGTTCTTCGGTAAAGAGCCACGTAAAGACGTCAACCCGGATGAAGCGGTTGCTGTCGGTGCTGCGGTTCAGGGCGGCGTGCTAGCCGGTGAAGTGAAAGACGTTCTGCTGCTAGACGTCACCCCGCTGTCGCTGGGTATCGAAACCATGGGCGGCGTGATGACTTCATTGATCGCTAAGAATACCACCATCCCAACCAAGCACAGCCAAGTGTTTTCGACTGCTGAAGACAACCAGTCTGCAGTAACCATTCACGTGGTGCAGGGTGAGCGTAAGCGTGCAGCGGATAACAAATCGCTGGGGCAGTTCAACCTCGACGGTATTCAGTCGGCACCGCGCGGTATGCCACAGATCGAAGTGACCTTCGACATCGATGCTGACGGTATCTTGCACGTGTCTGCGAAAGACAAAAACAGCGGTAAAGAGCAGAAGATCACCATTAAGGCATCTTCCGGCCTGAATGACGAAGAGATCGAAAAAATGGTGCGTGATGCCGAAGCTAACGCTGAGTCTGACCGTAAGTTTGAAGAGCTGGTACAGATCCGTAACCAAGGTGACCAGATCTCGCACAGCACGCGTAAGCAGCTGGACGAAGCGGGCGACAAACTGCCAGCAGACGACAAAGCGCTAATCGAAGATGCACTGGCTGAGCTGAACACCAAGCTGAAAGGCGAGGACAAAGCGGAAATTGAAACCAAAATGCAGGCTCTGATGGAAGTGTCCGGCAAGCTGATGGAGTTCGCTCAGCAGCAGGCCGCTGGCGGCGCAGAAGATGCCACCGACGGTGCGAAGAAAGACGATGATGTTGTCGACGCTGAATTCGAAGAAGTGAAAGAAAACAAAAAATAATCGCTCTTGAGCGGGCACAGTGGCGGTGATTGCCACTGGTTATAACCAGCACGGGCGTCGGAGAAATCCTACGCCCGTGCACGCATATTAAGGGCAGGATCAACAACAATGGCGAAAAGAGACTATTACGAGGTTTTAGGCGTATCCAAATCTGCGGATGAGCGTGAGATCAAAAAGGCTTACAAACGCCTAGCAATGAAATTCCACCCTGATCGCAACCAAGGCGAAGGTGCTGAAGAGCAGTTTAAAGAGGTTAAAGAAGCCTACGAAATTCTGACCGATGCGCAGAAACGGGCGGCTTACGATCAGTACGGCCATGCAGCCTTTGAACAGGGTGGCATGGGCGGCGGTGGTCGTTACGGCGGCAGCTTTGGTGGCAGTGCTGACTTCAGCGATATCTTTGGCGACGTATTCGGCGATATCTTTGGCGGAGGCCGCCGTCAGCAGCGCGCCGCTCGCGGTGCTGATTTACGCTACAACATGGAGCTGTCGCTGGAAGAAGCGGTACGCGGCGTGACCCAAAAGATCCGTATTCCAACCCTAGAAGAGTGTGACGTTTGCCACTGCAGCGGCGCGAAAGCGGGCACTAAACCGCAAACCTGCCAGACCTGTCAAGGAGCAGGCCAAGTGCAGATGCGCCAGGGCTTCTTTACCGTGCAGCAGGCGTGTCCAAACTGTCACGGTCGCGGTTCGGTGATTAAAGATCCGTGCAACGCCTGCCACGGCCATGGCCGGGTTGAGAAGTCGAAAACCCTGTCGGTGAAAATCCCGGCTGGTGTTGATACCGGCGACCGCATCCGCCTGACCGGCGAAGGTGAAGCTGGTGATCAGGGTGCGCTAGCGGGCGATCTCTACGTTCAGGTGCAGGTGCGTAAGCACAACATTTTCGAACGTGAAGAGAACAACTTGTATTGTGAAGTGCCAATCAACTTTGTGATGGCAGCGCTGGGCGGTGAAATTGAAGTGCCGACCCTTGATGGTCGCGTGAAGCTGAAGGTGCCTGCGGAAACGCAGACCGGCAAGCTGTTCCGTATTCGTGGCAAAGGTGTGAAATCCTTGCGCGGTGGTGCTCAGGGTGACCTGCTGTGCCGCGTGGTGGTTGAAACCCCGGTCAGCCTGAACGAGAAACAGAAAACGCTGTTGCGTGAACTGGAAGAGAGCTTTGGTGGTCCTTCCGGCGAACATAACAGCCCACGTTCTAAAAGTTTCTTTGACGGTGTGAAGAAATTCTTCGATGATTTAACCCGCTAATCTGCCAGTCTCAGGGCTGATCGAAATAAAAGATCGGCCCTTACCCCTCAATCCTCGTAAATACCGAACTTTTCGCGCTGTATAAACTGTTTTTTTCGAGCGGTTTAACGGCGTATGCTGTCCGCTATCTGATTGACAACCTCTAGGGATATTCAGCGGAGCCTGTAATGAACCTCTTTCTCAAAAAGCTGTTAAAAAATGACGCCACTGGCGGCGGCGTGCTGATCATCGCGGCGGCAGTGGCGATGTTTCTCGCCAATAACGCCAGCATGCAGCAGTCTTACCAGACCATTCTAGCTATGCCGGTGCAGTTTCGATTTGGCTCGCTGGACATCAATAAAGACCTGCTGCTGTGGATCAACGATGCTCTGATGGCGCTGTTCTTCCTGATGATCGGTCTGGAAGTAAAGCGCGAGCTGTTGATGGGCTCGCTGAAAGGGCGTAAGAAAGCGATGTTCCCGCTGATTGCCGCCTTGGGCGGCATGGTAACCCCAGGGTTGATCTATGCGGCGCTGAACCACAGCGATGAGCTTGCGATCCACGGTTGGGCAATTCCAGCCGCGACGGATATCCCCTTCGCGCTGGGTATCCTTGCCCTGTTAGGCAGCCGCGTGCCTCCAACGCTAAAAATGTTTCTGATGGCGCTGGCGGTGATCGATGACCTTGGCGCCATTGTGATTATCGCTTTCTTCTATACCCGCGATTTATCGCTGGTTTCACTTGGCGTCGCGGCGGCGTCGATCGCGGTGCTGGTGATACTTAACCTGTGCGGTGTGCGGAAAACTTCGGTATATCTGCTAGTCGGCATGGTGCTGTGGGTGGCGGAGCTGAAGTCGGGCTTTCACGCCACGCTGGCCGGTGTGATTGTCGGGCTGCTGATCCCACTGAAAAAGCAGGATGGGCATTCACCTTCTATCGAACTGGAACACGGCCTGCACCCGTGGGTTAGCTGGCTAATCTTGCCGCTGTTTGCCTTTGCTAATGCCGGTGTTTCACTGACTGGCGTTTCCATTGACGGCATGTTCTCAATGGTGCCGCTGGGGATTATCTTTGGTCTGCTGGTCGGTAAGCCGCTGGGGATCACACTGATTTGCTGGCTGTCGGTGAAATTAAAAATTGCGGCGCTGCCGGAAAATACCAAGATGGTGGATATTGCCGCCGTGGGTGTCCTGTGTGGGATTGGCTTTACCATGTCGATCTTTATCGCCTCGCTGGCGTTTGACGCCGCACATGAAGAGATGGTGACACTGGCCAAACTGGGCATTCTCAGCGGATCGATGCTGTCGGCAATACTGGGTTATGCGCTGTTGTACTTCAAGTTGCGGCTAGGCCCGCAGAAGCACGCTTAACGGTTCGGCCCTGCTATGGCTCAGATGAACTACAACCACCTCTACTATTTCTGGCAGGTGTGTAAAACCGACGCGGCGGCGGTTCTCAACTTTACTTCGCAAACCGTTACCGGCCAGTTAAAAACGCTGGAAGAGCGCCTGCAGGGTAAGCTGTTCAAACGCTAGGAGCGCGGGCTGATGCCGTCAGAGCTTAGTCAGCTAGTGTTTCGCTACGCTGACCGCATGTTTACGCTCAGCCATGAGATGCTGGATATCGTCAACTACCGCAAGGAAGCCAACCTGCTGTTCGACGTGGGCGTGGCGGATGAACTCTCGAACGTAGCGCCCTTACAGGGCGAGCGTCACGGCTTCGCCGTTCCGGTGTTTTGCATGATTGTCAATACCGATCGAATTCTGACCCCCCCTGCCAAAGTAAAACTGACCCAGCCCCTTTGAATTACTCGAACGTTGTTGCTTTCGTTTTCTTCTGGATTTGACCGCTTTTCAGCTTATCCTTTAGTCGGTAGCTTTGGCCGCTGATTTGGGCGATATGCGCATGGTGAAGCAGCCGATCCAGCATCGCTGCCGTCAGCGTTTCGTCATCACCAAACGTTCCGGACCACTGAGTAAACGGCAGGTTGCTGG
>OFEI01000068.1_pt1 | contig 14094 bp, 11 predicted proteins | sample 1521041 | NCBI WGS metagenome assembly OFEI01 (sample SAMN05335687, study PRJEB24111) | insect metagenome | biome: ENVO:00009004; isolation source: gut from larvae fed green and black olives | host: Bactrocera oleae | place: Israel | collected 2011-11
GCGGGCGCTATGGAAAGGTCAGGCAGAATCATTTTATTTGGGGCATCCCCTAGGCGAGATGCGTCTGGTGAGCAGAGTCTTTGAAAGATAAGACCTTCCAATAACACGAAAGGCTAACTCATCAATATCTTTGCAACAGTGCCGCGAGAAGCGCATCATGGTACGAATCTGCCAATTTCCAAACGAAATGCAACAAAGTGATCTACCGATCAGTTACGGATAAAATAGCCATATTGACCCTATCGGAGACTCTGTTGCATGAAGAGAAAACATTTAACTCAGCATGAGCGCTTTTACATCGAAAAACGAAAAGATGAGGGGATTAACCCGTCTTCCATCTTGAAATCGATACGATTTTTGGCAAAGACCGGAAGTCAGTCCTGCTGACCACGGTGGATAAAGCCACAAAACAGGTCATTATCCATAAACTGGCGAATAAGCGCGCAAAGAGCGTCGTGGAGGCGTTCAGCGACATCGTAGTGAATACCTTCTGTGAGTTCAAAACACTGATAGCAGCAGCGCGCTCATTAGCGTCAGCCAGCTGGCTGGTGCGCATCAGCGGCATCAGCCGCTGGCTGAGTTCTTGGCGATAGTGCACCGGGGCCAGCACAACAGTCATAGCACCCGCCCCCGCGCACTAAAGTGCACAAAACGGCATAGGATGTAGACGCCTGCCAAGGAGATCATTACGGCATGCTAAAGGTGTAGTTCCCTTTTGTCTTATGACCATCCACTGACAATACGTGCCAGCTGACCTTGTACTCCTCACCCCTTTTCAGCGGCTGCTTGAACTGCACGCGCAGCGTGTAGCGCTGGCCTAGAACGCGTTTCGCCTTTAGCTACGGCAATGGCGAGTTATCCATATGGTTCACTACGATGACGCTAAACGCAGGCTCGACATTTTCGGTAAAAGTTACGCATGAATCATAATTACTCTTAACAATGCGCAGCAGTCTTGCTGCCTGAGGCCGAAAGAATACTCCGCTTAAAAACCAGTGTCGAGGTGATAGCGGCTATCAATTTACGCTTAAACTTGCTAATCCGTGCCTTCTGCATTACTTTCTGCCACAAACCATCGGGAGAATATTATGAGTTACAATCTGGCCGCGCTGTCGCAGGATGAGAAAGACAAGGTTAATGTTGATATGGCCGCCGCGGGCGTGGCGTTTAAAGAACGTTATAACATGCCGGTGATTGTCGAAATGGTGGAGCGCGAGCAGCCAGAAGCGCTGCGTGATTGGTTTCGCCAGCGACTGATGCATTATCGCCAGTCCTCACTTTCACTCTCCCGCCTGCCCTGAGAATCTAAGTAAAAATAGTGGCTTGCGTTTTGCTTCCGCTTCGGCTTCGGTTGAGATAAGACACCTACTTTCTCTTACCGGGGAAGCATCATATCCAGTTAGATTATCGCTGCAGCACAGTCAGGTTTACGTCTAGGGGATATTGCTTGGAACCTTCACCACCACCTCGAATTTGTTCGCTACACCGCTGTACGCCATGTTGACCTGCCTGCACAGGAGCGTCAGATGGGGATTAGCATCGGCCTGCCGCTGCAAAGTGGTGAAAACGTGTGCCTCTCGGCACACACCTTATCTGTCTGACGGCACCCGTCTCTCCTACAGTAAACGCAATCTCTTTGGCCCGGAGCAGCAGATATTCATCTAAGGTGAATATCTGCTGCTGTTTGGCTATCAGCATCACCATGTCGCCATCGCCATCTGCGCTGATATCAGCGTGGAGGAGTATGCCCGTGATGCCGTAGCGTACTGGTGTCAGAGAACGGCTACGAGACTGATTGGGCACTGTTGCAAAGATCTGGCGATGGTAAACTGATGCCAGTGTTTAGTTGAAGGAGCAGCACATGAACCCATTTAAAGGTCGACATTTTGAGCGTCATATTATCCTGTGGGCCGTCCCCTGGTACTGCAAATATGGCATCAGTTATCGTGAGCTGCAGGAGATGCTGGCTGAGCGAGGGGTAAATGTTGATCACACCACGATTTATCGATGGGTTCAGCGTTATGCACCTGAAATGGAAAAGCGGCTGCGCTGGTACTGGCGTCAACCTTCCGGTTTTGGCTCATGGCATCTCGATGAAACCTACGTGAAGGTCAACGGACGCTGGGCTTATCTGTACCGCGCCGTTGACAGCAGGGGCTGCACCATTGACTTTTACCTGTCTTCACGTCGTCACACCAAAGCCGCCTATCGCTTTATGGGTAAACTTCTGAATAATACGAAGCGCCTGCAAATTCCACGGTTGATCAACACAGATAAAGCCCCGACATATGGGCGGGCGCTGGCATTGCTGAAGCGGGAAGGTAAATGTCCGCAGCATGTGCATCACCGGCAGATACAGTACCGGAATAATATCATTGAGTGCGATCATGGCAAACTGAAACGGATAATCAACGCCACGCTGGGCTTCAAATCAATGAAGACGGCTTACGCCACAATCAAAGGCATTGAAGTGATGCGTGCGCTATAAAAAGGTCAGGCAGAATCATTTTATTTGGGGCATCCCCTAGGGGAGATGCGTCTGGTGAGCAGAGTCTTTGAAAGATAAGACCTTCCAATAACACGAAAGGCTAACTCATCAATATCTTTGCAACAGTGCCTTTCTGCTAGCATCGTTTTTGCGTGACGCCTGCGGGTGAGTTACAGCAACTGAACTGATATATGATGTCGCGTTTTTTTCTGCCGGAGACTCAGGTGAGCGACAATAACGACGAATTCTGGATACGCCATGCGCTGACGCTGGCCCAACGCGCCTGGGATGAAGGGGAAGTACCGGTTGGCGCGGTGCTGGTTCACCAAGGACGGGTAATTGGCGAGGGCTGGAACCGGCCGATTGGCCACCATGATCCGACAGCACATGCGGAGATCATGGCGATCCGTCAGGGCGGCAAAGTGATTGAGAACTACCGCCTGATTGATACCACGCTGTACGTGACGCTGGAGCCATGCGTGATGTGTGCCGGCGCGATGGTGCATGGCCGCGTCGGGCGGCTGGTGTTTGGCACCCGCGATGCTAAAACGGGCGCGACCGGTTCACTGATGGACGTGCTGGGGCATCCGGGCATGAACCATCAGGTGCAGATTGAACAGGGGATTTTAGCCGAAGAGTGTGCGGCGCTGCTCAGCGATTTCTTCCGTAAGCGCCGGGCGCAGAAAAAAAACGAGCGGCAACAACGTTCAGAATTGTAGGGGGCGGGCATGCCCTACCCGTTATTTAATTCATCGCAATTTTCGGATCGACCACCGGATAACCCTAGCCTAGCCGGGCTTCCATCGCCGTCTGCTGTGCCAGCTTGCGATCCTGATCCTGCAAATATCCCACTAGGCTTATCTGATACTTACGGATATTTTTAACATAAGCATAGGCCTCATAACCACGCGCATAGCCGTAGTTAGTCTGGCATCCGCCTCACGCTGCATACACCAAGTGACCGGTTCCTCATCAGTGATATCAAACGCCACGGCCAGCTGGGGATGAACACGCTGCATCATGACAATGGTGACCGAATCGCCCACCTTATCAGCGGAGAATTTATGGTGCTGACGTGCAGCACTATTCCCCGCGATTTTATCTGCGCAGTACGGTCTGTGGACCCGCCGTGCTAGGGGATCGAGGGCCGCAGTGCAAGCGTAAGCAACACCGTGATTAGCCCGATTAGCAGATAGTTTAATTTAAGGCGTTTCAAATAGTTATCTCTCGGTGGCTCTCAGACATCTGTCTTTTATGGCAGTATTTATTGTCTATAATTTATCGTGAGCGTGGAGCATTCTACGCAACTCCGCGCTGCTCCGCAACTGAATTCAACCTGATTTGTGTGTTTTTCAGCCAATTCTGCACGGCGATTAATTCTGCGCAAACGGTTTCGTAACGGATGGGGATTCTCTACAATGTGGTGGCGCCCGTTTTCCCTGTTGCGCCCAATGAAGCGTCGCCCGGCGCTTCGACACAAGAGATTTTTAATGATGGAAATTCTGCGTGGTTCGCCCGCTCTGTCGGCATTTCGTATTAACAAACTGCTGACTCGCTTTCAGGACGCTCATCTGCCAGTGAGTGATATTTACGCCGAGTACGTCCATTTCGCCGATGTCAGTGCGCCGCTGAGCGAGGATAAGAAGTCCCTCCTGCAACGTCTGCTGAAATACGGTCCCTCTCTCGCTGAGCATACCCCGGAAGGCCGGCTGCTGCTGGTGACCCCGCGTCCCGGCACGATTTCGCCATGGTCTTCGAAAGCGACTGACATTGCCTACAACTGCGATATGCCGCAGGTGCTGCGCCTTGAGCGCGGCTTGGCCTTCTATGTGCAGGTGCCACAGCTGACGGAAGCACAGTGGAGCCAGCTGGCATCGCTGCTACACGACCGCATGATGGAGTGTGTGTTTACCGACACCGCACAGGCTGAAGCCCTGTTCGCCCACCATCGGCCTGCGCCGCTGCACAGCGTCGATGTGCTGGGTGAAGGACGTAATGCGCTAGTGCAGGTCAATCTCAAGCTGGGCTTGGCGCTGGCCGATGACGAGATCGACTACCTGCTAGCAGCGTTTAAAAAGCTGGGGCGCAACCCGAACGATATTGAGCTGTATATGTTTGCTCAGGCTAACTCTGAGCACTGCCGCCATAAAATTTTCAATGCCGACTGGGTGATTGACGGCGCGGCGCAGCCGAAGTCGTTGTTCAAGATGATCAAAAATACCTTTGAGAAAACCCCGGACCACGTTCTGTCAGCTTACAAAGACAATGCCGCGGTAATGGAAGGTTCTCAGGTTGGACGCTTCTACGCCGACCAGCAGGGCAACTATGACTTCCATCAGGAAGAGGCACATATCCTGATGAAGGTCGAAACCCACAACCACCCGACGGCGATCTCCCCGTGGCCGGGTGCCGCGACCGGTTCCGGTGGTGAAATTCGTGATGAAGGCGCAACGGGGCGCGGCGCGAAGCCGAAAGCCGGTCTGGTGGGCTTCTCGGTCTCTAACCTGCGCATTCCGGGCTTTGAGCAACCGTGGGAAGAAGACTTCGGCAAGCCAGACCGTATCGTTACCGCGCTGGATATCATGACCGAAGGCCCACTGGGCGGCGCGTCATTTAACAACGAATTCGGTCGCCCAGCGCTGAACGGCTACTTCCGTACCTATGAAGAGCGCGTCAACAGCCACAACGGCGAAGAGCTGCGCGGCTACCACAAGCCGATCATGCTGGCGGGCGGCATCGGTAACATCCGTGCTGACCACGTGCAGAAAGGCAAAATCACCGTTGGCGCCAAACTGATTGTGCTGGGTGGCCCGGCGATGAATATCGGTCTGGGCGGCGGTGCCGCTTCATCAATGGCCTCCGGCCAGTCTGATGCCGACCTCGATTTCGCCTCCGTACAGCGCGACAACCCGGAAATGGAGCGTCGTTGCCAAGAGGTGATCGACCGCTGCTGGCAGCTGGGCGAAGAGAACCGAATCCTGTTTATCCACGACGTTGGCGCGGGCGGCTTGTCCAACGCCATGCCTGAGCTGGTCAGCGATGGCGAGCGTGGCGGACGCTTCAACCTGCGTGATATCCTCGACGATGAGCCGGGGATGAGCCCGCTGGAAGTGTGGTGTAACGAGTCGCAGGAGCGCTATGTGCTTGCCGTGGCTCCGGAAAGCCTAGCGTTATTTGATGCGCTGTGCAAACGCGAACGCGCGCCATACGCGGTAATCGGTGAAGCCACCGAAGAGATGCACCTCTCGCTGGTTGATAGCCATTTCGACAACACGCCGATTGATATGCCGCTCGACGTGCTGCTGGGTAAAACCCCGAAAATGACCCGCGATGTCACCACGTTGAAAGCCAAAGGCAATGCGCTGGTGCGTGATGATATCAGCATTGCCGACGCGGTAAATCGCGTGCTGCACCTGCCAACCGTGGCGGAAAAGACCTTCCTGATCACCATCGGAGACCGCTCAGTTACCGGCATGGTGGCGCGTGACCAGATGGTTGGCCCGTGGCAGATCCCGGTTGCCAACTGTGCGGTGACCACAGCCAGCTTCGATAGCTATTACGGTGAATCGATGGCGCTGGGCGAACGCGCTCCGGTTGCGCTGCTCGACTTCGCCGCCTCCGGTCGTCTGGCTGTGGGCGAAGCGCTGACCAACATCGCCGCGTCGCAGATTGGTCCGCTGACGCGTATCAAACTGTCGGCAAACTGGATGGCTGCAGCCGGTCACCCGGGTGAAGATGCCGGTTTGTATAAGGCGGTGAAAGCGGTCGGTGAAGAGCTGTGTCCGGCGCTGGGGATTACTATCCCGGTAGGTAAAGACTCGATGTCAATGAAAACTCGCTGGCAGCAGGACACCGAGCAGCGTGAGATGACCTCGCCGTTGTCGCTGGTGATTACCGCCTTTGCCCGCGTGGAAGATGTACGTAAAACCGTCACACCGCAGCTGAAAACCGTGGATAACGCCCTGCTACTGATTGACCTCGGCAAAGGGATCAACGCGCTGGGTGCCACCGCGCTGTCTCAAGTTTACCGTCAGCTGGGCGATAAGCCTGCCGACGTGCGTGACGCGCAGCAGCTGGCCGGTTTCTACCACGCCATTCAGGCGCTGGTGGCGGAGGGCAAACTGCTGGCTTACCATGACCGTTCCGACGGTGGCCTGTTGGTGACACTGGCCGAGATGGCCTTTACCGGTCACTGCGGCGTGGCAGCCGATATTGCCACGCTGGGCAGAGACAGCCTAGCCGCACTGTTTAACGAAGAGCTGGGTGCCGTGATTCAGGTCGCCGCTGCCGATCTCGCCGCGGTTGAGCAGGTGTTTGCGGCACACGACCTAGCGGAGTGCGTCCACGTGCTGGGCAAGGCGGTAGAAGGCGACCGCTTCACCATTATTTCCAGTGACTCTGTGGTGTACAGCGAAAGCCGTACCACGCTGCGTACCTGGTGGGCAGAAACTACCTGGCAGATGCAGCGCCTGCGTGATAACCCGAGCTGTGCCGATCAGGAACACGACACGAAGAAAGATGATCGCGATCCTGGCCTGAACGTGTCGCTGACCTTTAAGCCGCAGGAAGATATCGCTGCACCGTACATTGCTACCGGTGCGCGCCCGAAAGTTGCAGTGCTGCGCGAGCAGGGCGTTAACTCCCACGTTGAGATGGCAGCTGCCTTCCACCGCGCGGGCTTTGATGCGGTTGACGTGCATATGAGCGACTTGCTCGCTGGTCGTCGTGGCTTTGATGACGTGCAGGTGCTGGTTGCCTGTGGCGGCTTCTCCTACGGCGATGTACTGGGCGCGGGTGAAGGCTGGGCGAAGTCGATTCTGTTCAATGCGTGCGTGCGTGACGAGTTCGAAACCTTCTTCCATCGTCCGCAGACCATGGCGCTGGGCGTGTGTAACGGTTGCCAAATGATGTCCAACCTGCGCGAACTGATCCCGGGTAGCGAAGAGTGGCCGCGCTTTGTGCGTAACCAGTCCGAGCGCTTTGAAGCGCGCTTCAGCCTAGTCGAAGTGGCTGCCAGCCCGTCACTGCTGCTCGACGGCATGGTTGGCTCCCGTATGCCAATCGCGGTCTCGCACGGAGAAGGCTTCGTAGAAGTGCGTGATGAAGCGCACCTCGGTCAGCTGGAGCATAAAGGTCTGGTAGTGCTGCGCTTCGTGGATAACTTCGGCAAGGTGACCCAGCAGTATCCGGCGAACCCGAACGGCTCACCGAACGGCATTACTGCGGTGACCAACGAAAGCGGCCGCGTGACCATCATGATGCCGCACCCGGAGCGCGTCTTCCGCACCGTCAGCAACTCTTGGCATCCGGCAGAGTGGGGCGAGGACAGCCCTTGGATGCGTATCTTCCGCAATGCGCGTAAGCAGCTGGGCTAGGCCTGAGTTAATGCGCTAATTAAAAAACCGGTCTTTGGCAGACCGGTTTTTTTCGCTTCCGTTATGCCCATTGTCGTCCCTGTTGCAATTTCACGACAAATCAATCCCTGAAATGTTGTTAAAAGGTGACACATAACTGATTGATTTACCTATGTACCTTCGGTTTATCTGATTTATATCGTTAAATGCAGACAGTTTTGCAGACCGATTGGTCAGAAAGCAAGCTCTTGAGGCTGGCGATAATCGTAAAAAGTGCCGTTTTATAAGGGGTTAACATGCTTATTGCAATATTGGCACAGCAATTGCTGCACTCTAGTGCAGTGGCTCATTCACTTGGTTATAAAAGCCCTGCGCAAGCGGCGGGCTCATAACATCCAGAATGACGCACGATACGGTGCCTGCCGTCCGCCCCACCGATAATCGTTCACCCTGACGTTATCAAGCATCGGACGTAACGTTGAGTTAGGCACCACCCTTCAGATGACCGGTTCTTTGAACCGGTCATCGTCATTTCTGGCGTAGCACTTTCATCCCATCGCACTCTCCGTTAGCATAACGCTACCTTATGCAAAGAGAATCTTCCGTGAAGAGATGGAGTCTGTTTCCCTGCTCTCTGCGCCAGCTGGTGCTGATGACCCTCCTGCTGTTGCTGGTTTGGCAGACCTGGGAAAGCCTGTCGGCGCTCAGCGAACGTGCGGCGGACACTAACCGCACGACGCTAACTGACGTACGCCGCAGCGAGGCGATGGCGCGCACCGCGCTGGAGCTGGAGCGCAGCTATCGTCAGTACTGCGTGCTTGATGACCCGATGCTGGCTCGCCTGTATCAGACGCAGCGCAGTCGCTATTCCCAGATGCTGGATGCCCATGCGCCGGTGCTGCCGGATATGCGTACCTACCAGAATCTGCGCCAGAATCTTACCCAGCTCAGCCAGATCAAATGCCTCAACAGTAGCCCGATAAAAGCCGCAGGCGATGTGCTGGAGTCATTCTCCGCCGCTAACGGTCAGCTGGTGAAAACCACGCGAGAGGTGGTGTTCTCCCGTGGCCTGCAGCTGCAGCGCGAAATTGCCGATCGCGCCCAGTATTTTGGCTGGCAGGCTTTAATCCTGTTCCTGCTCAGCCTCGGTCTGGTCCTGCTGTTTACCCGCATGATTATCGGCTTGATGAAGGTCGAGCTCATGATTAACCGCCTAGGAGAGGGGTGCCCGCTCGGGCAAAGCCTGACGTTTAAGGGGCCGCGTGAAATTCGCTCTCTGGCCCAGCGCATTCTCTGGCTGAGCGAGCGACTGGCGTGGCTGGAGTCGCAGCGCCATGAGTTCCTGCGCTATATCTCCCACGAGCTGAAAACCCCGCTAGCCAGCATGCGTGAGGGCACGGAACTGCTGGCCGATGAGGTGGCCGGCCCGCTGACCACCGACCAGCTGGTTTCCACCCACAGTCTGACGGCGCGAGCTAAGCTGATTGATACGGCGATTGATCTGCAGGCAGGGAGCTGCCGCGCAGAGCCAACATTGTTACTGCGCGCCATCGATAATCTTTACTCCAATGCGTTACACTACGGCGCAGAATTAGGAAAGATCTGGATCCGCAGCCGCCAGCAGGGCAACCGCGTCTCCATTGAGGTGGCGAACACCGGCACCTCAATCCCGCAGGCCGAACGGGTAATGATTTTTGAGCTGTTCTTCCAGGGCAACCTGCAGCGTAAAGGCGGAGTAAAAGGCAGCGGGCTGGGGCTGAGTATCGCTAAGGACTGCGTACGTCAGCTGGATGGCGATTTACAGCTGGTCGACAGCGATGAGGCTGATGTCTGCTTCCGCATTGAATTGAATACCACCGCCGGGAGGAAACACTAATGCGCTTAACTCTTTTTTCTGCCAGCGTTCGACAAAGCCTAGGCAGAATGTTTCTGGCAGCACTGCTTGGGCTGAGCCTAGCTAGCTGTAGCCAGACCGCGCCGCCAACCATGATTAAAGGTCTTCCCAGCCATCTCAGCGAACCTGAGAGCAAAATTGTCGATTTTCAACAGGTGAACTGTGAGCACATTTGGTCTTACGTCGATGTCACGGCGGTCAATAACCCGCTCTACTGGCTGCGTGCGGTGGACTGCGCGGTGTGCCTCTCTCCGGCTGATGCCCGCGCGCAAGCCAAATGCTGGCCGGGCGACAGCTGGCACGCCGCCTTCAAACAGGCCGTTTTGCTGAGCAACGGCAATATAACGCCGCTCGAGCGCCACGATTATCTTCAGCGGCTGGACAGCTACAGCTACGATGATCCCTCTGCAATCCGTCCGCTGCTGATGCTGTGGCGCGAAGGGCAGGGTTCATTACTGCACCTGTCGTAGGAGCGCTCGCGCTATGCCAGCCTGCAGGAGAGCAGCGATGCCCAGCTGGACGCGCTGCGCCAGCAGCAGATGGCCGTCAATAAAGAGCTAGCGGTCACGCGACGCAATCAGGAGACCCTGAGAGACACCGAACGTAAACTGTCAGCCCGCCGTTTGCCGGATGCGGACGACAGCACTCCGGCGGATATCAAATCAGAGGATGATGCCAACCCATGATAAAAAAATTGACCCGCCTGCTGCTGGTGGATGATGACTCCAGTCTGCTGAAACTGCTGGGGATGCGCCTCAGCAGCGAAGGCCTTAGCGTGACCACCGCGGAAAGCGGACCGGAAGCGCTGCGGGTGCTCAACCGAAAAAAAATCGATCTGGTAATAAGCGACCTGCGTATGGATGAGATGGACGGCATGGCGCTGTTTGTTGAAATCCAGAAGCTGCAGCCGGGCATGCCGGTGATTATCCTCACCGCGCACGGTTCGATCCCGGATGCGGTCGCCGCGACCCAGCAGGGCGTTTTCGGCTTCCTGACTAAGCCTGTCGATCGCGATGTGCTGTATAAAGCCATTGATGAGACGCTGGCACACCACGCGCCGGTCAGTGATGAAGCGTGGCGCGAAACCATCGTCACCCGTAGCTCGCTGATGCTGCGCCTGCTGGGGCAGGCACGCATGGTGGCGCAGTCGGACGTCAGCGTATTGATTAACGGCCAGAGCGGTACCGGGAAGGAAGTGCTGGCGCAGGCTATTCATGCTGCCAGTCCGCGCGCGGCTAAAGCGTTTATTGCCATTAACTGCGGCGCGCTGCCGGAGCAGCTGCTGGAGTCAGAGCTGTTTGGTCATGCCAAAGGTGCCTTTACCGGTGCTGTGAGCAGCCGCGAAGGGCTGTTCCAAGCCGCCGAGGGCGGTACGCTGTTCCTAGACGAGATTGGCGATATGCCGCAGGCGCTGCAGGTCAAGCTGCTGCGCGTACTGCAGGAGCGAAAGGTGCGGCCGCTCGGCAGCAACCGCGATCTCGATATCAACGTGCGCATCATCTCCGCCACCCACCGTGACCTGCCGAAGGCGATGGAGAAGAAGGAGTTTCACGAAGATCTGTTCTATCGTCTTAACGTGGTGAATTTAAAAATTCCGGCGTTGCATGAGCGCGCGGAGGATATCCCTCTGCTGGCGAATCATCTGCTAAAGCAGTCGGCGGAGCGGCATAAACCGTTCGTGCGCAGCTTCTCAACCGACGCGATGCGCCGGTTGATTGCCGCCAGCTGGCCAGGCAACGTCAGGCAGCTGGTGAATGTAATTGAGCAGTGCGTAGCGCTGACCTCCGCCCCGGTGATTAGCGAAGCGCTGGTCGAGCAGGCACTGGCCGGAGAAAACACTGAGCTACCGACATTTGTGGAAGCTCGCAACCAGTTTGAACTGAATTATTTGCGTAAGCTGTTACAGATGACCAAAGGGAATGTCACCAACGCAGCACGCCTGGCCGGGCGCAACCGCACCGAGTTTTACAAGCTATTATCGCGTCACGAGCTGGATGCTGCCGATTTTAAAGAGTAATTTCAGTGCCGCTCCGCTGCCCAGTTATGGTAGTTTAGCTGCCTGAAAAGAGAGACGGACCGCGCAGCGTGACCTGTCCGGCAATATTAACTGTTCCCCGTCCCTGATGGAGGGGGAGAAAAGGGTCTGCCATGAAAAAGATTGATGCAATTATCAAGCCGTTCAAACTGGACGACGTGCGTGAAGCGCTGGCGGAAGTTGGCATCACCGGAATGACCGTGACCGAAGTGAAAGGCTTTGGTCGCCAGAAGGGCCACACTGAACTGTATCGTGGCGCTGAATATATGGTCGATTTTTTGCCGAAGGTGAAAATTGAGATCGTGATTGCCAATGATATCGTCGATACCTGCGTGGATACCATCATGCGTACCGCGCAGACCGGTAAGATTGGCGACGGCAAGATTTTCGTCTATGACGTGTCGCGCGTGGTGCGTATCCGCACCGGCGAAGAAGACGAAGAAGCGATCTAAGCATTAGCTTTTTCTATCGCTGAAATCGTTGAGGGACTGAGTATTCAGGCCCTTAAAATTATTAATATCTTATTTCTACCGCCTTTCCCCTTCCCGGTCTGACAATAAACTTCTGATGCTGATAATAGCCCGCCTGAGCCATAGGGCTGAGTAGACTAATTAAAAGGACTCTTTTATGGCTATTACCCGCCACAATTTTCTTAACAGAGTCGCTATTACTGTCACCGCCGGGCTGACCCCTTTGCAGATATTGCGCGCCTCTCCGTTGCAGGCAAACAAAACGCTCTATTACCCACCGGCGCTCAGCGGATTGCACGGCAACCATCCGGGCTCCTTTGAAAATGCCCACCAGCTGGGCCGTGATGGCGTCAGTTTCGACTTTGCTTCTCTGCCGGTCACCGCACCGAAGAGTTTGATCTGGTGGTGGGTGCCGGAATTAGCGGCCTGGCCGCCGCCTGTTTCTGGCAGCAGCTGCAGGATAAACCGCAGCAGATTTTGCAGATCGACAATCACGACGACTTCGGTGGCCATGCCAAGCGTAATGAGCTCAGCAGCAGTAACGGCACAATCTTTGGCTATGGCGGCAGTGAATCTTTCCAGTCCCCTCACTCAAACTTCAGTCCGGTGATGATGGGCCTGCTTTCAGGCCAGAGGACTCATTACCCGTCGCCTCAGTAACTCGAACCCGGCGCGCCCGTATATCTGCCGCTTCAGCATTTTCAGGCAATTAACGTGTCCTTCGACTACACCGTTACTCCATTTGCTGGTTATAGCTTCACATATTGCTGCTGCATTAGCTTCCATCCCGGTTGCAACACGCTGGAGCTCAACAGGACCGCTTTCGCTGACATCAGTGAACCATTTGTTTAGCTGTGGCTTGTTTTTTGTTTTCAGGATCCGGTAGAAGTCCAGTGCCAGTTGTTGTGCTATTTTCAGCTGCGGTTCTTTTTCACACATCAGCCCGATGAAGCGGGAGGCATAACTTTTTTCCCCTCTTATTATCCTCCAGGGCATCAACCAACGGCTCACACGCGAAGCGGACGGAAGACGGGCTGGCGCAGTAACAAGTGCGCTCCCACCTTTACGCCATCTGGCAACCTCATCCCTGACGGTGGTCTCACTACCCGTGAAGCCATTTGCCACCATTTCCTTCCATATCTGGCTGGCATTATGATTGCCGCGTTTGCGACGTTCTTCCAGCCACCCACGCCTGTAGTGGCACACTGATACTGGCCACCTGATCGGAAGGTGATATTCTCACCTTCTCAACACCACAGGTGACCCAATGGCTAAACATTTCACGCCGGAATTTAAGCTCAAAGCGGCGAAGTTAGTTGTCGACCACGGCTATACCTACGTTAAGGCCGCAGAGGCAGTTAACGTAAGCCATTCGGCTATCCCCCGTTGGGTGAATAAGCTGCGACTTGAGCGCCAGGGGAAAACGCCCGCCGGGCTTCCTCTGACGCCAGAACAGCTCGAGCTGCGTGAGGCGAGGAAGAAAATACAACGCCTTGAAATGGAAAACGAAATCCTAAAAAAGGCTACGGCGCTCTTAATTGTCAATACCGATCGAATTCTGACCCACCCCCTTTGAATTACTCGAACGTTGTTGCTTTCGTTTTCTTCTGGATTTGACCGCTTTTCAGGTTATCCTTCAGTCGGTAGCTTTGGCCGCTGATTTGGGCGATATGCGCATGGTGAAGCAGCCGATCCAGCATCGCTGCCGTCAGCGTTTCGTCATCATCAAACGTTCCGGACCACTGAGTAAACGGCAGGTTGCTGGTCAGGATCACGCTGCCTGACTCATAGCGTTTAGCAACGACCTGAAAGAACAGGTTCGCCTCCATTTTACCGAACGGCAGATAGCCCAC
>OFEI01000070.1_pt1 | contig 13986 bp, 13 predicted proteins | sample 1521041 | NCBI WGS metagenome assembly OFEI01 (sample SAMN05335687, study PRJEB24111) | insect metagenome | biome: ENVO:00009004; isolation source: gut from larvae fed green and black olives | host: Bactrocera oleae | place: Israel | collected 2011-11
AAGCGGAGGCGGAGGGGCTGGCGTACTTCGGGTTCCCGGGAGCGCACCGGGTGAAAATCCACTCCACGAACACGCTGGAGCGCCTGAATAAAGAGGTGAAGCGGCGTTCCGACGTGGTGGGTATTTTCCCCAACGAAGAGAGCATAACCCGGCTTCTGGGGGCGGTGCTGACGGAGCAGAACGAAGAATGGCTGTTGCAGAACCGCTATCTGCCGCAGCATAGCATGGCGGAGATAGAGCAGACCGCTGAAAACGATGTGATCGAGGCGCTGCCACTCAGCGCTTAACAGACATATTACCGGACCGAAAGGCCGGATCTGAATTTACACCACCTTGACGGACTCGACCCTGAAAAGCGGTCAAATCCAGAAGAAAACGAAAGCAACAACGTTCGAGTAATTCAAAGGGGGTGGGTCAGTTTTACTTTGGCAGGGTGGGTCAGAATTCGATCGGTATTGACAGCAGCAGTAGCGGCGCACACCCATAGCGCAGGCGCGCATGCGCTCAACGGCGAGTTGGGTCCACATGGCTGACGCTGTCGCCATGTTTTTCGAAATAGCGGTTCCAGCCGTTATCAACGGTGAAAAGGAGTTTTGCAGGACGCGGGATATACATGGAGCTGAGTATAAAGCGGAGCTCCAGTCATGCAAAGCACCGGAACGGTGAAGCCGTGACGCTCGCCCTGTAAGGATGCTACGTTCTTAACGTCGGTGATCACCACGTGCCGGGTGCTCATCGATGCCGCGGCAGATGGACGACACCTAGCTGCGGGAGATACCAGTCATTCTCATCGACTGGACCAAGGCGTCAACATCCTGCCAAATTTACACCACGTCCCAAGACTCTACCTAGCGCAGGTACTGCAGGCAAGCATACGTTCGACAGATAGTTTGGTCCAGTCGCTGAGTTGATGGACATTCTTCTCAAGAAAGCGTTCCCAACTAATTTCGGTGGTTTTCAGGTCAAATGCCACGCGCAGCTTTTTCATCATGATGTTGTTGGTCATCTTGCATTCGATAGACGGCACCGGGGCATCTTCGCTTTTGCCGAGACGTTCGAAAATCAGACCGTTGAGAAAGTAACCTATGATGACATCCGGGCAGGCGCGAAAACTGGGCTCTTTCTCTTTACTTCAGGAAGCTGACAACTTCGGCTTCTGTTACTTTGCTCTCTGCCAGCGCCAGAATGCTTACCACTTTAGCATCGCTTAAATTCAGCATGTGACGCACGCTGCGCAGGACATCATTATTCGTCATAGGAACTCTCTTTCATTGAAACCATAGCAATGAGCGCATTATTAGAGACAATTCGTGAGTTGAACAGGAAAAACCGCCAGCGGCAGGCTGGTGATGGTCTTACAGGGGAGTGATCGCGGATAACGGCGTGCCGGGGCGTGAAGCGTCACGCACCAGCGGCAGGTGATCGCAGGCGTGCTGGCGGGCGGAACGGATAAACGCCTCCACCATTGGCTGGCGCTGCTCGCCGTCGCGCACGGCGGCATACAGCCTGCTCCACAGGCCGTCCCCTAATGTTTTCGTCACCACCAGTCCCTGGTGTTCACAACTTTCAACCACCCAGTGCGGCAATGCGGCAATGCCCATCTGCGCGGACACCATCTGAATCAGCAGCAGCGTGTTATCGACGCTTTTCAGCGCCGGACTGACGCCCGCAGGCTGCAGGAAATGGCGCCAGATATCCAGACGCTGGCGCTGTACCGGGTAGATCATCAGCACTTCACTGGCCAGATCCTCCGGCGAAATGTAATCCTTCTGTGCCAGTGGGTGATCCGGGGCCAAAATCAGGCGTACCTCAAAATCAAACATCGGCGTATAGAACAATCCGCTGCTGCGCGGCAGAATATCTGAGGTCAGGACGATATCCAGCTTGCCCTGTTGTAAAGCGGGCTGTGGATAAAAGGTCACGCCCGACTTGAAGTCCATCACTACCTGCGGCCAGCTCTGACGGAAGTTATTCAGCGCGGGCGTCAGCCACTGAATACAGCTGTGGCACTCAATAGCAATGCGCAGCGTGGTCTGATGCGGCTCGTGGCACGCCTTAAGCGCGTGCTGGATCTGTGGCAATACCTGCTCTGCCAGCTGCAGGAGGATCTCCCCCTGTGGTGTAAAGCGCAGCGGCTGGCTTTTTCGCATAAACAGGCGAAAGCCAAGGCGCTGCTCCAGATCGCTGAACTGGTGAGATAACGCCGATTGCGTCTGGTGGAGCTGAGCGGCGGCGGCGGCCAGCGATCCGGTATTTTGCAGTGCCTGCAACGTTCGCAGGTGTTTGAGTTCGATCATGAGAGCCCTTCACATCGACAGTGAACATTTTGCGCTTGTGGTGAATACAGTACCTGCGGATTATAGCGGTGTAAACATCTGGATGGCTAAATTGGTTAGCCAGCTCGGTAAAAATGGATTCTACGAGGCAAAACTGATGACTATTCTGAACCATACACTTGGATTTCCGCGCGTCGGCCTGCGCCGCGAACTGAAAATAGCACAGGAAAGCTACTGGGCGGGTAACAGTTCTCAGGAAGCGCTGTTGGTAACTGGTCGTGAACTGCGCGACCGCCACTGGCAGCAGCAGAAAGAGGCCGGTGTTGACCTGCTGCCGGTCGGCGATTTCGCTTGGTACGATCACGTCCTGACGACTAGCCTGCTGCTGGGAAACGTTCCGGCGCGGCATCTTAACAAAGATGGTTCAGTTGACCTCGATACCCTGTTTCGTCTGGGCCGTGGCCGTGCACTTAGCGGTGAACCTGCGGCGGCGGTAGAAATGACCAAATGGTTTAACACCAACTATCACTATATGGTGCCGGAATTTGTGCAGAGCCAGCAGTTCAAGCTGAGCTGGACTCAGCTGCTGGACGAAGTGGATGAAGCGCTGGCGCTTGGACACAAAATCAAACCCGTGCTGCTTGGCCCGGTAACTTATTTGTGGCTGGGGAAAGTGAAGGGTGCCGCGTTTGACCGCCTGAGCCTGCTCAAAGAGATCCTGCCGGTTTATCAGCTTGTGCTGGCTGAGCTGGCAAAACGCGATATCGAGTGGGTGCAGATCGACGAGCCTGCGCTGGCGCTGGAACTGCCAGCCGAATGGCTTGCAGCCTTCAAACCTGCTTATAATGCATTGCAGGGCCATACCAGACTCCTGCTGACCACTTATTTCGACAGCATCGGTCAGAATATCGATACCATTCGCGTACTGCCGGTGCAGGGCCTGCATGTAGACCTAGTGCATGGTAAAGACGATATCAACACGTTGAACAGTCAGCTGCCGCCGAACTGGCTGCTGTCGGTTGGGGTGATTAATGGACGTAACGTCTGGCGTGCCAATCTCAGCCGCTGGTTTGAGCGCCTGCAACCGCTTGCCGCCGCCCGTAAGCAGCTGTGGATTGGTTCTTCCTGCTCGCTGTTGCACAGTCCGATTGACCTGAGTGTGGAGACCCGCCTCGACGACGAGGTAAAAAGCTGGTTCGCCTTTGCCCTGCAGAAATGCGCCGAACTCTCTTTGTTGAGCAAAGCGCTGGACAGTAACGATCCCGCTTCTCTGGAAGCCTGGAGCGCACCAGTCCGCGCCCGAAAATCCTCAACCCGAGTGCACAATCCGGCAGTAGGTCAGCGCCTAGCGGCGATAACTGCTCAGGACAGCCAGCGTCATAACCACTATCAGGTACGGGCTGAGGCTCAGCGCCAGCGCTTCCAGCTGCCTGCATGGCCCACCACCACCATCGGTTCGTTCCCGCAGACCACCGAAATTCGCGGCCTGCGCCTCGATTTCAAGCAGGGGCGTCTGGATGCTAACCACTACCGCACCGGTATCGCTGAGCACATCAAGCAGGCGATTGTCGAACAGGAGCGCCTAGGGTTGGACGTGCTGGTCCACGGGGAAGTCGAGCGCAACGACATGGTGGAGTACTTCGGGGAAAACCTCGACGGTTTCATTTTTACGCAAAACGGTTGGGTGCAGAGCTACGGCTCGCGCTGCGTAAAGCCACCGGTGATTATTGGCGACGTCAGCCGCCCACAGGCCATCACCGTGGAGTGGGCAAAGTATGCCCAGTCGCTGACCGACAAGCCGGTGAAGGGGATGCTGACCGGCCCGGTGACCATTCTCTGCTGGTCATTCCCGCGTGAAGACGTTTCGCGTGAAACCATCGCTAAGCAGATTGCCATAGCGCTGCGTGACGAAGTGGCAGATTTGGAAAAAGCAGGGATTGGCATCATCCAGATTGATGAGCCTGCGCTGCGTGAAGGGCTGCCGCTGCATAAATCCGACTGGGCTACCTACCTGAAGTGGGCAGTGGACGCTTTCTGCCTGAACGCCGCCGTGGCGCAGGATGACACTCAGATCCACACCCACATGTGCTACTGCGAGTTCAACGACATCATGGATTCGATTGCTGCGCTGGACGCCGACGTGATCACCATTGAAACATCACGTTCCGATATGGAGTTGCTGGAGTCGTTTGAAGAGTTTGAGTACCCGAATGAGATTGGCCCGGGCGTGTACGATATTCACTCGCCGAACGTGCCGGAGGTAAAGTGGATAGAAACGCTGCTGCTGAAAGCGGCACAGCGCATCCCGACTGAGCGTCTGTGGGTCAACCCGGATTGCGGCCTGAAAACCCGTGGCTGGGCTGAAACCCGCCAAGCGCTGGCTAACATGGTTCAGGCGGCGCAAAACCTGCGTAACGCCAAAGTGTAATTATCTGTGTTGTTGATGTGATTTTGGGGCGCTATGCGCCCCCTTTTTTTATGCCTTTGGCGCTACGCCATACTGTTTAAACCACGTCAGCATACGCTGCCAGCCGTCTTGGGCAGACTCGGCATGATAGCTGGCGCGATAGTCAGCATTGAAGGCGTGACCGGCATCGGGATAGACAATAATTTCCGCATTCGCATTGGCTGCCCGCAGTGCCTGACGCATGGTTTCCACGCTCTCCTGCGGAATGCTGTCATCTTTACCACCGTACAGTCCTAATACCGGGGCATTCAGATCGACGGCGATATCAACCGGCTGCTTCTGCTGCTTCATGGTTTGATCGCCGACCAGCTTGCCGTACCAAGCAACGGCAGCCTTCAGCTGCGGATTATGCGCCGCATAGAGCCAAGTAATGCGACCACCCCAGCAGAAACCGGTAATCGCCATATTGCGCATATCTCCGTCGTGACGCGATGCCCAGTTAACCACATGATCCAAGTCGGTCAGTACCTGATTGTCCGGCACTTTACTCACCAGCTCTGAGAACAGGGTAGGGATATCGTCATAATCGGCCGGGTCGCCTTGGCGGAAGTAGAGCTCAGGAGCGACAGCCAGATATCCCTCCGCCGCTAGGCGGCGACAGATATCGCGAATGTGTTCGTGAACGCCGAAGATCTCCTGCACGACTAACACCACCGGCAGTGGGCCTGTGGTATTGCGTGGTTTAGCGTGAAACGTCGGCATATTCTCCCCCTGAGTGGGAATCGAGGTTTCCCCGGAGATAATCTCGGCGCTGTCGGTAATAATTGTGGTGGCAGCCGTCGGCAGGACTGCGGGCGCAAAGCTTTTTTTGCTCAGTTCTTGAGTGATGTTATCTTCGTTTTTCATGGTTCTCTCCGTGCAGGCGCCAGTGCAATTAGCTAACTATAATACTATAGTCAAGAATGCGATGAGGTCAGAGCTTGAGTGAGGGTATCTCTTTATCACCTAGTAAAGCTAAATCACAGGGCAAATTGTGTCAAAGCTCCATGAGCAAATAATTAAATGTGATGCTGGTCACTATTTTCAGTGTAATGCGTGTAACTATCATTTGAATTAGCAATTTTTATCACACTAAAGGGCGCCGTTATTTCTTACAGTAACGCTTAATTTACTATCCCCGATTTCCGCGACAGGAGTTTGAAATGGCACATTCTGACGTTTTCCATCTTGGCCTCACCAAAGTCGATCTCCAGGGCGCGACGCTGGCCATCGTGCCTGGCGACCCAGAGCGCGTAAAGAAAATTGCTACCCTGATGAACAATTCAGTCCACCTAGCTTCACACCGTGAATTTACCACCTGGCGCGCCGAGCTTTCCGGTAAGCCGGTGATCGTCTGTTCGACCGGTATCGGTGGTCCTTCGACTTCTATTGCCGTCGAGGAGCTGGCGCAGCTCGGCGTGCGCACCTTCCTGCGCGTGGGTACCACCGGTGCTATTCAGCCGGACATCAACGTCGGCGATGTGCTAGTGACGACCGGTTCCGTGCGTCTCGACGGTGCCAGCCTACACTTTGCGCCACTAGAGTTCCCGGCGGTAGCGGATTTCACCTGCACCACCGCGCTGGTCGATGCGGCGAAAGAGGCCGGAGCGCGCACCCGCATCGGCATCACCGCTTCCTCTGATACTTTCTATCCGGGCCAGGAACGTTACGACACCTATTCAGGCCGGGTGGTGAGTCGCTTCCAAGGGGCGATGAAAGAGTGGCAGGAGATGGGCGTGCTGAACTATGAAATGGAGTCCGCCACGCTGCTGACGATGTGTGCCAGCCAGGGACTGCGCGCCGGAATGGTCGCTGGGGTGATTGTAAACCGTACCCAGCAGGAGATCCCGAATGCGGAAACCATGAAAAAAACCGAAAGCGATGCGGTGAAAATCGTGGTTGAGGCCGCACGCCGCCTGACCTAAATTCTGATTTTGCGGGAAGCCTCTGAAAGCTGACCACAAACCGCAACCTCCCCCTCATTTAGCTGCGTACTCTCTCCAAAATTTGCTTTTTGTCTGGACATTTATACAGTACGCCTCTATTTTTCCCCTGTCAGGGTTTCAGCAGGAGAAGCAGGGTGGATCCAACAATCGTTTACAGCGCAGGCATCGGTCTGGTCGGTCTACTGGCAGGCTGGCTGTTCGCCTCTTATCGCAGCCAGCAGCACCTAGCGAAGGGCAAGACGGAGCAGCAGCTGCTGTTACAGGCGTCTGAACAGGCGCAGGCTGAACGTCAGCGCTTACAGCAGCAGCTTGAGGCCCAGTTACTTGCCCATAAGCAGAGCGAACAGGAGCTGCGTCAGTTGCACGCTGCACAGGCCGCAGCCGGTGAAAAGCTGCAGCACCTCGAGCACTGGCGTGTGGAGAGCGACCAGCTCACTCGTGAACTGCGCACTCAGATGGAGATCAACAGCGCCCAAGAAGCGGAGCTGCGTGAAGTCACCATTCGCCTAGAAGAGACGCGCATGGCGGCTGAAGAGAAGCAGCGCCTGCTGGTTAACAGCGAGCAGCGCCTTAATGCACAGTTTGAAAACCTAGCAAACCGAATTTTCGAAAACAGCGGTCGTCGTGTCGATGAACAGACCCGCCAGAGTCTGAATGGGCTGATTACGCCGCTGCGCGAACAGCTGGAGGGTTTCCGGCGTCAAGTGCAGGAAGGTCTCGTTCAGGAAGCGCGTGAACGCCATACACTTTCTCACGAAATTCGTAACCTGCAACAGTTCAATGCCCAGATGGCTCAGGAAGCGATTAACCTCACTAAGGCGCTGAAGGGCGATAACAAAACTCAGGGTAACTGGGGGGAAGTGGTGCTCAGTCGGGTGCTTGAGGCTTCCGGCCTGCGCGAAGGTCATGAGTATGAGACACAGGTGAATATTCAGCTGGAACAGAGTGGCCGCATGCAGCCGGATGTCATTGTACGCTTGCCGCAGGGCAAAGGCGTGGTGATCGACGCCAAGATGACGCTGGTGGCCTATGAACGCTATTACAACGGTGAAGATGAAGCCGGGCGTAAAGCGGCGATTAGCGAGCATATTGCCGCCATCCGCAGCCACCTGCGTGGACTTAGCCGAAAAGATTACCAACAATTGCCTGGTTTACGCTCACTGGATTATGTGTTGATGTTTATCCCGGTGGAACCGGCCTTTCTACTGGCTATCGACCACCAGCCAGAGCTGATCAACGAGGCGCTGAACCTCAATATTATGCTGGTCAGCCCGACCACGCTGCTGGTGGCGCTGCGCACGATTAACAATTTATGGCGCTATGAGCATCAGAGCCGCCATGCCCAGCGCATTGCCGACCGGGCCGCTAGGCTCTATAACAAAATGCGTTTATTCGTTGATGATATGAGTGCTATCGGGCAGAACTTAGATAAAGCCCAAGATAGCTACCGTCAGGCGATGAAAAAGCTGTCGGAAGGACGCGGCAACCTGATTGCGCAGACAGAAGGCTTCCGCCAGATGGGCGTTGAGGTCAAACGCCCGATAAATCCTCGCCTAGTCGCACAGGCGCTGCCCGCAGAAGATAAGGATGAAGATGACGCTGCCGGGGAAGCAGAAAGTGAAGAATTTTCTCCTGCCGCAATGCCACACCGCATCAATGAATAAGCGTGTGGCAAGTGCCTAGTCTGCGTGACTCTGATACACTTGGCAAATATTTAATTATAGAGCAGGCAAAACAAATGGCAGATGAATCAAAGGACACCACCCACTTCGGCTATCGCACGGTAGCGAAAAACGAAAAGGCCGAGATGGTGGCTGATATTTTCCATTCCGTTGCGGCCAAATATGATCTGATGAATGACTTGGTGTCTATGGGCATCCACCGCATCTGGAAGCGTTTTACCATCGACTGCAGCGGCGTGCGGCGTGGGCAGCGCGTACTTGATTTAGCAGGCGGCACTGGCGATCTCACGGCGAAATTCTCACGTCTGCTCGGTGAAACTGGTGAAGTTGTGCTGGCCGATATTAACAGCTCAATGTTGAAAGTGGGCCGTGAAAAGCTGCGCAACAAAGGCGTCATCGGCAACGTGAACTACGTACAGGCCAATGCCGAAGCACTGCCGTTCCCGGATAACTACTTCGACTGCATTACTATCGCTTTTGGTCTGCGTAACGTGACCGAAAAGGAGAAAGCGCTGGCCTCCATGCTCCGCGTGCTGAAGCCGGGCGGGCGTCTGCTGGTGCTGGAGTTCTCCAAGCCGCAGTTCGAACTGCTGAACAAAGCCTATGATGCTTACTCTTTCCACATCCTGCCGCGTATTGGCGAGCTGGTGGCGAAAGATGCAGGTAGCTACCGCTACCTAGCAGAATCCATCCGAATGCATCCCGATCAGGAAACTCTGAAGCAGTTGATGATGGACGTTGGCTTTGAAAACACCACGTATCACAATCTGACGGGCGGCATTGTTGCCTTGCACCGCGGATTTAAGTTTTAAGCAGGAAAACGCATGACATTAACGCCGCTGTTAACTGCCAGTCTGGAGAGCGCGCTAAACCAGATTCTATATCGCGATCGCGGCCTGAAAGCGGCGCGTCAACATCTTAACTGGCGTAGCCTTACTATCCTCCTTGCGGAACTGGAACAGCCCGTCACCTTCATCTTCAGTGAAAACCAAGTGGATGTGATAGGTGCGTGGGGTGACACGCCAGACTGCACGGTGAAGATCCGTCTGGCAACCTTGCCCAAACTGCGCGACCACCAGCAGCTGACGGCCTTGATCCGCAGCGGCGAGCTGGAGGTGGAAGGTGACCTGCAGCTGGTGCAGCAGTTCTCTGCTCTGCTGGATCTCGCAGAACTCGACCCCGCAGAGTATCTTGCCCCGTGGATTGGCGATATTGCTGCGGAAGGGCTGACAAAGTTTGCCCGCCGTGGTTTCAACGCCCTGCGCCGTGACGTCGAGCGTAAGCAGAGTTATCTGGGCCAGACGCTGACGGAAGAGTGGCGACTGGCACCGGGTAAGCTCGAGCTCGCTTGGTTCAGTGAAGAAGTGGATGCCTTAACCCGATTGTTGGATGCCCTTGATGCCCGAATTAATCAGCTGGAGGTCAAATGACCTTCGATGAACTGCGACGTCTTTACCAGATTATCCGCGTTTTTCTCAGCTACGGCCTAGATGAACTGATCCCCAAAACCCGCTTAACTTTACCCATTCGCTTTTTCTGTATGCCAAACCGCCACAAAACTCAGCCGCTGGGCGAGCGTTTGCGTTTTGCGCTGGAGCAGCTTGGGCCGGTGTGGATCAAGTTTGGTCAGATGATGTCGACCCGCCGCGATCTATTCCCGCCTCACATTGCTGACCAGTTGGCAATGCTGCAGGACCGCGTGGCACCGTTTGATGGTGCCAAAGCCTTAAAACTGATTGAACATTCACTCGGTGCGCCAATTGAAAGCCAGTTCGACGACTTTGAGATCGTCCCGCTGGCTTCCGCCTCGATTGCTCAGGTTCACACGGCGACGCTGAAGGAAAACGGTTGTGAGGTGGTGATTAAAGTTATCCGCCCTGACATTCTTCCGGTGATTAAAGCGGATATGCGGTTGATCTACCGCCTAGCCCGCTGGGTGCTGCACCTGCTGCCTGATGGCCGCCGTTTGCGCCCGCAGGAAGTGGTAGCCGACTACGAAAAAACGCTGCTGGATGAACTGAATCTGCTGCGCGAAGCCGCGAACACCATTCAGCTACGGCGTAACTTTAACAGCAGCAGAATGCTATATGTCCCAGAAATCTATTCCGATTACTGCAGTGAAAATATGCTGGTTATGGAGCGTATTTACGGCATCCCGATTTCTGATGTGGTGACGCTGGAGCAGCACGGTGTCAATATGAAGTTGCTGGCCGAGCGCGGCGTGCAGGTGTTCTTTACTCAGGTGTTCCGCGACAGCTTCTTCCATGCGGATATGCACCCGGGCAATATTTTCGTCAGCCATGAACACCCTGAAGATCCGCAGTATATCAGCATTGACTGCGGTATTGTCGGCTCGCTGAACAAAGAAGATAAGCGCTACCTAGCAGAAAACTTTATCGCCTTCTTCAACCGCGATTATCGCAAAGTGTCTGAACTGCACGTTGACTCAGGCTGGGTGCCGCCGGATACCAATGTTGAAGACTTCGAATTCGCCATTCGTACCGTGTGTGAGCCGATCTTCGAGAAGCCGCTTGCAGAGATCTCTTTCGGCCACGTGCTGCTTAACCTGTTTAACACTGCGCGACGTTTCGATATGGAAGTGCAGCCGCAGCTGGTACTGTTACAGAAAACGTTGCTGTATATTGAAGGCGTCGGCCGCCAGCTCTATCCGCAGCTGGACCTATGGAAGACAGCCAAGCCGTTCCTTGAAGACTGGATTAAAGATCAGATCGGCATTCCCGCTATCGTGCGTGCGCTGAAAGAGAAAGCGCCGTTCTGGGCAGAGAAGATGCCGGAGCTGCCGGAACTGTTTTATGAGAGCCTGCGGCAGCATAAGCAACTGCGTCACAGTGTTGACCGCCTAGCAAGCGATCTAAAAGGGGAGCGGACTAGGCAGCATCAGTCGCGCTATCTGTTTGGCGTGGGTGCCACGTTCCTGCTGAGCGGAATGGCTATTTTGCTGACGCGCCCTGAGTGGGATATGTTCTCCACCGCCCTGATTGCTGCAGGTGCTGTTGCTTGGCTGATAGGCTGGCGCAGAACAAACTGGTTATCATGAAAGGTAAATAGGCAGTTTATTGTGCGTGCGTGTGGTTTGTGCATCGTCGGCACGACATAAACTGTTATATACTCAAAATTCGCATCAATTATTGATATCAGAGGTAATAATGGGTGGCATTACACTTCCACATTTGTTGATTATCGCCGTACTGGTTGTCCTGCTGTTCGGTACTAAGAAACTGCGTTCGCTGGGTTCTGACCTCGGTTTATCTATCAAAGGCTTTAAAAAAGCCATGAGCGATGAAGACGACAAGGAAAAGGACAAAGCGAATGCTGATGATGCTGACTTCAACGCCAAACTGGGGGACAAACAGCATACTGAAGCAAAAAAAGAAGTCGTTAAGAACGACAGGGTATAAACCGTGTTCGATATAGGCTTTAGTGAGCTGGTACTGGTATTCGTGATTGGCTTGGTGGTACTGGGTCCGCAACGTCTACCCGTAGCGGTAAGAGCAGTGGTGGGCTGGATCCGCGCACTGCGTTCGCTGGCGACCAACGTGCAGAATGAACTGGCGCAAGAGCTGAAAATTCAGGAGCTGCAGGACGGCCTGAAAAAAATCGAACAGTCAAGCAAAGACAGTCTCTCCCCTGAGCTTAAAGCCTCGGTGGAGGAGCTGAAGCAGACGGCTGACTCGATGAAACGCTCTTACCTCGGTGATAATGAAAAAGCTGACGATGAAGCGCACACGATTCATAACCCGCTGGTAAAAAAAACGCAGGAATCCCATGATGGGGTGACGCCAGCCGAAGCGGACCATCAGACCAGCGCGCCAGCACCGATCACCGTGACCCAGACCGCCGCGACGCCACAGCCTGAAGTTAGCCCTGAGCCGGCCGTACCCGCTGAACCACGAGCCCCCGTGAATTCCACTCAAGCGAGCGATAACGTAAAACATGGCAGTTGAAGATACCCAACCGCTTATCAGTCATCTGATCGAGCTACGTAAGCGCCTGCTGAACTGCATCATTGTTGTTCTGGCAATATTTCTGTGCCTAGCTTACTTCTCTAACGATATCTACCAGCTGGTCTCCGCCCCGCTGATCAAGCAGATGCCTGCGGGCGCCAGCATGATTGCCAGCGATGTCGCTTCGCCATTCTTTACGCCGATTAAGCTGACAATTATTGTCTCGCTATTCCTGTCGGTACCAGTGATCCTCTATCAGGTCTGGGCATTCGTTGCGCCTGCGCTGTATCGCCACGAGCGCAAGCTGGTTGTGCCGCTGCTGTTTTCCAGTTCATTCCTATTCTACCTAGGGATGGCTTTCGCCTACTTTATTGTCTTCCCGCTGGTGCTTGGCTTCTTCGCCAAAACCGCGCCTCAGGGCGTACAGATTGCCACTGACATTAATAACTATCTCGACTTCGTGATGACGTTATTTATGGCGTTTGGTGTGTCGTTTGAAGTGCCGATTGCCATCGTGCTGCTGTGCTGGACCGGTGTGACCACGCCAGAAGATCTGCGCGCTATGCGCCCTTATGTGCTGGTCGGTGCGTTCGTCGTCGGGATGTTGCTGACGTCGCCGGATATCTTCTCCCAGACGCTGTTAGCCATCCCGATGTACTGCCTGTTTGAAGTGGGGGTTTTCTGCGCACGCTTCTACGTGGGTAAATGCCCGTCATGAACTGAACCCTGCTTCCTGCCGCATATTGTTCAGCAGGTGGCGCTGCTACGGGGTGAGGATGCGCACGCCTTGGCGCAGCAAACGGCGCTGAATGCGAGCACGTTGTTCCAGCTTTTAGGGATTATGTCTGTCACTGAGAAGAGGGACGGGCTTGCGCAAGAATTACAGCTTTTGAAACTGGCGATTGCTGACGCTGCGAACCACCTGCTTATTGAGCAGGTTTAGCAGCAGCATCGAACGGGCTTTACCATTGGGCTCGGTAAAGATCGCCTTCAATCCTTCAAATGCCCCATCGGTAATGATTACCGTATCACCCGGCTGCGGAAAGTCGTGATCGATAACGGTCTCTATCGGGTTATTTTGCAGTGTGGTGATCACATCCAGCGGCACGGTGGCAGGCTGGTTTCCAAAGCGGACAAAATGGCTCACGCCACGCGTTGCGCTAATGGTGGTGGTATGGATGGATTCTGGATCGAACTCAATAAAAAGATAGTTAGGAAATAGCGGTTCGCTGACCTGAGTACGTTTTCCGCGCACGGTTTTCTCTAAAGCAATCATTGGGCTAAGGCAATACACGGCCTGACGCTCAAGATGTTCTTTCGCGCGCAGCAGCTGACCTCGTTTGCAATAAAGTAAATACCAAGATTCCATAACGTCACTTTCCAATTATCTGGCGGATAAGGATAGCAAAATCGCTCACATAGATATAGCGAGATTGGCAGGACACTGTTGCAAAGATATTGATGAGTTAGCCTTTCGTGTTATTGAAAGGTCTTATCTTTCAAAGACTCTGCTCACCAGACGCATCTTGCCTAGGGGATGCCCAAAATAAAATGATTCTGCCTGACCTTTTTGTAGCGCCCGCATCACTTCAATGCCTTTGATTGTGGCGTAAGCCGTCTTCATTGATTTGAAGCCCAGCGTGGCGTTGATTATCCGTTTCAATTTGCCAT
>OFEI01000071.1_pt1 | contig 13834 bp, 11 predicted proteins | sample 1521041 | NCBI WGS metagenome assembly OFEI01 (sample SAMN05335687, study PRJEB24111) | insect metagenome | biome: ENVO:00009004; isolation source: gut from larvae fed green and black olives | host: Bactrocera oleae | place: Israel | collected 2011-11
CCGTCATCCCTCGTAAATCAAATGAGAAAATGGCGTCAGATGGTCGTTCACAGCTCGATCGTGATGCTTACCTTAATCGCAATGTTGTTGAACGTTGCTTTGGTCGCCTGAAAGAATATCGGCGCATCGCCACACGTTACGACAAAACGGCGAGGAATTATCTGGCGATGGTTAAACTGGGTTGTATCCGACTGTTTTACAAAAGATTATACAATTAAGGGACACAGCCTAGCATCTTTGTCCAAAACCGGCATATTAAAACAGCATGATTACCTATTATTCAACAAAGCCGGTTTCTGTCGCAAAAAAAGCTAGCTTTATGACATGCCGCCATGATCAGCTATAATGCACAGCAATTTTCTGATGATGATAAGTGACGCATGAATTCTCTGTTTGCCAGTACGGCGCGTGGGCTCCAAGAGCTGTTAAAAAGTGAACTGGAAGCCTTGGGAGCGCAAAGCTGCCAGGTAGTCCAGGGCGGCGTACATTACCAGGGCGACGATCGTTTGATGTACCAGAGTCTGATGTGGAGCCGCCTAGCTTCGCGTATTCTGCTGCCATTAACCGAATGCGGCGTTTACAGCGACCTAGATCTCTACCTCGGCGTGCAGGCCATTGACTGGCCGGCGATGTTTGGCAGCGATAAAACCTTCGCCGTGCACTTCAGCGGCCTGAACGACGTGATCCGCAACAGCCAGTACGGCGCGCTGAAAGTGAAAGACGCCATCGTCGACAGCTTTACGCGTAAAAATCTGCCGCGCCCGAATGTCGATCGCGAGCAGCCGGATATTCGCGTCAACGTCTGGCTGAATAAAGACACCGCCAGCATTGCGCTGGATCTCAGCGGTGAGGGCCTGCATCAGCGCGGCTATCGCCAGCAGACCGGCCAAGCACCGCTGAAAGAGAGCCTAGCAGCGGCTATCGTAGTGCGTTCCGGCTGGCAGGCGGATTCTGCAATGGTCGACCCGATGTGCGGTTCCGGCACGTTGCTGATTGAAGCGGCGATGATCGCCTGCGATCGTGCGCCGGGATTACAGCGTAAGCACTGGGGCTTTACTGGCTGGAACAACTTCAACCAGCCGCTGTGGAACGACGTGACGCGCGATGCCCAAGAGCGCGCGGCCAAAGGCGTGCAGTCCACCACTTCGCGCTTTTATGGTTACGATAACGATTCGTGCGTGATCGAACGTGCTCATGCCAACGCCCGTAATGCCGGGCTTTCGCAGCTCATCGAGTTCACCACTCAGGATATGCTGAAGCTGACCAATCCGCTGGGACAGGGCAGCACCGGCACTGTTCTGAGTAACCCGCCTTACGGTGAACGCTTGGACAGCGAACCGGCGCTCATTGCTCTGCACGGCCAGCTCGGGCACCTGATGAAGACGCACTTTGGCGGTTGGAACCTGTCGCTGTTCAGCGCCTCGCCGGAACTGCTGAGCCGCTTGCAGCTGCGTGCCGATCGCCAGTTCAAGGCGAAAAACGGTCCGCTGGACTGCGTGCAGAAAAACTACCAGCTGGCAAAGAACCCAACGGGTGCCGCGGCCGGTCAGCTGGCAGATGATTACGCCAACCGTCTGCGTAAAAACCTTAAGAAGCTCGATAAGTGGGCGCGCCAGGAAAGGATCGAGTGCTACCGCGTTTATGATGCCGATCTGCCAGACTATAATGTCGCAGTTGACCGTTACGGCAATTGGGTGGTGGTGCAGGAGTATGCGCCGCCAAAAACCATCGATCCGGGCAAAGCGCGTCAGCGTCTGTTCGATGTGATTTCTGCCACGCTCAGCGTGATGGAACTGCCGGCGAACCGGCTGGTGCTGAAAACCCGCAAGAAGCAGAAAGGGAAAAGCCAGTACCGGAAACTGGGCGAAAAGGGTGATTTTTTCGAAGTTGGCGAATTTAACGCTAAACTTTGGGTTAATCTGACGGATTATCTCGACACCGGCCTGTTCCTCGATCACCGTATTGCGCGTAAAATGCTGGGCCAGATGAGCAAGGGCAAAGACTTCCTAAACCTCTTCGCCTACACAGGCAGCGCCAGTGTGCACGCTGGTTTGGGCGGTGCGCGCAGCACCATGACCATTGATATGTCACGCACTTATCTGGAGTGGGCGGGGCGTAATATGCGCCTGAACGGGTTTTCTGGCCGTCAGCACTGCCTGATGCAGGCAGACTGCCTGAGCTGGCTGCGCGATGCGGATGAACAGTTCGACCTGATCTTTATCGACCCACCGACGTTCTCCAACTCTAAACGTATGGAAGAGAGTTTCGATGTGCAGCGCGATCACCTCGATCTAATGAAAGATCTGAAGCGTATCCTACGCAAAGGCGGCACCGTGATGTTCTCGAATAATAAGCGCGATTTCAAAATGGATCTCGCCGGACTCGAAGCACTGGGTCTTGCGGCAACCGAAATTACTGCGAAAACCCAGCCTCAGGATTTCGCCCGTAACCGTCAAATTCACAACTGTTGGCTGATTACTCAAACCGGTAAGGAATAAGTTTTTATGTCACTAATCAGTATTCATGGCGCTTACCTCTCATTCAGCGACGCGCCTTTGTTGGATAACACTGAACTGCACATCGAAGAAAACGAGCGAGTCTGTCTGGTTGGTCGTAACGGGACGGGTAAATCCGCCCTGATGAAGATCATCAACTGCGAACAGCCGCTGGATGACGGGCGTATTATCTATGAGCAGGACCTAGTGATGGCGCGCCTCCAGCAGGATCTGCCGCGCAAAGTGCCAGGTTCGGTGTATGACTTCGTCGCCGAAGGCGTGGAAGAGCAGGCAGAACATCTGAAGGCCTATTACGCGATATCGCACAAGGTGATGGAAGATCCGAGCAATAAAAATCTTAATGAGATGGCGCGCCTGCAGGGGATTCTGGATTACAAAAACCTGTGGCAGCTGGAAAGCCGTATTCACGATGTGCAGCAGCAGATCGGTCTGGACGGCGAAACGCAGCTCTCTTCACTCTCCGGCGGCTGGCTGCGTGAAGCCGCGCTCGGCCGTGCGCTGGTCAGCAACCCGAAAGTGCTGATGCTCGATGAGCCAACCAACCACCTTGATATTGAGACCATTGACTGGCTAGAAGGCTTCCTGAAAACCTTCCAGGGCAGCATTATATTTATCTCGCATGACCGCTCCTTTATCCGCAACATGGCAACGCGCATTGTCGACCTCTACCGTGGCAAGTTGGTCTCCTGGTCGGGCGACTACGACCTCTATCTCACCAGCAAAGAGGAAGCGCTACGCGTCGAAGAGATGCAGAACGCCGAATTCGACCGCAAGCTGGCGCAGGAAGAGGTGTGGATCCGTCAGGGCATCAAAGCCCGCCGAATGCGTAATAAAGGGCGCGTTCGTGCGCTAAAAGCCCTGCGCAGCGAGTGTTCAGACCGCCGTGAAGTGATGGGCAAAGCCAACATGCCGGTGGAAGAGGCTTCGCGCTCCGGCAAGATTGTCTTTAAGCTGGAAAACGTCAACTATTCCGTTGCCAGCAAACAGCTGGTGCGTGACTTCTCCCGCCAAGTTCAGCGCGGCGACAAAATCGCGCTGATCGGCTCTAACGGCTGCGGTAAAACCACGCTGCTGAAACTGATGCTCGACCAGCTGAAAGCTGACAGCGACCGCGTACATATCGGGACCAAGCTGGAAGTGGCCTACTTCGACCAGCACCGCGCCGAGCTAGACTTGGACCGCACGGTGATCGACAACCTTGTGGAAGGTAAGCAGGAAGTGATGGTTAACGGTAAGCCGCGCCACGTGCTGGGCTATCTGCAGGAGTTCCTGTTCTATCCAAAGCGTGCGATGACTCCGGTGCGCGCGCTGTCCGGCGGTGAACGTAACCGCCTGCTGCTGTCGCGCCTGTTCCTTAAGCCAAGCAACCTGCTGATCCTCGATGAACCGATCAACGACCTCGATGTGGAAACGCTTGAGCTGCTGGAAGAGCTGGTTGACGGTTATGAGAGCACGGTTCTGCTGGTCAGCCACGATCGTCAGTTTGTCGACAACACCGTGACCGAGTGCTGGATCTTTGAAGGCAACGGCGAAATCGGTGCCTTTGTGGGCGGCTACCACGATGCCCAGCTGCAGCGCAAAGCGTTTAAGCAGAATCGCGTCAGCGCCAAACCTACCAGCGCGCAGCCGCGTCAGAAAATCGCAAAAAGTGAAGCAGCGAAAAAACCTGCCGCTAAGCCGAGCTACAATTTGCAACAAGAACTGGAACAGCTGCCGAAGCAAATTGAAGCACTCGAAGCCCGCCTTGGTTGTACTAGGTTCAGGTTGCCGACGGCGACTTCTTCACTCAGCCGCGTGAGGTGACCCAGCCTGTTCTCGACGCGCTGGCTCAGGCGAAGCAGAAGCTGGAAGTGGCGTTCGAGCGCAGGGAATATCTGGAATCGTTACAAAACGGCGGAAGATACGGCCGTTTTTCCCTACCACAGAGGGTGAAGTATGTATTCGTCGCACCACGCGCATCACTGGATGCTTTGTCCGCAGTGTGACTTGATGACACAGTTGCCCGCTATCGGACCGGGCAGCAAGGCAAGCTGCCCACGTTGTCATACCACGCTTCAGTCTAACTGGGATGAGCCGCGCAAGCGGCCCACCGCCAATGCGCTGGCAGCGCTGCTGATGCTGATGCTGGCAAATTTGTTTCCCTTTATCAATATGCAGGTTGCCGGGCTGAGCAGCGAAATTACACTGCCGCAAATACCCAGCGTGATGGTTTCTGACGATTACAGCAGCCTTGCAATGCTGTTTTTGCTGTTTGTACAGGGCCTACCTGCCGTTTGTATGGTGCTAATCCTGCTACTGGTCAACTGCCTGCGGATGCCGACGCCGCTCAAACAGCTGATGGCACGCGTGCTGTTCCAATTAAAAACCTGGGGCATGGCGGAGATTTTCCTCGCCGGTGTATTGGTCAGTTTCGTCAAGTTGATGGCCTATGGCGATATCGGCATAGGCACCAGCTTTGTGCCGTGGTGCCTGTTCTGCCTGCTGCAGATGCGCGCTTTCCAGTATACCGAACGCCGCACGCTGTGGGCGCGCGTAGCTCCGCTACCTGGACTGCCAGCTAAGCCGCTGGCGGGGATCAGCGGCCTGCGTCAGGGGCTGCGCTCCTGCCGCTGCTGTACCGCCGTGCTGAGCAGCGATACGCTGATCTGCCCACGCTGCGGCAGTAAGGGGCACGCCCGCCGCAAGGACAGCCTGCAGTGGACGCTGGCACTGCTATTCACTTCCATGCTGCTTTATATTCCCGCCAACCTGATCCCGATTATGGTTACCGAGGCGTTCGGCAGCAAAATGACCTCAACGATTATGGCCGGGGTTGTGCTGTTGTGGAGTGATGGCTCTTGGCCGATTGCGTTGGTGATTTTTATTGCCAGTATTATGGTGCCTTCGCTGAAGATGATCGCTATCGGCTGGCTGTGCTGGGATGCCAACGGGCGCGGCAGCAACCGGCAGGACAGTAAAAGAATGCACAAGATTTATGAAGTGGTGGAGTTTGTTGGGCGCTGGTCAATGGTTGATGTATTTGTTATCGCAGTGCTGTCAGCGCTGGTGCGCATGGGAAGGTTGATGAGTATCTACCCCGCGATTGGCGCACTGCTGTTCGCGGTGGTGGTGATGCTGACGATGTTTGCCGCCCTGACGTTTGATCCCCGTCTCACTTGGGATCGGGTAAGAGAAAAGAGTACTGAGGAGCCTGCAAGTGACGGACAATAATTACAATACCGCCAAGGTGGAACAGATTAAGCGCTGGTCACCGGTGTGGATCATCCCCATTGTTACTGTGCTGATCGGGGCGTGGATCCTGTTTTATCACTTTAGTCATCAGGGACCGGAGGTGACGCTGATCACTACCAATGCCGAGGGGATTGAGGGCGGTAAAACCACCATCAAAAGTCGCAGCGTTAACGTCGGGATCGTCGAAAGCGCTGTGCTGACCGACGATCTGCACCACGTTGAGATCAAAGCACGCCTTAATTCCGGCATGGAAAAATTGCTGCGCGAAGACAGCGCATTTTGGGTGGTGAAGCCAGCCATTGGCCGTGAAGGGGTGACAGGATTAGGTACGCTGCTGTCCGGAGCCTATATTGAGCTGCAACCCGGTTTAAAAGGTGAAAGAACCGAACAGTATAAGCTGCTGGATGCACCGCCGCTGGCTCCGCTGGATGCTAAAGGCATTCGTATTACGCTCGACAGCGAAAAAGCCGGGCAGCTTAATGCGGGCGATCCGGTCCTGTTCCGTGGCTACCAGGTTGGCACGGTGGAAACCAGCGCCTTTGATGCGGATAAGCGCATGATGACCTATCAGCTGTTCATCTCCGCGCCTTATGATCGTCTGGTAACCAGCAATGTGCGCTTCTGGAAAGACAGTGGAATTGCGGTGGACATGTCGGCTTCCGGCATGCGCGTTGAAATGGGCTCGCTGACCACGCTGTTTAGCGGCGGCGTCAGCTTTGACGTCCCGGACGGCTGGGAGCTGGGTAAACCGGCCGAGAATAAGACTGAGTATCGCCTGTTCAACGACCAGCGCAGCATTCAGGATTCCCTGTATACTGCGCACAAAAACTTCCTGTTGTTCTTCAGCGATTCCATCCGCGGTCTGCAGCCGGGCGCACCCGTCGAGTTCCACGGCATTCGCCTCGGTACCGTGGCAGAAGTGCCGTTTACTATGCCTGGCATTGCACAGCGTCTGAACGATGATTATCGCATTCCGGTGCTGATCCACATTGAACCGGATCGCTTCCAGAAGCAGCTTGGTAACGATTTCAACTTTGAGCAGCATCTGAAAGATGGCATTGGGCGTGGTCTGCGTGCTTCCCTGAAATCAGCTAACCTGTTAACCGGCTCGCTGTATATCGATCTCGATTTCTACAGCAACGCTAGACCTTATGCCGGACCGAAGAGTTTCGCTGATTATGAGCTAATCCCAACGGTGAGCGGTGGCCTGACGCAGATCCAGCAGAGGCTGATGGAGTCACTGGATAAGATCAATAATCTACCGCTAAACCCGATGCTGAATGAAGCGATCGGCACGCTGAAAGAGCTGCAGAAAACTCTGGGTAATCTGAACAAGATTACCGACAGCCAGTCAATGCAGAAGCTGCCGGCGGACATGCAGAAAACTCTGCGTGAGCTGAATCGCAGTATGAAAGGCTTCCAGCCGGGTTCACCAGCCTATAGCAAGATGGTGGGCGATATGCAGCGTCTCGACCAGGTGCTGCGCGAGCTGCAGCCGGTATTGAAAACCTTGAATAGCAAGAGTAATGCACTGTTCTTTGAAGCAAAACCTGGCCAAGACCCACAGCCGAAGAGGGCGAAATAATGATGAAATGGATCCCTGTAGCCCTAGTGCTGGTGCTGAGCGCCTGTAGCGGCACGCCGCAAACCGTCTACTACCAGCTGGCCGCCGCGGGCAGCTCCGTGGCGGCCAGCAGTCAGAATGTGTTCCGCCCGGTGTGGGTGGAGCATGTTTCCGTGCCCGATTATCTGGCGGGCAACGGCGTGGTATATCAAAGCAACGATGTGCAGTTCGTGATTGCCGCCAACAATCAGTGGGCCAGTCCGCTAGATCAGCAGCTGCAGCAAACGCTGGTGAGTAACCTGAGTGCTGCCCTGCCTGGCGTGCTGGTGTCATCCACGCTGATGGGTGAGCAGCATGATACGCTGAATGTTAGCGTGATGGGTTTCCATGGCCGCTATGATGGGCACGTGGTGGTGAGCGGCGCTTGGACGCTGGAGCATGACGGCAAACTGACCCGGCAGCCTTTTGCATTCGACCTCGCGCAAAACGAAGATGGTTACGATGCGTTAGTAATAACATTAGCTAAAGGATGGCAGCAGGTGGTGGGGCAGGTGGCTAATGCAGTAATACACCAACATTAAGCAAAAATTTACTAACGGCCTAAACCTTTGATTATTGCAGATTTAGAATTTTGCACAATCAAAGGTTTTTTTATTGTTAATCAAAAGGCTGGAGGCGCTTGGGGCGGCAGATTACCGCAGTCAGCATGCACGGTCTGATTCAACATTATGACACTGGCGTGAAATTTGCGCGTTGATCTTTGTGTAAAGTCGCGGTAGAACTTATGTGTGGCTGCACAAAGTGTGACCACTGTTTTCTTTCCACCAGAATCCATCAAACTAGAATGAGGGAAACGCGGCATGAAGAGACAGAAACGAGATCGTCTTGAACGAGCAGAATCACGAGGTTACCATGCAGGCATTAAAGGACGCTCTAAAGAGATGTGTCCGTATCAGATGCTGGATGCTCGAGCTCACTGGCTGGGAGGCTGGCGACAAGCTATGGAGGACAGGACGGTTACTGCGTAACGCCTGTTATCGATAGGGAAAAGACCTCCGCTCCAGCGGAGGTCTTCGTTTTAACCGTCATAACCAAACGAATTATTCGGTTAAAAATATGTTAGAAAGCAGTGGTGTCTTTAAACAGGCCCACTTTCAGGTCGGTAGCGGTATAAATAACGTGACCATCGACCAATACTTCACCATCAGCCACGCCCATCACCAGCTTACGGTTAATAACGCGCTTGAAATGAATACGGTAGGAAACTTTCTTCGCGGTCGGGAGCACCTGACCGGTGAATTTCACTTCGCCTACACCCAGCGCGCGCCCCTTACCTTCAGCGCCTAACCAGCCGAGGTAGAAGCCAACCAGCTGCCACATAGCATCAAGGCCGAGGCAGCCAGGCATGACCGGGTCGCCGATAAAATGGCAGTCGAAGAACCACAGGTCTGGATTGATATTCAGTTCAGCCTCAACGAAACCTTTACCGTAGTTACCGCCGTCTTCACTCGTCCTAACGACGCGGTCTATCATCAGCATGTTGCCAGAAGGCAATGGCGGGCCTTCTGCGCCAAACAGTTCACCGCGACCGGAGGCAATCAGATCTTCTTTTGTATAGGAATCACGTTTATCTACCATATTCTCAATAAGCCTTATTTTAGTGAATCACGGAGTCTAGCTTACACGTGTACTCCGAAAAAGTCCGATCAGCTACGGTTAAACAAATTTAGCCAGCGCAGCGGCCATGGACGATGGCGCAGATCCTGCTGGTTAAATTGTGCAATACGTTCCTGAATGGTGCCAAGCAGGCATGGGCCTTGCTCTTTATCCCATTCAACGCCGGTGAGTAACGACAGCGCTTCTTTCACGCTGGAGACTGCCCACAGGTGGAATTTTCCGTCACGCACGGCATCGACTACTTCCTGCTGTAATGACAGATGACGCACGTTAGCTGCCGGGATAATCACCCCTTGGGTGCCGCTCAGCGTGCGCTGGTTACAGATGTCGAAGAAGCCCTCAATTTTTTCGTTCAGTCCACCCACCGGCTGCATGCGACCAAACTGATCGACAGATCCGGTCACCGCCAGCTGCTGGTTAATCGGCTGAGAAGCTAGGGAGCTAATCAAAACGCACAGCTCAGCCAGCGAGGCGCTGTCGCCATCGACTTCAGAGTAAGACTGCTCGAACACCAGCGAGGCGGAGAAGGGCAGCTGCTGTTCCAGCTTCAGCTCAGCAATTAGCCAAGCCTGCATGATCATCATGCCTTTGGCATGAATATTACCGCCCAGCTCGGCTTTGCGCTCAACGTCATTGAACTCACCGTCACCAATGTGCACCACGCAGCTGATACGCGATGGCTCACCAAAGGCGCGTGGATGACCCGGGAATTCAATCACCGACAGGGCATTAATCTGACCGATCATTTCGCCTTCGGTCTCGATCAGGATCTGATCGAGCAGGATTTCATCGCGAATACGTTCAGCTAGGAAGCCTTCACGCCATTCGCGCGTGCTGAGCGCATCCTGCATGTTTTCGGCGCTGACGCTGAGGTTTTTACTGTACTGAACGGCATCCTGCAGCTGACGGCTCAGCCACATTGGGTCAAGGGGCAGCTTATCCTGATCGCCCGTGTAGCGTGCCGCTTCACGGATCAGCACCGGCCAGAAATCAGCCGCTGGCGTTTCGTAACCTAGGTTCTGAGCAATATTCTTCACCCACTGGATCCAATGGCTGAAGTCTTCATCATCAACCAGCTGGATATTGTCTTCAAACTCGCTGTAGAGCGATAGGGAAGCTAGGTCGGGTTCCATCTCTTGGAAATCAGCCAGCGCATCACGCTCACCAATCAGTACCAGACGGAACTGCATTGGCATAGCAGGGATATCGAGCGGCAGAGGGCGGGTTTCATCCTGGGAGTACCAATCAAAGCGCTGATTCACCATAATTTGCTTTAGGCGCAGCCACATCAGCGGCTGCGCCAGCAAGGTCCGCAAGGAGAGGATAAGTACGCCACCGTTGGCAAGATGTACTAGGCCAGGGGTCAAAGTTATGGCAGATTGATGCAGGCGCATACAGCCAAAAAGCTGTTCCATTTCAATCCACCCAGCCTGATGGACGCCGCCCACGCTGGCGAAGTTATCCTCGGTCCTTTCAGCCGGGCACCAGCTGACGGATTGCCCACTCAGCGTATAGTGGCCGCCGTAGAGGGTAGACTCATCGCTATCATCAGCCGCCATTGAGGTGAGGATATCCTGCAACAGCGTGAGATATTCCGCGCTTTCAGGACTTTTAACCAGCATCAGCGGCACTTTTGCCGGGGTTTGCAGCAATAAGCTTAGGCCATTAAACAGGCGAGCCTGTACGGTGGCAAAGCACTCTGCATCGGCAGCAACTGCCTGCGAGAGGAGATGCTGGAAGCGTTCGGTATCGGGCTGTAGGGCGCGCCACTCTAATCGATTATTGGTCAAAGTTATCGTATATTTCTGAAATGAATAAAAGCGGCATTATACAAGATTTCAGTCTGTTAACCACCGTAGACATGCGCTTGAAACTAGGGCGATCTCACATTCCCCCTGCTGGTCCTATTTTCTTTACAGCCTGATTAAAAAAAGCTGTTATTCTTACCCCGTTATGTGGTCAGCATGAGATTCCGATGAAATATCAACAACTGGAAAATTTGGAAAGCAGTTGGAAGTGGAAGTATCTGGTCAAAAAATACCGCGAGGGTGAATTGATCACGCGCTATATCGAATTAAGCGCAGTACAGGCAGCCGTGGATGAACTGCTGGTCATGGAAAACCGGCCGGTTGAAGTATTGCAGTGGATTAACCTGCACATTAATCAGGCGCTTGAAAACCGCATGAAACAGACGATTCGCGCGCGACGCAAACGTCATTTCAACGCCGAGCACCAACACACGCGTAAAAAATCTATCGATCTGGAGTATCTGGTGTGGCAGCGCCTAGCGAGTTTAGCACAGTGCCGTAACAGCACACTCTCGGAAACGATCGTGCAGCTGATTGAAGATGCGGAAAGGAAAGAGCACTACGCCAGCCAGATGTCGTCGCTCAAGCAGGATCTGAAAGCCATTCTGGGCAAGCCTGAATAAGCGCTATCCTGTTAGCGCTACAGGAAAAGCTACCGGCAATAAAAAACCCCGGCTAGGCGGGGTTTTTTTATGACTGATGGACTCTAAGCCTGTGGCTGAGTCACAACGTCTTTGATGCCTTTAACTTCGATTTCTACGCGACGGTCTGGCGCTAGGCAGTCAATCAGGGCATTACGGCCTTTCACGCTGTCACAGGTGCTGCCGATGATAGGGTTAGATTTACCCTTGCCACGTGCATAGATCTTGCTAGCAGGGATGCCTTTAGAAACGAGGTGGTCAACTACAGACTGTGCACGTTTCTCAGACAGCTTCTGGTTGTACTGCTCTGAACCGATACGGTCAGTATAGCCCAGAACAACAACAGAGCCATCTTTAGGATCCAGATTGCTCAGCTGAGTGTACAGCTGATCCAGAGCCTGCTGGCCTTCTGGCTTCAGGGTGTTTTTGTTGAAGTTGAACAGCACGTCAGACTTCAGAGTGAAATGCTTTGTTTCAACAACTGGTGCTGGAGCAACAACTGGAGCAGCTGCTTCATCCTGACCGAACCGGTATGAAACGCCAACGCTCAGCATGGAGTTATCAGAACGCGCACCAACGGTACCTGCGTCACCGATGTTGTTAACCCACTGGTAGTCCAGACGGGTTGCCCAGTTTTTGGTCACTGCGTATTCAACACCAACCGCTGCCAGTGGAGAAACACCGGTGTCGTGGTCGCTGATGCGATCGCCGCCAACAACCTGCTGAGTGGAGTCAACACGCCATACGATGCCACCCAGACGGGTGTACACGTCTAGATCGTCCATTACTGGGTAGCTTAATTTAGCTGCCAGCTGAACGCCTTGTGCTTTGAATGCGCCGTTAACCTGGTAGCCTTTGTTAGGCATACGGCCTAACCAGTCATAACCCAGCTCGAAGCCTAAGTATGGGTTCGCCTGATAACCCAAGAATGCACCAGCACCAAGCTGGCTTTCATGAGATGGGCCGTCGTTATCTTGGTAACTGTTACCGTAGTAACCTTTGTCGTGGTACTGAGACCAGCCCAGTTTAGCACCGGTGTACCAGGTGTCATCTTCAGGGGCGGCCTGCGCTACGGTAGCGAAGCCAGCCAGTGCCACTGCAATTGCGATAGCTGTCTTTTTCATTTTTGCGCCTCGTTATCATCCAAATAGGCTATGAGCTTTAAGTTAGCTCTTTGGTTTAATCCTTCGCCGGGTTATGTAGCTCGATTATGACTCTTCCAAAAAAGGAGGTTATTGAGCAACCTAGCAAGCTAAAGTCTACAACGTACCAGCAAACTTACAAGTAAGATGTGCCGGTGCTCGGCAAAAAAAAAGTTTCATACACATTTTTTAACATTTAAGGGTGAATTCTTTGCTGAAAAAATGGTCTGCGAACGCAGCTAAACCATTGTCTAGCCGCGTCATATCATAATCAGAGGGTTAAAGCGGGGCAGGTAAAGAAAAAAACCGAGAAAAATCTCAATTTTACTTAATGATACAAACTAGAGTGAATTTTTATTCCATTTAACGGCCTAGATGGAAGGTTAAGGGAACTCTTCCGGGCCTTCTGGGCGCATAATCAGTCCGAGAGCCTGTCCAGAATTCGCTGCTCGTTGCAAACGTATACGATCCGTTTCTGATACTTCCTCCTCCAACCAACCCAAAACCACGCTGTAATTTCCCGTGCTCAACGCTTTGATCATCGCTTCAACGGTGGTGATGGTGGTGGAGTGAGGGGACTGCATCATTTTATCCAAAGGTAACCCAGAGCGCTGAAGCCAGTCGCGACTCAGTTTTTGCTGCGGAGTGAGCCACAGCTGCCAGCGCGACTGCGTACCTAACTGTTGCAGCAACGGCAGCAGCAGTAGCTGAGTCATACCAAGTTGATTCTCACTGTAAGTCAGTTCGCTGATCAGACCATTACCGCAGGCAGATGCGGATGAAGGAAAGTGCAGGGCACGAGTAACAGATTGAGATTTCAGAGAATGAGTGCGCATGGTGTCTTTGCTCACAGGTAGCTGTATGGATATACAGTATATCTACGGTGAGCAAAGATCAACCTTAATCTTGCTTGTCGGACAGCGCTGGGTATCACCGTACCCACGATCCATTCGAGCTGGGGGAAAGGACGCTCGCTCTGTCTGACAAGGCGATTTCGAAGCCCGAAAAATGACGAGTTATGGTCATTTGTGGTGTATGGGGATTCGAGGAAGGTGGCGTATCCTGCTGATTGATTTCTTCTAGGAGGTCGAGTCCATCTTAGCTGTCGCTACCGATGTAAAACTGGCTCACCTGCCGATGTAAATCTGACCCACCCAGGGTAAAAATGGCAGTTTTAAGGCACTGCCAATGATGACATTGGAGACCAGAGTGGAGATGAGTGTTTTACACCGTCAGGGCATGTCGATACGCGCCA
>OFEI01000072.1_pt1 | contig 13634 bp, 11 predicted proteins | sample 1521041 | NCBI WGS metagenome assembly OFEI01 (sample SAMN05335687, study PRJEB24111) | insect metagenome | biome: ENVO:00009004; isolation source: gut from larvae fed green and black olives | host: Bactrocera oleae | place: Israel | collected 2011-11
GACCACCATTGCCATCCCCCGGGCGCGATTAAACACGATCCGATAGCGATTTTTATTCATCCTTGAATCCTCAATAGAACCAATTAAGCGTAAAGCCCAGCGTTACGCGGTCTTGCATAAAGCCTTGCGGAGCCGATAGGGGTACACCGATAAAGGTGTCGTAGCCGGTGGAGAGTACCTGCCCGCGGATCCCCACCACGCTGCCGACCAGGGTGCGTCCCAGTAATGGCGTGGTGCTGTGTCCTTTAACCACGCCATAGTCCACCCCTAGATAAAGCTGCTGCGCGGCGAAGGGAGTGAACCAACTCCATTCATTACGAAGTAAGTGCCCCTGATCGGCACTGAGGGAACGTTCACCATCGAAGCCACGCACCGTCCAGCGGCCACCGATGGAAAATTGTTCCGTGGGGGTTAAGTGCGTAGGGGTGAGCTGCTGCTGATAGAGCAATTGATAGCGAAAATTCTGCGATCCCAGCGTAAACGGCAGGGTAAAATCGGCATTGAGTTGCACAATACGGCTTAACGCCGTCGCCTCACCAAAGGCCTCCTCTGTCGCAGGCAGCGCGCCAAACCATCGGGTACCCTGCTGATAACTCGCCATAAGATTGAGGGTGGCGGCTTGAATAAAATGTTGATGGTGAAGTGTCGCTTTCCACGATGTCGTTTTACGATGCTGAGTCGCGATAGCCGTATCATCGATAAAATTCTTCGACCCACGCATCGTCACCGCGCCGGTCAGCCGAGTTTTATGCTGTGCGCCGCGATGAATGATGCGACCCAGTTGTAGCGCCAGTTGTTGACTCTGCCCACGATAACGATAATCGGCGTGTGCCCCGGTAATCGTCTGGTAATAATCGTTATAACTCCCGGTAAGGCTGGCCAGCCAATAGCCATAAGGCAACGTGTACTGTCCGGTATAGTTGTGGGTTCCCTTGCCGCCTCGGGCAAACAGGGCTTTGCCTGCGTTGAGATACAGACTGTCGCTGAGCGTCAACGGGTTATCGAGATAGAGGGTAGTTCCGGCTTGGTAGCGGCCGGTGCTGCGTGTGCCCGAATCGTCGAGGAAGAGGCCGAGCCGCCACTGGCGCGCTTGCTGCCAGTTGACGACGATATCGCTCTCTCCTGGCTGCTCGGTCGGAACTATTTCCATACTCGCCTGTACCGACGGCAGGCGTTGTAAATTTTCCAGTCCTTGTTCGAGATCGCGAAGATCGACTAACGCCCCGGATCGTGCGGGAAAGGCAGTGGTAAGGGAGATGCCCCTACGCGGCTCAGGCCCAGTGGTCAGCTGCCTGACCTTGCCGGGGACTAGCGTGAGGTGAAGGACTGCACGGGTCAAGTCTTGCTCTGTGGCCAGCACGCGGCTTGTGACATAGCCGTGATCCACCAGCCGATTCTGTAGGCGGCGCATCAGCAAATTTATCCCCTGACTCCCTAAGCATTGACCGACGGCGGTATTGGCGAGTCGCTGTAGGGCAAGCCAGCGCGGGAACGCCTCGTTGCCAGAGAGCGTGACCTGTCGTAGGGGAAAGCAAGGCGTTTCTTGAGGAAAACCTTTCATTAGTGAGATGTCGGAGGGTAGTTCGACACGCACATCTGGGTCCGGTAACGCTAAGCGCTGTTCCAAGGCACGCTGCTGGGCTTGCTGATGGATCAGTTGCTGGTCGTTATCGGGCAGCGTAGACATCGTCACGACTTGCCCGACGGCCGCACCTGTCCGCTCGAGGAGCTTAGCTGATGCCTCGCCTGATAGGGTAAATGAGATCGGCCACAGGGCCAGTAAGAGTCGATGCCGAAAAGAGGCTGAGTAATAGACCACGTTATTCCCTTACGTGTTAGCGCGTAACCATCCTGTTACACGTCGCTGCCGAGTACTATTATCACCCTAGCAACGACCGGTAATATAAATACAGCGTTATTTATGACAAGTGAGAGCTTTTACACAATATTTTGTGTTACGTCACAACGTTCGGCGGGTAAATTAGTCGTTTATATAATATGTTGCAGCGGGATATATCGATATTAATGAATAACGCGATTGAGCTTCGCGGATAATAAATAGAGGTTATGTTAACTATTGTCGTTGATTGGGGGGGCGAGTTATTTTAAATAATAGGTTAGATAATTATGTTATTAATAATTCTAAGCGTTCTTATAAAGATTTATTATGTCGGCTAATATCTTCACCTTAATAATGACTCGACAAAAACGCTACGAATATTAGAAGACACTGGTTCTGTGGCCAATTGGGAACGACTCACCTTGATGGGGAAACATTCACCATGGCAACCTGATGTTGCCATGGTGCATGGTTAGAATAGCTCGATCACGGTAGCCAGATATTCGCCATAACGTGTTTTAGCTAGACGTTGGCTTTGTGCCAATACCTGTTCGCGCGTTAACCAGCCTTGACGATAGGCAATCTCTTCTAAACACGCCACCTTGAAGCCCTGACGCTCTTCTATGGTATGAATAAATTGCGAGGCATCTAATAAACTTTCGTGGGTGCCAGTATCTAACCATGCAAAGCCGCGCCCTAACCGTTCGACGTTAAGCTGTCCTTGTTCGAGATACATTTGGTTGATCGCGGTAATTTCTAACTCGCCACGCGACGACGGTTTTACGCGCTTCGCCATCTCAGTGACTTGATTATCGTAGAAATAGAGGCCAGTCACTGCCCAGTTTGAGCGAGGCGCGAGAGGTTTCTCCTCCAATGACAGCGCTTTAAACTGTTGGTCGAACTCCACCACTCCGTAGCGTTCAGGGTCACGGACTTGATAACCGAAGACGGTTGCGCCCGCTAAGTTCTCCGCCACCGACACTAATTTGCTACCAAATCCCTGTCCAAAGAACACATTATCGCCCAATACCAACGCACAATTTTCGCCGGCAATAAAGGTCTCGCCAATCAGGAAGGCCTGAGCCAGCCCTTCTGGCTTAGGTTGTACCTCATAGGTTAAACGCAGGCCAAATTGCTGACCATCTCCCAAGAGTCGCTGAAAAGACGTGAGATCGTCCGGCGTGGTAATAATTAGGATGTCACGGATCCCGGCGATCATTAATACCGAGATTGGATAATAGATCATCGGTTTGTCGTAAACCGGTAATAACTGCTTAGAGATGCCTTGAGTGATCGGATAGAGACGCGTTCCCGATCCCCCCGCGAGTACGATACCTTTCATAGTTGGACTCCTTCCACTTGAGAAGCGCTCGTCGTCAACGTCGCATAGCTGCCATCGAGAACCGCTTGCCACCACTCTGGATTCGCGAGATACCAGTCTACCGTTTTACGTAAACCGGACTCGAAGGTTTCCAGCGGGTGCCAATTCAGCTGCTGAGCGATTTTGGTCGCGTCGATCGCGTAGCGCTTATCGTGTCCAGGACGATCGGTAACAAACTGGATCAGTTGTGTATAACTGTCGATGCCTTGAGGTTTATCCGGGAACCGCTCGTCGAGCAATTGGCAGATACTGTTTACCACATCGATATTGCGCTTCTCGTTATGACCGCCGATATTGTAGGTCTCACCAACTTTCCCTTCGAGGGCGACACAGAGTAGCGCCCGCGCATGGTCGGCAACATAGAGCCAGTCGCGGATCTGTTCTCCCATACCGTAAATCGGTAACGGTTTACCCTGTAATGCATTGAGGATAACCAGTGGAATTAATTTTTCAGGAAACTGATAAGGCCCGTAATTATTTGAACAGTTAGTTACGATCACCGGTAGCTGGTAAGTACGATGCCAGGCACGTACTAGATGGTCGCTAGCCGCTTTCGACGCCGAATAGGGGCTACTTGGCGCATAAGGCGTTTGCTCAGTGAAGAAGTCATCGCTATGCGCTAAATCGCCAAACACTTCATCGGTAGAGATGTGATGGAAGCGGAAAGTTGCCTGCTCGGTTTCGGGAAGCTGTTGAAAATAGTGACGTGTCGCTTCTAGTAATTCGAAGGTACCGAGGATATTCGACTCGATAAAGTTATCGGGTCCAGAGATAGAGCGATCAACGTGACTCTCTGCGGCGAGGTGCATCACAACTTGCGGTTGGAATTCACTGAATAGCTGAGTAATCGCCGGTCTGTCTCCAATAGAAGTATGACTAAAGCGATAGCGAGGATGGCTGGCAACCGAGCTGAGCGAATGAAGGTTCCCCGCATACGTTAACGCGTCAATCACTAATACCTGATGCGTCGTGTGTTCAATGATTTGTCTCACAACCTCGGAGCCGATAAAGCCTGCGCCGCCAGTAACCGCTATTCTCATTTTGCTTCCCTGTGCTGGGTCTTATTTATTACTCGGGGTAGTGTACCGCACAAAATAAAAAAGGCTGACAAAAGTCAGCCTTATTTATTAGGAAAGCTTAGTCATTACCGAACAGATCACGGGTATAGACTTTTTCTCGTACATCCTGCAGCTCTTCAACCAGTCGGTTGGCGATGATTAGATCACAGTCCTGCTTGAGTTGCTGCAGATCATGGGTGACCGGCGAATTGAAGAAGGTCTCTTCGTTGAGGACTGGCTCGTACACCATCACGTCAACCCCTTTCGCCTTCAAGCGCTTCATAATGCCTTGGATGGCGGAGGCGCGGAAATTATCAGAGCCGGCCTTCATCACTAAGCGATAGATACCAACGCGTTTGGGCTGCTTTTTCAGGATACTTTCGGCCACGAAATCCTTACGGGTACGGTTAGCGTCGACGATAGCGGTAATGATGTTGTTGGGTACCTGCTCGTAGTTCGCGCGTAACTGCTTAGTGTCTTTTGGTAAGCAATACCCCCCATAGCCGAACGACGGGTTGTTATAGTGATTGCCGATACGCGGATCGTGGCTCACCCCTTCGATGATTTGTCGTGCATCGAGACCATGATGCTCGGCATAGCTATCGAGTTCGTTGAAGTAGGCGATACGCAGTGCGAGGTAGGTATTGGCGAAGAGTTTGATGGCTTCGGCTTCGGTGTCGTCAGTAAAGAGTACCGGGATATCCTCTTTTTCCGCGCCATCAACGAGCAGTTGCGCGAACTGGCGAGCGGCCTCACTCTGGCTACCGACCACAATGCGCGAAGGATATAAGTTGTCGTAGAGGGCTTTGCCTTCGCGCAAAAACTCTGGCGAGAAAATAATATTCTCAACTCCGAGTTTTTCTTTCAAACTACGCGTAAAACCGACAGGGATCGTCGATTTAATAATAATGGTCGCTTGCGGATTGATCGCCAGCACATCTTGGATCACCGATTCGACGCTACGGGTATTGAAATAGTTAGACTCTACGTCATAGTCCGTCGGCGTTGCGACGATAACGAATTGCGCATCTTGGTAAGCGAACTGCTTATCGGTAGTGGCAGTGAAATTCAGCGGCTTGTTGGCGAGATAGTGCTCGATTTCACGATCAACAATCGGCGATTGCTGGTTATTTAATTTTTCGACCTTCTGTTGGTCTATATCTAACGCAACCACTTGATTATGTTGCGCAAGCAGAATTCCGTTTGAGAGTCCAACATATCCCGTGCCAGCAATCGCAATCTTCATTACCTGAGTTCCTGTATTTAGGTCGAAATAATAAGAATTTTTAATTTTTTGAATGGATATTATGCCTGTTTTATTACGCTTCTGCGAAAATAAATGACTTAAGCCCTTAATTTTCGGATTAAAAGCGTTTTTTCTTATTAAAATAAGGCTTAAAAATCGCTGGGGTAATGACTGCTACGCCCTCGAGGAAGATTTTCGCTATAGCGGGCCCAAGATCAAATAACTCAACACCCCCCACCGGCAAGCGCGTTAAATCAATGACGCTCCATAGTACGGCGCCTTTAATTGCCACAATCAACGTTTTATCGTCTGGGCTGAAGGTGGTATCTATCGACTACGCGCCTATCTCAAGGCTGGCGAGTTGCTGTCACTGCGTAGCGAGCAACGAGATACGTGGCTCCTTGTCGCCAATCGCTACCCGTTGGGACGATAATCCACGATTCGCGAGGAGAGTAGCCAAAAAAACGTCATATCCCTCATCAAGGTCAATAAAAGGGGAGATAAATCTTGTCATAGATAAAGTGCTTAATGGATAAGGGAATGAAACCTAGGCGAGTGCAAAAAATAGGATACGCCAAAATCCCGAGAGTGCAGACAAAGGAGGGCTTACGCTGGCGATATGAATGATTGTGGAAAAGCCATTTCTATTTGGAGTTGTTGGATAAAAGTCCCTGCTGACAGGTTTAACCGGAGAGTGACTTATTATGAGGAATAGCGAATTTATTGCCTTAACAATACTGTTTTCATTTCAGATTAGCGCGGCATTTACGCAACCCGAAATAACGCTATTGGACAGTCGATTAGTAGTTCACAGGGACTGCTATTCAATTACGACCTTTACTCCACTAATAGCACACATAACAACCGCTATTCCACGTTATGGTTAGAGCAGCGTTATTTCTCAAGTAGCGGTTACCTTTCTAATACCGGAACGCTACGTAAAAACTGGCGAGGCGGGAACGACGCTGATCAAGGCTACCTGCGCTACGACACCACATGGCGCTATAGCGATATCGACCGCATGGTCAGTTACCAAGTCGGCGATGTGATCAGTAATTCACTTAGTTGGAGTAACTCCGTGCGCTTAGGAGGGATTAGGGTCAGCCGTAATTTTTCGATTCGTCCCGATCTAGTGACCTATCCGCTATTGAACGTTAGTGGAACGGCGGCCGTTCCCGGTAGTGTCGATCTTTTTATCAACGGCTATAAAGCCAGTAATAATACGGTAGATGCTGGCCCGTGGACGTTGACCAATACGCCCTACATTAATGGCTCTGGCGACGCGACCGTCGTCACGACCGATGCATTGGGACGGCGGGTGGAGACAAGTCTTCCTTTCTATGTAGCAAACCAACTCTTGAAACCGGGCTTAAGCGACTACGATTTCAGCGCCGGAGCCTTGCGTAATCATTATGGTACGCGCAGTGTTGACTACACGGCGGGGGCGTTAAGTAGCTATTACCGCTATGGCGTGTCGGATCACCTCACGCTCGCCGTTGAGGGCGAAGCGAGGCAGGGCTTAGTTAAGAGTGCCGTGGGTATCGATATCGCGCCTTGGCGTTTAGGTACGTTGTCGCTGAGCGCCAGTCAATCTTTTGCGCAGCAGACCGGACAGCAGCTCTCTATCGGCTATTCGTGGATCTCTTCCCTGTTCAATCTGAGCCTTAGCCATTTACAGCGTACTCGCGCCTTTAGCGATCTCTCTGTCTACGACACCACAGCATCCCTGAGCCGCCGATCGGAGCAAGCGACACTCAGTTTCGCGCCTTTCGGCCATGCCATCGGCAATATTGGCTTGGGCTACTTTGCAATTACCTCGCAGGATAACACGCGGACTCGCCTCGCTAATCTATCGTGGAGTAAAAGCCTATGGGGGAGTAGCAGTATCAACCTGTCGTTGAATAAGACCTTAGGGGATGATGGCGTGGCAGGACAATTACAACTGATTATTCCTTTCGGTCACGACAGCTCGCTAGCGCTCGCCCAGCGTCGGGATACGAATAACCAGACCTCACAAACGCTGACCTACAGTCGCGCCATACCGACGGAAGGGGGACTAGGGTGGAACCTCGCCAGCGATACAAGGCAGCAAGGATATCGTCAGGCCGATTTATCGTGGAAAAACGATTACGCCTTACTGAGCGGCGGAACATATGGAAGCTCTGGTAACCACACTCAGTGGACGGATATCAGTGGCTCCTTGGTGTGGATGGATGATGATCTGTTTGCGAGCAGTAAAATTAACGATGCCTTTATCGTTGTGAGTACCAGTGGTTATCGCGATATTCCCGTTAATTATGAAAATCGCTACTTAGGCAAGACGAATCGCTATGGGCATCTGCTCGTCCCCTATGTCAGTGCCTGGTACCCTGCAAAACTCGATATCGATCCCCTCGGCCTACCGCCGAATATGCTGCTGGCGACGGTCGAGCAACACGTCGCCGTCAGGGAAGGAAGCGGCGCGCTAGCGACATTTGCGATGCATATGACCCACCCACTGTTGTTAACCATCGTCGATCAGCACGACCAGCCTCTCACCCAGGGAACCTAGGTCAAAGAGTTGATCAGCGGCCAGTCGACGTCGATTGGCTATGGTGGACAAGCATGGTTCGCTGATGCGCCGCAAAACAGTAAAATTTCCGTGGGCCCCTCAGCAAGCTGTGTCCATACGCTAGCGGGTGATCATCACGACGATCAGTTAGATACCCAGAAAATTATTTGCCCCCGCAACCCATCTAGTGAGGTTTCACCATGAAGCGCCTTATCTATCTATTATGCATTGTCGGGATATTAACCGCCCACAGCGCACTCGCCGCATGCTCCGCCTCATCCAGCAGTACCAGCTTTGGGAGTCTCAGCTCGTTTAGCCTTGCTAGTAGCTCGCAAATAGTCGAGTCGGGAACGGGCTTTACCTGCTCAGGAAGCGTGCTATCGCTGCTCGGCACTAATACCGTTACCGCTACCTTTTCCAGCTCTGCTAATGGCTCGGGGACTACGCCACGGCTGTATAACAGTGGCACGGGGGGATATATTCCTTATACGCTATGTGGGGATAGCGCCTGCAGTAGTACCTATAGTATTGGCGGGGCGAAGACCTGGAGTTCAACCTCGTTACTGGGGCTACTTGGCTTATTCAACTCGAGTGATGGCACCCTGCCCCTCTACTTTAAAACAACTAGCGGCGTGAATGTGCCTGCCGGCACTTATACCGATACCCTGACCTTAAATTGGCGCTACAACATCTGTACTTTAGGGCTATTAGGACTTTGCGCAAGTGATTCCGGCGTTGCGACCTCGACTATCATGGTTACCATGATAGTGACTAACGATTGTGCCATTAATAGCGCTCCCGATATTAATTTTGGGAGTGCCGCCCTGCCCGCAGACTTCAGCCATGTCTCTGCCTCTTTAGCCATACGCTGTACCGCTAACGCTAGCTATAAGGTGAACCTCACCAGCAGTAATACGCCGAGTGGTGATTGGCGGCGAATGGCGGCGACCACCTCAAGCGGGACCGCCTATCTGCAATACCAGCTATTGCAAAGTAACGGGGTTGTCTGGACGGACAGCAACCCGCTCAGTGTTACCGGAACGGGTAACGCGCAGACGGTAAGTTACACCGCGTTGGTTAATCCTAGCCAGACTAATCAGCCGGTAGGCAACTACAGCGATACGGTTACGGTGACGGTAACTTATTAGGGCAGCCATCGAAGAATGAATGGGATTACCCACTCTCGATATTGAAACGCATACCATCAGGTCATGGCCTATCTTTGCCCAACAGCGATCGATCGATGATAATGGGTTCAGACATGGAACACTCTTGGTCGGAGATAATGGAGCTAACAATGAAGTGCTTAGCCGCCTGCTTTGGCCGCTGAGAGCTGACTGTGATTAATAAGGTTTGACTATAGAGTTCGCCAAAGTCTTTAGAGGCTCGCAGCCCGTGCGTACCGCTGAGCCTTTGTTGCGACAATAATTCAACCTTTGGCAGGGGCTGCGGATCGAAGTGTTCATTACGCAGCTTAGCGACAGTAATTTGTGCCGCCCAAGCTTGCGAAGTAGCGCAGTATTCGGTATTCGATAAGGCATAGCAAGTGGGTAGCGCGAGATAGCAGGATAATGCGAGGAGTCGTCTTTTCATCTTACCACCTGCAATTGGCGGTCAGCGGAGTCTGCTAACACTTTACGGGTCGCATTACTCAGGATGATACAGCCCTGAGAGGCATAACCCGGGTTTTTACTGCTTTCGCCATGAATACGAAAGCTATGCCGACCAAACATTCGATTGAGGGTCGCTGGCTGTAAGATAATGGTCAATGGTCCTCGAGAAATAGTAGTCCCACCTAACAAATAATCACCAATAGGAATCGGCCCGAGATCGGCGAGATGCTGCGACTGCCCGAGATTGGTATGTGGAGGGTAACCGCTGTAGCCTTGCTCGATGAATCGTTGATTGTGATATAAGCGTCCTGTCGACTGCTGGTAGATCCATGGCATCGTGCACCTCCTGATTATGAGGCAACGAGCATAAAAAATATGGCGTTAGATGAATATCGGTGAAATTCTAGATGAGAGAAGGATTTTGGGGGGAGTCTGAAGGAGACCACCCTAAGGTGGTCTTGGAGTGATTAGTCGATACGAGCTAAGACCGTAGACAGCGATTGACGCCAAGGAGAGGCGGCAACGAATTCGCCGATTTTAGCCGTAGACATTACCGAGTAAGCCGGTCGTTTAGCTGGAGTCGGGAAATCGGCAGTAGTGATCGCATTCACTTTTGGTTGCTTAGGGAGTTTACCCTGCTGCTCAGCCTGCTCGAAGATTGCCGAAGCAAATTCTGCCCAGGAGACTTGCTCATCACCACAAAAATGGTAGATACCGCCTGGTGCTGATTTTTCGGTTGTGGCCAATATCGCTTTGGCAATATCCCCTGCGTAGGTAGGACAACCGAGTTGGTCGCCGACAATACCTAGCTCTGGACGATCTTTCGCTAAACGCAGCATGGTTTTAACGAAGTTATTACCGTATTCGCTGAATACCCATGCGGTGCGGATAATAATGGCTTCCGGTAAAATGCTTTGTACCAGTAACTCACCGGCAAGTTTAGTCTTGCCGTACACACCTAACGGATAGACCGCATCGGACTCGGTATAAGGCTGAGTACCATTACCTTCGAATACGTAGTCAGTCGAGACATGAACGAACTTGGCACCGACTTTTTTTGCCGCACTAGCTAAATAAGCGGGCGCATAGGTATTAACCGCCGCTGCTTGTTCTGGCTCGGATTCAGCCTTATCGACTGCAGTGTAGGCTGCTGCATTGATAATGATAGCCGGTTGGAACTGTTCAACTTGAGCGATAACTGCTGATTGATTGCTGATATCGAGTTCAGCCGAACCGAGTGCCAATACTTCAGCAGTTTTTGGGAAAAGATCTTGTAAACAACGGCCAAGCTGGCCGTTAGCGCCTGTTAGGAGGATTTTCATTTGATTGGCTTTAATATTATTCTTGATGATAAAAAGACTTAGGTGCGACACCATTATCAATGTCATCTAATAACTTAGCGGATAGTTCTAATGCTTCTTTAATTGTAATATCCATATCCATATAGCGATAACTTCCAAGACGCCCTGCAAAAGTTACACCGGATGTTTTCTCTGCCAAAGAAAAATATTTATCTAAAATTAATTTATCATTAACTAAACGAATTGGATAGTAGGGAATATCATCATCGCCGCATAATGAACTAAACTCCTTAAAATAGATAGTCTTATCGTGAGATTCCCAAGGAGTAAAATGCTTGTGCTCTGATATCCTGGTAAAAGGAATTTCTTCATTTCCGTAGTTCATAACAGCAGTGCCTTGAAAATCCCCATCTTGGGTATGTTTTTCAAACCTCAGTGTTCTATATCCTAATTTACCTTGAGAATATCCAAACCATTCATCAAGTTTTCCAGACCAGATTATATGGTCGTAATCATCACTACATTCACAAAATGAGACATTTAATAAAACTTCGATGTTTTTATGAGTTAGAATCTTTTCAATAATTGGAGTATAACCATCTCTTGGTATCCCTTGATACTTATGAGAAAAATAGTTATCGTTATAATTAAACCTTACAGGTAAACGCTGCAATATACTAGCAGGAAGTGATTTGGGATTAACACCCCATTGCTTAATGGTATAGCCTTTGAAAAAGGCTTCATATAGTTCTTTTCCGATAAACTTTAGTGCTTGTTCTTCAAAATTATCGGGTTCAATTATAGAATTGTCAGCTACTTTTTTAATAAATTCTTTTGCTTCGGAAGGAGAAAAACTAGAATCGTAAAATTGGTTTATTGTATGTAGATTTATCGGAAGAGAATACACACCATTATTATAGGTGGTTTTGACTTGGTTAATATACGGGACCATATCGCAATAGCTACAAATATATTTCCAAACATATTCGTTAGATGTATGAAAAATATGAGGTCCATAAACATGTTCCATAATTGAAGTATTTTCATCTCTTTTTGTAAAGCAATTACCCGCAACGTGAGAACGTTGATCTATTACAGTTACATTGTGGCCAGAATTAGCTAGTTCTCGACTAATTACTGATCCTGTGAATCCTGCCCCGACGACTAGAATTTTCAATTTATAACCCTTTAATTTTGAAAAAATGATTAATAGCCTTCAAATTTCTATCATTAGATGAAATTGAGAAACCAAAATAGGACAAAATCTTATAATAAACTTTAAATATTAAACCTAAGGGAAAAACATTTTTTAATCTGAACGTATTTATAGAATTTAGTGTGAATTTCTCGTGCCAAACTTCTTGAACATCTATAATGGCTTCTGGACAAACCAATAATTTTGACCCCGAAAGCTGGATTATTTTACTAATCCATAAGTCATCAGTGGTAGGTGCCACATCTAAATAATCGTCCATAGATATGAAAACATTATCAACGTGGGAAATACTAAGTGCACAGCCTCCTACACCAGTAATTATATACTGGTATTCTAGTAAAGAATCAGAAAAACAAATGGGATATGCATTGTAACTCTTATTAATATTTAATATATTCTTTTTTATTAACCTTACCCTAGGTGCAACAATGAACTCTCCGTTGTTAATTTGAAATCTTGTTATTATTTTCTTAAGCCACTCCTCGCCATATATTACGTCATCATCTGCATACACTAATATATCATCTTTAGCGAAGGTTCTTAGTGCAGGGATAATTTTCCTGTAAGGACCAGTATTGGTTGTATACCTTACCTCAATCACATGTTCTTTATATTTTAGAAAACCATTCAGGAAGTTCACCCATTCAGGAATTGACAAAACCCCTTCATCTGATAAGTAACCTGATTCAGATACCCATATTATTATTTTTTCAGGTAACAACGATTGCTGTATCAAAGAAAAAACAGTAGCTGAACAGAGATGTAACCGATTTGAAGTAGTGGTTAAATTCACTATAATCATATTAGCCCTTCGATAATCATGATATCTATTAAAAAAAATTAAATTTCGACATTATATATACGGAAATCAATTTAATGTTTTTTATAAAAACCATATAGAAACTAAAACTCGTAATGAGCTGAAAAAAAGATATTTTATTATCTTTACAAAGCTTTAAAAAAGCATCTAAAGACCAAGTTATGTAAAGATTTTTACTTAATATGAAATTACCTTCTTTTAAAATAGATAAACTTTCAATGAAAGCCTCCAATCTGGACAAAAGATACATTTTATTTTTAGTAGAATTAGTCAAAGAACCTGGTGTAATATTTTGTATGTACAATAAATTAGGGTTACAAAGTATTTTCTTAGAATGAGATATTAATGATAATGTGAAAAAATGGTCTTCATGTGCTTTTCTATTAGTAAACTTTGCGTTTGAATTTATTAGGAGTTCTTTGCTAAAAATGTATGTCCAAACAGCCGCGGTATAGTTATTGTTACTTAGTCGGTGATGAAGAAATTTATCTGGGTTTGAAAAAAACATTTGTTCATCAAAAGATACCTTATCAGTTTTTTTACTTTCTCCCTTGTTATACATAATTGAACTAAAACATAATAAATCAGGTTTTTCCTTTTTTATTAAT
>OFEI01000073.1_pt1 | contig 13621 bp, 14 predicted proteins | sample 1521041 | NCBI WGS metagenome assembly OFEI01 (sample SAMN05335687, study PRJEB24111) | insect metagenome | biome: ENVO:00009004; isolation source: gut from larvae fed green and black olives | host: Bactrocera oleae | place: Israel | collected 2011-11
TTCTTCGGCGGGACGCCGCATCAACTGCTGTTCGACAACGCCAAGGCCATCATCATTGAGCGCGATATCTACGGCCCCGGCAAGCATCGCTGGAACCCACAGTTGATGCACGTTGCCGAGAAGTATGCTTTTACCCCCAATTTCTGCCGCCCCTATCGCGCCAAGACCAAGGGTAAGGTTGAGCGGTTTAACCATTACCTCAAGAACAGCTTTATCGTGCCCCTTACCGCGACTTTCCGGCAGGCCGGGCTGGTTCTGGATGTTCCCGCTGCCAACACTCGCATTGGCGAGTGGCTGGTCACTGGCGCGAACACGCGAGTGCATGGCACCACAGGCGTAGCGCCTCAGCTATTTGATGTCGCTATGGAATCCGGCCGCTGGCGTTCGAACACAACGGGAACGAGGGTATCATTGATAGCGACGAGCTCGCCGGCAGCATCATCTGCCAAGGTGTCGATCAAGTGCCGATAGCGCTGGCGCTAGGTAAATTCCGGCTGTAGCCGCTGCCGCCCAGCGCGTTGAGCGCCCCCCCTGAGCTGAGTCTCTCCATCCAGCGCGGCATAGCCCGGGCTGAAATTCTGGAACAGCGGGTCGTTATGTTCTGCCGAGTGATGCACGGTGATACCGCAGCCGGAGAAGGCGGCGTCAGTCAGCGCTTCCGCCGTGGCCAAGGTACGCTTGAGCGGGCTGGACCAGACGTGAACCTCTTTTGCACTCGGGCAGCCAGCGCCCAGTAAACCATGCTGACGATAGCTCTCTGCTTCATACTTGCACTTCAGCTAGGCAGCAAGTGTAACCATGCCCGGTCAGCTGGTCGTCAGCGGTTAGCCAGCTCGCCCACGGTCGACCACTGGCGGCGTTCATGGTTAGGAGATTGAATCGCCTCTTCTGAGAGCGCCTAGCCATGAATGTCAGAACGAACTATCCCTTTGATGCTGCGGTCGTGCATAGGTTTACTACTCTGGCAGTATGAAAATGCAGTTTTTGTCGTATTTTTAATCTGAAAGCCATCTTTCAGGCACACTGATCCGGAGCCGGTGCCTGAAGCCATCTTTTTTTCGCCATCCGATGCAGCCTGTCAGAGAGCATTTTGGTGGCCGTGCTTGAACAGGAGCTTTGCAGGGCGCGGTATGTACATGAAAGGCGATGCGGAGGAGAGAGTAAAGCACGGGCAAAAAAAAGCCCGCCGAAGCGAACTTTTTTGAAAACGGCAGCGATTACAGCTTAGCTGCGTTCTCGGACAAGTACTTAGCCACACCCTCTGGAGATGCACCCATACCTTCTTTTCCTTTTTCCCACTGAGCCGGGCACACTTCGCCGTGCTCTTCGTGGAACTGCAGCGCGTCAACCATGCGCAGCATTTCATCAACGTTACGGCCTAGTGGCAGATCGTTAACAACCTGGTGGCGAACCACACTGGCTTTGTCAATCAAGAAAGAACCACGCAGAGCAACGCCCGCATCCGGGTGCTCGATGCCGTAAGCTTTCTGGATTTCACGTTTGATGTCAGCAACCATCGCGTACTGAATTTCGCCGATGCCGCCTTTATCAACTGGAGTTTTGCGCCATGCGTTGTGCACGAACTCTGAGTCGAAGGAAACGCCTACTACCTCCACGCCGCGCTTCTGGAATTCTGCATAACGCTTGTCGAAAGCGATCAGCTCAGAAGGGCAGACGAAGGTGAAGTCCATTGGCCAAAAGAACACAACGGTGGCTTTACCGGCGGTGTGTTCTTTAAAATTGAAGTTTTCTATGATCTCACCGTTGCCCAGCACGGCTGCGGCGGTAAAATCAGGGGCTGGACGAGTTACCAAGACCATGTTCACTCCTGTAGAAGTAAGTTGGAATAAGGGGACAAAACGCAGACAGTATATGATCTGCGTCACATTGATAACCAGCACTAAACGCCGATTTTTGAGATAAATTGTACCTATCAAAAATCTTTCAACAATAGAACAGTTTCATACAATAACCCTTTTTTATAAAAAGGGCAAGGTGTAAAACTGCGTTCGCCTGTTTACAGCGCTTTCTGCACTGCCTCTGCCATCATGCGCGGATAGAACTGCCAGAAAAATCTTCAAGATTTTGATAGTTATCAATAAAATCTTAGTAACTCTCTGCAAGTGCTGTCATCAGTGGGCGATGACTGGCCATGCCACGCAGCACATTTTGCAGATAAGCGGCCTCCGCACAACGCTCCATCCAGCGCTGCTGCCATAAATAGCGGTTAAGATTCTGGAACGGCTCCGGCGTGTTGGCTAATTTCGGGGCGATCACATTTCTGGCATCACGTAAAAAATCTGGCAGGGAAATTTCCGGCACCAGTTTATCCCAGTGTAATGACAGAACATGATCCCAGATAATATCTAGGGTAATCGGTGCGACGCGGCGGGTTTCCGTACGGAAAAACTGGCGCGCCGCAGGTACCTCTGGCAGAAAGTCGGTCGATTACATCGACGCGGCGATTCATCGCGATGCCGTCAGCGATCGGTTCTGGCTACTGCGGATAGGGGGTGCCGCGAACGCAATCGGCCATCAGATTGCCAAGCAGCAAGCTGCCAGCTAGGTGATGGTGTGCAAGATAGTTCATGAGATGATTCTATCCCACTTTTTGCAAAGTTTACGCAGATTGTTTAGCTATGGTTAGTTTTCAGCTAGAATGTGCGCCCTGATTTCCCAGACTGTGAATGATCATGCGCGTTGCCGATTTTACCTTTGAGTTACCTGAATCTTTGATTGCCCACTACCCGCAGGCGCAGCGCAGCGGATGCCGTCTGCTGAGCCTTAACGGCCCGATCGGTGTGCTGTCGCACGGGGTTTTCACCGATTTATTGCACAAACTCAATCCTGGCGACCTGCTGGTATTCAATAATACGCGGGTGATCCCGGCGCGTATTTTTGGCCGCAAGACCAGCGGTGGCAAGATTGAAGTGCTGATCGAACGCATGCTCGATGACACCCGCGTGCTGGCCCATGTGCGCTCCTCGAAAGCGCCGAAGCCTAGCACAGCGCTGCTGCTCGGCGACGATGAGAGCGTGCAGGCGACGATGGTTGCTCGTCACGATGCGCTGTTCGAAATAGAATTTAACGATGCGCGCCCGGTGCTGGATATCCTTAACGCCATCGGACATATGCCGCTGGCGCCGTACATTGATCGCCAGGATGAAGATGCCGACCGCGAACTGTACCAGACGGTTTACAGCCAGAAGCCGGGTGCGGTCGCTGCCCCGACCGCCGGCCTGCACTTTGATGAGCCGCTGCTAGAAGCGCTGCGGGAAAAGGGGATCGAGACGGCTTTCGTCACGCTGCACGTCGGGGCAGGCACTTTCCAGCCGGTGCGCGTCGACATCATCAAAGATCACATTATGCATGCCGAATATGCCGAAGTGCCGCAGGACGTGGTCGATGCGGTGCTGGCCTGTAAGGCACGTGGCAACCAGGTGATCGCGGTTGGCACCACCTCGGTACGCTCGCTGGAGAGCGCGGCGCAGACAGCACAAGACGCGCTGATTGGCCCGTTCTTCGGCGATACAAAAATCTTTATCTACCCGGGCTATCACTATCAGGTGATTGATGCGCTGGTGACCAATTTCCACCTGCCAGAATCAACGCTGATTATGCTGGTATCGGCGTTTGCTGGCTATCGTCACACCATGCTTGCTTATCAGCAGGCGGTGGCAGAGCAGTACCGTTTCTTCAGCTATGGCGATGCCATGTTTATCACCCGAAATCCTGAGGCTTACGCCGAGATCCCGTGTTAGTAATCTTCCCGGACAGGACACTCCCGTCCTTTATAACCATTTGCATCGGACTGTTTATCCGCTGGAGGCGATGTGAAGTTTGAATTAGACACAACTGACGACCGCGCGCGTCGTGGCCGCTTGGTTTTTGACCGTGGAGTGGTAGAAACCCCGGCATTTATGCCCGTGGGCACTTACGGCACCGTAAAAGGCATGACTTCGGAAGAAGTACAGGATACTGGTGCGCAGATCATCCTCGGCAATACCTTCCATTTATGGTTGCGTCCGGGCCAAGAGATCATGAAATTGCACGGCGATCTGCATGACTTTATGCAGTGGAAAGGACCGATCCTGACTGACTCCGGCGGCTTCCAAGTCTTCAGTCTGGGCGACATTCGTAAGATCACCGAAAAGGGCGTGCACTTCCGTAACCCGATCAACGGCGATGCAATCTTCCTCGATCCAGAAAAATCGATGGAAATTCAGTACGATCTCGGCTCTGATACCGTGATGATTTTCGATGAATGCACACCGTACCTAGCCGACTGGGATTACGCGAAGCGTTCGATGGAAATGTCGCTGCGCTGGGCGCAACGTAGCCGCGATCGCTTTGATTTCTTAGGAAATAAAAATGCTTTATTTGGCATAATCCAAGGCAGTGTTTACGAAGATTTACGAGATGTGTCAGTTAAAGGACTGGTAGAGATTGGCTTTGATGGGTACGCTGTGGGCGGATTGGCGGTCGGTGAGCCAAAGGAAGATATGCACCGTATTCTGGAACACGTCTGCCCGCAGCTTCCTCAGGACAAACCGCGCTATCTGATGGGCGTCGGTAAGCCACAGGATCTGGTGGAAGGCGTGCATCGCGGTATTGATATGTTTGACTGTGTGATGCCAACGCGTAACGCGCGTAACGGCCATCTGTTTGTGACCGACGGGGTGGTGAAAATCCGCAACGCGAAGTACAAAGATGACACGTCGCCGCTGGATGCTGAGTGTGATTGCTACACCTGTCGCAATTACAGCCGTGCATACCTGTATCATCTTGAACGCTGTAACGAAATTTTGGGTGCGCGTCTGAACACCATCCATAATCTGCGTTACTATCAGCGCCTGATGGCCGGTTTACGCCAAGCTATCGAAGAAGGTAAGTTAGAGCACTTCGTTACCGAATTCTACCAACGGACGGGGTTGGCGGTTCCGCCATTACCGTCTGGTAATTAAACAATGAGGGAAATTTAATGAGCTTTTTCACTTCTGATGCCGTGGCAGCCGCAGCTCTATCTCAGGGAAGTCCTTATTCTCTGGTGATCATGCTGGTGGTATTTGGCCTGATTTTCTACTTCATGATCCTGCGCCCACAGCAGAAACGTGCGAAAGAGCACAAGAAACTGATGGACTCCATCTCTAAGGGTGATGAAGTGCTGACCACCGGTGGCTTGGTAGGTCGCGTGACCAAAGTAGCTCAAACTGGCTATGTTGCTATCGCACTGAACGATACCACTGAAGTTGTGTTTAAACGTGACTTCGTAGCTGCCATTTTGCCGAAAGGTACCATGAAGGCGCTGTAATCTTCTGATTTCCCTAAGGGAACTGCCGTGTTAAACCGTTATCCTTTGTGGAAGTACATCATGTTGATCATCGTATTACTCGTCGGTCTGCTGTATGCACTGCCCAACCTGTATGGTGAGGATCCGGCTGTTCAGGTCACTGGTGCGCGCGGAAGCGCCTCCAGTGAGCAAACGCTGGTTCATATCCAAAATGCATTAAAACAAAATAATATCCAGAGCAAATCACTGGCACTGGAAAATGGCGCTATTCTAGCGCGTTTCGCTAACACCGACGTGCAGCTGCGCGCGCGTGAAGCGATTATGCAGGCTCTTGGCGAGAATTACGTAGTGGCGCTTAACCTCGCCCCGGCCACTCCAACTTGGCTCGCAATGCTGGCTGCAGAACCGATGAAGCTCGGTCTCGATCTGCGCGGCGGCGTCCACTTCCTGATGGAAGTCGATATGGATACCGCTCTGGGTAACCTCCAGGAGCAGAACATCGACAATCTGCGTAGCGATCTGGGTGATAAAAATATTCCTTACATTAACGTGCGCAAGACCGAAAACTACGGTCTGGAAATTCGTTTCCGTGACGCAACCGCACGCGACGAAGCGGTGAGTTATCTGACTGGCCGCCATCGCGATATGGTTATCAACAGCAGCGGCAGCAGTGCCCTGATGGCGGTAATGAGCGATGAGCGTATGAGTGAAGCCCGTGAATATGCGGTTCAGCAGAACATAAACATTCTGCGTAACCGTGTAAACCAGCTTGGCGTAGCAGAACCATTGGTACAGCGTCAGGGTTCTGACCTTATCGTGGTTGAACTGCCGGGTATTCAGGATACGACACGTGCTAAAGAGATCCTCGGCGCGACAGCGACGCTGGAATTCCGTCTGGTCAACACCAGCGTGGATGCCACCGCTGCAGCTAACGGCCGCGTACCGGGTAACACTGAAGTGAAAAATGCGCGCGATGGTCAGCCAGTGGTGCTGTACAAGCGTGTGATCCTCACCGGTGACCATATTACCGACTCCACCTCAAGCACCGATGAATACAACAAGCCCCAGGTCAATATCTCCTTGGACAACGCTGGCGGTAACATCATGTCCAACTTCACCAAGGACAGCCTCGGCAAAGCGATGGCAACCCTGTTTGTTGAGTACACAGACAGTGGGAAAAAAGATGCCAACGGTCGTGCGATTCTGGTGAAGCAGGAAGAGGTGATTAACGTGGCGAACATCCAGTCCCGACTGGGTAACAGCTTCCGTATTACCGGTATCAACAACTCGAACGAAGCCCGTCAGCTGTCGCTGCTGCTGCGTGCCGGTGCGTTGATTGCGCCAATCCAGATTGTGGAAGAACGTACCATCGGTCCAACCATGGGTGCGCAGAACATCACTCAGGGTCTGGAAGCCTGCCTGTGGGGCCTGATCGCTTCCATCGTCTTTATGGTGGTTTATTACCGTAAGTTTGGTGTGATCGCCACCTCTGCACTGGTGGCGAATTTGGTATTGATCGTTGGAATCATGTCACTGCTATCAGGCGCAACCCTGACCATGCCGGGTATTGCTGGTATCGTGTTAACGCTGGCGGTAGCCGTTGATGCCAACGTACTGATTAACGAACGTATCAAGGAAGAGCTGAGGAATGGACGTTCCATTCAGCAGGCAATCCATGAAGGCTATAAGGGCGCGTTCTCCAGTATTATTGATGCCAACGTCACGACGCTGATTACCGCGATCATTCTGTATGCTGTGGGCACCGGCTCGATTAAAGGCTTTGCGATCACCACCGCTATCGGCGTTGTGACCTCGATGTTTACTGCCATCGTCGGTACCCGCGCCATCGTAAACCTGTTGTACGGCGGCAAACGCATCAACAAGCTGTCTATCTGAGGAGTGCGATGTGGCACAGGACTATAGCGTTGAACAACTGAACTACGGCCGTAAAATCCATGATTTTATGCGCTGGGACAAAGTGGCCTTTACTCTTTCGGGGCTGCTGCTGCTTGCTTCATGCCTGATTATGGGCCTGAAGGGATTTAACTTGGGGCTGGACTTCACCGGTGGTACGGTGATTGAAATTACCTTGGAAAAACCAGCTGATATCCAGCAGCTGCGCAGTGCACTGGAGAAATCCGGCTTCGTCGATCCGCAGGTACAAAACTTCGGCAGCAGCCGCGACGTGCTGGTTCGCATGTCGCTGAACGAAGGCAATGTTGGTCAGGAGATGGGCAACAAGGTGGTGACTATCATCAACCAAGCTAGCCAGCAGAATGCCACCGTTAAGCGTATTGAGTTCGTCGGCCCGAGCGTGGGTAGCGATCTGGCGCAGGCGGGCGGTATGGCGCTGCTGGTGGCATTGATTGCCATCCTGATTTATGTTGGCTTTCGCTTCGAATGGCGTCTGGCACTGGGAGCGGTACTTGCCCTAGCGCACGACGTGGTGATCACCATGGGGATACTCTCACTGTTCCACATTGAGATTGACCTGACCATCGTGGCGGCGTTGATGTCGGTTATCGGCTACTCGCTGAACGACAGTATCGTAGTATCGGACCGTATTCGTGAGAACTTCCGCAAGATCCGTCGCGGCACGCCTTACGATATCGTCAACGTCTCGCTGACGCAGACGCTGAGCCGTACCATCATGACCTCTGCCACGACGCTGGTGGTGGTGCTGATGCTGTTTATTTTCGGCGGTGCGCTGCTGGAAGGCTTCTCGCTGACCATGCTGATCGGTGTTTCCATTGGTACCGTTTCTTCAATCTATGTGGCTTCGGCGCTGGCATTGAAGTTGGGTATGAAGCGTGAACACATGCTACAGCAGAAAGTGGAAAAAGAGGGCGCAGATCAGCCTTCGATTCTGCCTTAATGCGTTCCTGCGGCGGCGTAGAGCGGGCGGACCGAAAAAAGGTCCGCCCCTACAATTTCAAAGGCTGCATCGGGTGATGTGGCCTTTTTTATGGCGCGGTTTTCACCACCACATCATGGCTGCACACATAGCCCAGCTGCTCCGGCAGCAGGTTGCTCAGGCGCAGCGAGACCGTTTCTTCACTCTTCGGCAGCAGCGCACTGTCGACCTGAATCTGCTGTGACTAGCTGTCGACGGTTAACGGCTTACCGGTTGCGGTGTCCAACTCACCCCATTGCACTTCGGTGGTGAAGGCAGGGAGCGGGACATCATTGGTGGCATGAATGTGCAGAATCGCATGAATGCCATTGGCTTCCGCCTCCACATGGCTTAGCGACAGCTTAAGGTCACCGGTCTAGCTTTTCAGCACCACGCGCAGGAACAGCTAGGCACCCTGCGCAGAGCCGCTATTGAGATTACCCTGCCTTTCCAATGAGCTGGTGCGATTCGTCAGCTGGCGCATCTCTTGGCTCAGCTTTCCGACCTCATTATGCAGCTGATTGATTTTTGGCTGCGGCGGCGTGCCGGCAAATCCTGCCAAAAGCAGCAGAGAACTGACCAGCGAAAGTTTGAGATAAACCGTTGTCATTGTTCATTTCTTTCTGATTAAACCGATTTACTTTATCCTAGAGCAAACGGGTCTGAACCGCCCGCAGATAAATCCTGTATATAGGCTGTGTCTTGCAATTGTGCGGGAGCCCCACTGGCGGTCAAATTCGCTTGTAGCAAGGCGAGAGTTGCGCCATTGGGTAAACCCAATAAGCGGCGAACAACGCAGAGACAAGCGAATTTTGACCCAGCCCTGCGGGTCGCAGCCTAGTTGCGCAAGCCGCATAAAATTGGCGCTGATTTGCCAAGCTGGCTTTGGCAGCAGGACGCGATCGCGGTACACTAACCGCTAATTTTCAGGATTATCAGGACGCGACATGCATTGCCCATTCTGTTCCGCCGTGGATACTAAAGTGATCGATTCCCGCTTGGTCGGTGAAGGCACCTCCGTGCGCCGCCGCCGTCAGTGCTTGGTGTGCCATGAGCGTTTTACCACGTTTGAAATGGCGGAGCTGGTGATGCCGCGCGTGGTGAAGAGTAATGATGTGCGCGAGCCATTCAATGAAGACAAGCTGCGCCGCGGGCTGATGAAGGCGCTGGAGAAGCGCCCGGTCAATTCCGACGCGGTAGAAACCGCCCTCAGCCACATTAAAAGCCAGCTGCGCGCCACCGGTGAACGCGAAGTTACCAGCAAGCTGATCGGTGGGCTGGTAATGGATGAGCTGAAAAAACTGGATAAAGTTGCCTATATCCGCTTTGCTTCTGTTTACCGCAGCTTTGAAGACATTCGTGAATTTGGCGAAGAAATTGCCCGCTTACAGGACTGACGCGATGCGTGATGAAATCTACATGGCCCGCGCGCTGAAACTGGCGCGTCGCGGCCGCTTTACCACCATGCCGAACCCTAACGTCGGCTGCGTGATTGTGCGCGACGGCGCAATCGTCGGCGAGGGCTATCACCTGCGCGCCAGTGAACCGCATGCGGAGGCGCATGCCCTGCGTATGGCGGGGGAGCGCACCAAAGGGGCCACCGCTTACGTTACGCTCGAACCGTGTAGTCACCATGGGCGCACGCCGCCGTGCTGTGATGCCCTGATTGCCGCGGGCGTCAGCCGCGTGGTTGCCGCCATGCAGGACCCAAACCCGGAAGTGGCGGGCCGTGGTCTTTATCGTTTGCAGCAGGCGGGTATTGAAGTCAGACACGGGTTGATGATGCAGGAAGCGGAAGCGCTGAACCGTGGCTTCCTCAAGCGTATGCGCACCGGATTCCCGTGGGTGCAGCTCAAGCTGGGGGCATCGCTGGATGGTCGTACGGCAATGGCCAGCGGCGAAAGTCAGTGGATCACCTCACCCCAGGCGAGGCGCGATGTGCAGCGGCTGCGCGGGCAAAGTTCGGCAATCCTCAGCACAAGCGCCACGGTGCTGGCGGATAATCCTTCCTTGGCCGTGCGCTACGAGGAGCTAGACAGCAGCACTCAGGCGGAGTACCCGGCCAATCTGCTGCGCCAGCCGGTGAGAATTATCGTCGATAGCCAGAATCGCGTCATGCCCGAGCATCAATTGATTGCACAATCGGGTGAAACTTGGCTGGCACGCACGCAGTGTGACGAGCAAAGCTGGCCGGAGAACGTGACGCAGTTTTGCGTGCCGCGTCATAATGAGCGTCTCGATCTAGTGTCGATGATGCTGCTGCTCGGCAGAAAACAGATTAACAGCGTCTGGGTGGAGGTCGGAGCACAGTTTGCCGGGGCGCTGTTGCAGGCCAGAGTGGTGGACGAGCTGATCGTCTACCTAGCGCCAAAGCTGCTCGGCGATGCCGGGCGTGGCCTGTGCCACCTGCCGGGCCTAGAACAACTGGCCGCCGCCCCGGCTTTTGCCTTTAGTGATATTCGTCAGCTGGGGCCCGATTTACGCCTCACGCTGAGTCCGTTATGACGGTTTCTGCAAAAACAAGCAGACCGCCGAAGAGTGTGATAGAATCTGCCCCCCCTGCGCCTGCGGGCCAAAGCCAAAACGCCAAACAGAACCCCGAAAGGAAGATTATGAACGTTATTGAAGCTGCTGTTGCCACCCCTGATGCGCGCGTTGCCTTGATTATTGCGCGTTTCAACAACTTTATCAACGACAGCCTGCTGAGCGGTGCCATCGATGCCCTGAAGCGTATCGGCCAAGTGAAAGATGAAAACATCTCCATCATCTGGGTTCCGGGCGCTTACGAACTGCCAATGACTGCTCGTGCCGTGGCGAAAGCCGGTAAGCATGATGCGATTGTGGCACTAGGCACGGTGATCCGTGGCGGTACTGCTCATTTCGAATATGTGGCAGGTGAGGCCAGTTCTGGCCTAGCTAGCGTTGCCATGAACAGCGATATCCCGGTTGCCTTTGGCGTGCTGACGACGGAAAGCATCGAGCAGGCCATTGAACGCGCCGGAACCAAAGCGGGTAATAAAGGTGCCGAAGCAGCCCTGACCGCTCTAGAAATGATTAACGTATTGAAAGCCATCAAAACCTGATTTTAAGGGGAATTTCGTGAAACCTGCTGCTCGTCGCCGCGCCCGTGAATGTGCTGCTCAGGCACTTTACTCTTGGCAAATCTCCAAAAATGACATCACTGATGTCGAATACCAGTTTCTGGCGGAACAGGACGTTAAAGACGTCGATATTACTTACTTCCGTGAGTTGGTGAGCGGCGTTGCAACTAACAGTGCATACCTCGACGGTCTGATGAAACCTTACCTGTCGCGTCAGCTTGAAGAGCTTGGCCAGGTGGAAAAGGCCATCCTGCGTATCTCACTGTTTGAACTCAGCAAGCGTTCAGATGTTCCTTATAAAGTGGCGATCAATGAGGGGATCGAGCTGGCCAAAGTGTTTGGTGCTGAAGACAGCCATAAGTTTGTCAACGGCGTGCTGGATAAAGCCGCTCCGCAGATCCGCCCAAACCGCAAATAATTCTCTGAGACCGCTAACCCGGCCTCTTCTTTATATACTCCCGGAATGCACTATGGCATGTGGCGAATTTGAACTGATCGCGCGTTACTTTGACCGCGTGACAAGCTCCCGTCGCGATGTGGAAAAAGGCATCGGCGATGACTGTGCGCTACTCAGCATACCTGAAAAACAGACTTTGGCTATCAGCACCGACACGCTGGTAGAAGGGGTTCACTTCCTGCGCGATATCCCCCCCGTCGATCTCGGTTACAAAGCCCTAGCCGTCAATTTAAGCGATCTCGCGGCGATGGGGGCCGATCCTGCTTGGTTAACGCTGGCGCTGACGCTGCCGGAAATTAACGAACCGTGGCTCAAGGATTTTAGCGACAGCTTGTTTGAACTGCTTGACTACTACGATATGCAGCTGATCGGCGGTGACACTACGCGTGGGCCGCTTAGTATGACGCTGGGTATCCACGGACTGGTGCCGCAGGGCAGAGCGCTGAAGCGCAGCGGTGCGCGTGTCGGTGACTGGATCTACGTGACTGGCACGCTGGGTGACAGCGCGGCGGGGCTGGAACTACTGCACCACCACGTAAAAATCAACGATCCGGCAGCGCACGAAGCGTTGATAAAGCGCCATCTGCACCCGATGCCGCGCATTTTGCAGGGCCAGGCGCTGCGCGATCTGGCCAGCTCAGCTATCGATCTCTCTGATGGGCTGATTTCCGACCTCGGTCATATTCTCAAAGCCAGCGACTGTGGCGCACGCCTTAATCTGGACACGCTGCCGCTGTCGGCGGTGATGAAGCAGCACTTCGAGCCGCAGCAGGCCATCAGCTGGGCGCTGAGCGGTGGCGAAGATTATGAGCTGTGCTTCACGGTGCCGGAGATTAACCGCGGCGCGCTCGACGTGGCTCTGGGCTATCTTGGCGTGCCGCTCACCTGTATCGGTCAGATTGCTCCGCAGTCTGAAGGCCTGATGCTGTTGCAGAACGACAAGCCGGTAAAATTCAACCTGAAAGGATTTGACCATTTTGGCACGCGCTAAGGATGTGGCGAAAAGTCGCCTGAAGATGAGTAACCCGTGGCACTTGCTGGCGACCGGTTTTGGTAGCGGGTTAAGCCCGTGGATGCCGGGCACCATGGGCTCCGTTGCCGCGATCCCGATCTGGTATCTGATAAGCTTCCTGCCACAGGATCTCTACTCGCTGGTGGTACTGCTGGGGATCTGCATTGGTGTCTACCTGTGTCACCGCACGGCGAAAGATATGGGCGTGCACGATCACGGCAGCATTGTCTGGGATGAGTTTATCGGCATGTGGATCACGCTGATGGCGATCCCGGTTAACATCGGGCAGTGGGTACTGGCCGGTTTTGTAGTTTTCCGTGTGCTGGATATCTGGAAGCCGTGGCCGATCCGCTGGTTCGACCGTAACGTGCACGGCGGCATGGGTATTATGGTGGATGATATTATCGCCGGGATGATCTCTGCCGGGATTTTATTTGCGGCTACGCGCTACTGGTCGATCTAAATATTCCGGGTCGGGCATGCCCGACCCTTACACGATACGCCGTTATCCGTTACTCAAATTCCACCACGCGATGCGGCTGATACACGCTCTCCAGCTCGAAAATCTCTTCCTGCGATAACTCTACCTCTACCGCTTTTACCAAGTCGGCCAGCTGTTTGCTGCGCGATGCGCCGATAATAGGGGCGGCGACGGCCGGTTTGCTCAGCAGCCAAGCCAGTGCAACCTGCGCCCGGCTGACGCTTTTATCGTTGGCTATATTGGTCAGCCGTTCGGCAATCGTGTAGTGGTCAACTAATACTGGCCACAGCATTAGACTGTAAGTAGTACAGCCGCTCAGATTCGTTGGGCGTCAGACCGCCGTTATACCAGTGGGGCCTGATAGCGCTGTAATATCCCGTTATATAG
>OFEI01000074.1_pt1 | contig 13511 bp, 19 predicted proteins | sample 1521041 | NCBI WGS metagenome assembly OFEI01 (sample SAMN05335687, study PRJEB24111) | insect metagenome | biome: ENVO:00009004; isolation source: gut from larvae fed green and black olives | host: Bactrocera oleae | place: Israel | collected 2011-11
ACGGTAGAAAGAACCCCCTTACCACTCCCCATTTTACCAATCACCTGAATATTTGTTTCATCCCATTTTAACTTAGGGATTAATATTGGCTTGTTGTTTTCGTCGATCCCCAAGAAAATACTTTTTTTACTTTTAGCCTCATGAAAGTAATCAACAGGATTATAATTAATACTGTCTTTAAAATTAAAATTTCGAATATCGGTTAGTTTATCATCTCTCATTTTTGAAGATTCGCGCCGTGAAATCGCTTCTTCATTAAAAATTAAATCTATCTCTCCGAAAAACGGTTTAATAAATGAATGGTATAAGAATGCACTAACAATATAACCAACAAGCGAACCAACTAAAATAATTGACAACCCATACATATTAGTTTTAGTTAAAAGATAATATTGTGCTTTGTAAGGTGTAATCACATAATCAATATCAAAAAAAGCAGAAATCAGAGTAACAATAAAAAATGCAGTCATAAAAGCTATAATAAAAATCAGCAGTATTTTAATAAAAAAACCTGCCTGCCTTAAAAGCAATAACGAAAAGTAAGGTTTGTCATATTGCATAGATGCAAACACGCCACGTTTTTGACGCTTACCATTAACCTCTACATTCCTTGAATCTTCTCTGTCATCATCAGACATTCCGATGAAAATAACATGATTTAAACTTCTGACAATGATACTGACCATCAAAACAAAGAAAGCCCAAATGACGAAAAGCACTAACCAGTGATGATACAAAAATACAGATGAAAAGTTATCAATCACATAACCAAACTGCCTGAATCCATAAAGCCCCTGATCCATAATTCACCCTACGCCATCAGATTACAATAGAATAAATGTAAGTTAAGGGATCGATTAAATCAACAAAAACTGAGCACAATCTGGACAACGACACGGAACTTGATGTTCGGTTTTTTTTCTTCAATTTTGAAAAAATTGCTAAGAAAAAAATGAGTGAGACAACTTGCCGCTGTGTGTATAGCGGCTTGTGTCGTCGAACTCATCATCAGCCGTCGCGCCAAAAGCGACGATGATGACGGTTTCGGGGGGAGCCAAAAAGGGTAATTGCGCCCACGCAATTGAGCGCGACCTAGCGCGACCTTTTTGGGGGGCAGCGCCCCCGCACACCGTCACGAGTAAGGATATTTTGCGGCTTTATCGCAAAATTCCGCGCGACTGACCACCCTCAAAAAAGCCAGTTTTCGGCTCATTTTCGGCAGTATCGAAAATGAGCCGTTAAAAACGGCGTCTTTTTGAGGGTGGTCAGTCGTGGAACGACTGGCGGTGTGCGCCTCTTTTGACCTTGAGGGTTTTGACCGACGTTCAGGAGGTCATTACCCTCATTGCCGGTAACGGCAACATTTTTGTTGATTTATCAGAATGATAAATCAATGCAGTTGACAGGGATAGATTAACTATCTATCCCTGTCATGCGGATCTATGTATATCCGCACATTTTTAGCTTGTTGACTCATTTGTTGACAGTAAAACAACAAGTTAGTCAACAAGTAGACCAACAAGCAATCAGTTATTTACACGCAAAAAAAGAGCCTTTACAGGCTCTTTTTTTGCTACTTTTTACTGCCAAAAAGCAGATCTAAATTTTCCTTTCCGAGTAAATTCTCAAGCTCCTGTCGCTTATCATCGAGAATTTTTTGTGCTTTTTCAGCGTTCATCTGTGACTCAAGTTTATCAATTCTTGTGATTAACTTTTCTCGTTTTTCGTCTAATTCAGTGAGTTTACTTTTTAAGTTTTCTATCTTTTCTTCAATAGCATTATTTGGTTTGTTCACATTTTCCATACATCACCTATTGATTTTCCGGCAGGTTTAATACTTACTTATCAGTAAGTGCAAAGATGGCTATCTAACATCAATCACAAAAAAAAGGCAATGCAATAATGAAGATATTGATTTTTTTAGTTTTGATGATTATGTCAAACACATCATTCTCAAAATCACTTTTTATCGGTGATTCTCTGACTTACAGTCTGGCATCAAGTTTTTCAAAAATCGAACCTGTAGATGCGAAATTTTTAGAAAGTACAGGACTGAAATCCGATAACATTCTTAGCTGGACTGACTACATAGAAACAATGGATTTAAGCAACTATGACAGAATATATATTGTGTTAGGTATCAATGATATGATAAACGAAAATGATGAAATATTTTATCAAGACCGTGTAGATACCTTTATAATGTCACTATTAAATAAAAATAAAAATATTATCTGGTTACTTCCTCCGGTACTTAAAAACGCAAAGCATGAGTCTATGTTGCTTTACACAAGGTCAATCATCAAAGCTGCATGTATTGAGCACAATGTAGATTTTTTTGATATGCGTGATGTACTGGGTTATAACTTTATGCAGACAGTGAATGACAGAAACATCAGAACAGATGATGGCATTCACATTACCCCGTATGGTGCAGACAGGGTGATCACTAACTTGCTATTGAGGTGAATATGTTCAGATTAGCCACACCAGAGGATTACGAATATTTACCGGATATCGGATTATATGAACTGACGTTTGATAAACGTCCGGTTCAGGGCGTTCGATGTGAAGATCCAAAACAGGGATCCGCAGATTACAATAATTTCAGAAAAAAAATTCAAGGCAGTTATTCACAAAGAAAAACAACGCCGGAAAAATTTTTATCAGCTCACTGAGATTTCTTGGAATGCCGTTTTTGATTGGGCGATTGAGCGGGGAACACAGGAAGAATGTCGTTTATTACAGGCAATGTATCATGCCGAAAATAACAAAAAATATCAGCAACTACTCCTTGAATTAAGCAAACACTACGGGTTTATCAAAGAATCAAATTTACTCATTCCATTGGGATTGATACTTTGCAACCAACGGATCGCAGATACAGAAAAATTAATTGCTAACAGCGTTAAGGCAGGTGTCTGATGGAACGGACAACAATTAATTTCAGGATTAATGATGATGCGCTACTAGCGCAATTTAATCACGCAATGGCTAAAGAACAGAAGAAATATAAATTTGCCACTGACGGAATTAGAACCATAAAAGATTTGGAGATTATTTTCACTGCCTCAAAAATTAAAAATTTCAGAGATAACGAACATTACCTCATAGCGTCATTAGCACAAAAACAATCACCATTAATACTCAATGCGTTGAATGAACTAAAAGATAAATTTGAAAACGTTTATCAGGAAGAAAGAAACATCACAGGGCAAATAATCTTTTTCAAAAAGATATTAGAACAAGTTGAATATCATGATAAAACACAAGATATTGATGTGTTAATTTCACCTCACGTTATGTTGTTTATTAATATTACAGCGTTGGCTGACAATATCATTAAACAATTAAGAGTCCAGTATTTAAATGGCTCTATAGATGAAACTACTTTACTGATAAAAAGAAATAAAATACTGAAACAATACGCCGCTTTACGAGAAAAATTGTATGAAATGAAGCAGGAAAGGAAAAAGATTTTTAAAAAAGTGAAAGATAATTTATAAAAATAAAGGGAAAGCATTAGCTTTCCCTTTCATGCACTTAATCAGTTAGAACTGATCTAAGTGTTGGCGTATTTGTTCGACAAGATATTCTGCTTCAAGCGAACTTATCTTATCAGTAAACACGGTATAGGCAATGAGATTGACAATACCTGTTTTCATGTTAATACGTGCATGTAATATCATGTGATCATGGTAAAAAACCTTAATCAAACGATTGAACCTGTCAACGTAAGACAAATTCCATTCATGCAAATGTCCTGCTGATTTATGCGTAACAATAAATTCGACGAACGAGTTTTTGTCCGCGATACCCTGAGCACAAGAAGCCTGATTACATGGAAATGGTGATTCACAGTTAATCAGATTCAGTACAGAAGGTAGATCCTGATACATAGTCATAACGTTAACTCCTTTAAGCAGAAGTCACGCTACGTTGCCGAAGCAACATAACATGACGTTGCTTCAACAAAAATGAATGAATGTAGTGCATCTCAGCCTGTACAGACCGCAGTCTGTTTGCACCGTAACAGGCAATAAAAACAGGGTACTTGAAAACCTCAACCTCAACAACAAAGAAAGAAAAATAGCGGGGGAAAATTCCCCCGCCAGACGACTACTTAACTTCGTAATCTAAGGTCGCCGTAACTACTGTATTGCCGTTTTTCATACTGACCGAACACAGCCGGTCGCGTGTGATCAACGATAAACACAGCACCGTCACACAGACGGCAATCAGCGCGATTAGCGCATACTTGGTCATTTTCCTTGACTCCTTAATTTTAAGGAGGCACACTCTTAAGTGTCTAGGTTAAGAATACTGCCTCGATGATGGGATTACTCCCGTTATCGGGGCTTTCTTCTTTCTGGCTCTTGCTAATGCCTGAACCAGAGAGATTCAAGCACCCGCAAAAATGCTATCAAAATAATTAATAGCGTACCAGAATAAAAAAAGACGCAACATTAGGTTGCGTCTTTCATAACGGTATTCACTTGCTATTGGATCAATATCCCCATGAGCAATGTAAACGTTTATCTGGTTCTGCACGATAAGCATCAGTTACATCATTGAATCGTACCGCTACATTATTGCCGTGAACTCTGACGCGACGCTTGAAAATTTCATCATCTATAAACGAATCTTTCACTGCGCAAACATCAGCACTGCACCAACTGGTTTCTTCAACAATACGCCTTGCAATCTCGCGTAGCTCAACTGTTTTTGTTCCGCGAAGTCCAATTACCTGGTAAAACTCCACGTTTGTCTGTTCGTAACCCCAACAAGTATGAAAAATATCACCAATAGAAATTTTCACACCGTCAACCTGAATAAAATCTTTTGATTCTTTCATAGCGTTAACTCCTTTAAGCAGAAGTCACGCTACGCTGCCGAAGCAACGTAACGCGACGTTGCTTCAACATAAATGATTGAATATAGTGCATTTCAGCCTGTACAGACCGCAGTCTGTTTGCACCGGACAGGCTGTTAAATTATAGCGCGTATTAAAAAAAACACACACAAGTGTTTTGAGCACGTTTTAGACCTATAGAAAGACCGAACAGCGAGAGACACGCAAAACTGGTTTTGTGGGTCGGTGTCGCTGTTGAACAACCGAGCGCAGCGAAGGGCGTTAGTTTTCTGTTGTTAGGTTAATAATTGACCGTACTTTTAAAGATGGGCGGGGATTGAGTTTGATAGGTTCTCAATGGGTGACAAACAAAGTTATCCACCGTTTCTGTGGATAATGCTATATGTTGTATCGGTCGCATCTGACGGACATACTATATGTTGTGTCTGGCGGGGCGGGTTTCTTTCAACCATGGGGGTGTGTTTGTGCCTGCCCCGCCACGGCCATTTAGGAAAACGCCGCACCGGAGTGACATTTTAATATTGGTGTTACAAACGAGGGGCGCGTAAGACCCATTATGTTAAATTCAGGACTTTAGCACCCAAAATCACTGTTACCCTGTCACACAACCGCCCTACCCGCTAAAACAGGAACTCTTCTGTCAGAAATCCAGCCAAAACACCATTGTTTAATTTCTGTTAAAATCGCAACAATTAAGAAACATTTTAACAAAATTATACTTCACCGTTTTTGTTCGCCCAACGCTTGATAAGTTGAGTTATGCAAACGATTAATCAAAGATTAACTTAAATTGTTATCTTTTGATTAATCATTATTGATAATCTATGATTATCTTGATATGCTTAATCATAGATTATCACTGTTTAATGTCTAAAGATTAATCATTACCGATATTCATTGATTAATCTTTGATAAATCCAAATGAGAGGTAGGGAAAATGATTATAGTTTTTGGATCAGATAAAGGTGGAGTAGGAAAAACCACAATTACGGCAAACTCAGCAGTAATGTTGCAACAAAAAACGGCGTCTGTAGCATTAGTGCGAACAGACAAAAACGAAGATTTGAACACATGGCAAAGTTTACGACGAGAACAGCCCGTCCCTGATATCCCAATTATGACTTGTTACGGAAGCAATACACATAAAGAAATAAACAAATTGCACGGCGTTACGGATGTAATATTGGTAGACACTGCCGGACATGATAGCGTCGAGCTTCGTAGTGCATTACTTGTTGCAGATGTATTTATAGCTCCTGTAAGCCCAACATCTATGTTAGAAGTTGTCACATTGAATAAATTATCATCCATTGTGAACGAAGCTAAAAAGGAAAACACAAAGCTAAAAGCCTTTGCTTTACTTAATCGCTGCCCTACTTCACCATTTAATAATGATGCAGTAAAAATCACACAATATCTTAACGATGATCCCCTGCTTCTATCCCCATTCAAAACCCGTATATCAAACTTAAAGGCTTTTGAAAAAGCCATAAATGAGGGGTTGGGAGTACATGAGCTTAAAGGTAAAAATGTAGGATCAGCCAAAGCACAATTAGAGCTTTTATTCGCTGAACTCATTGATTCTGTTCAGGATAGCTAAGAAAACAAAACAATTGAAAATCATTGATTAATCATATATGATTAATCAATGATTAGCTTTGCATTGAGGTGGATTATGGATATAAATAAATTAAAAAAACACGCGCCAATAATTGAACAGTCAGAAAGCAAGACGGTTAATGATTTTATCGCCCAAGGGGATAAAAAGCCGACAAAAAAAGCAGAATCTATCATGGTAGGTTTTCGTATGGATGAAGATACTTTAGAACGTTTAGACCGGCTGACTAACGGACTAGGGAAGAAACGTATTAACATTTTACGGGCTTCGCTGCTTGCCTTTGAATCACTATCACCTAGCGATAAGGCTAAGTTTTTAATAGAGATAATGAGGTAACTACAATGCTTGAACATAAATTCAAAACAGTTAGAGAACTTAAAGATGCGCTTAATGAATGCCCTGATGATGCCGAAATTGATATAAGTGAGCTATCTAATAACATATCAAGACACGGTTTAACCACGGTTTTTGATGGTAAAAAAGTCTTAATTTGTGAATATCACGATTATGAAATAATTAACAAATATCGTAATATATTCAGTGAGTTATCAAAAACAGAACAATCTCGTTGCGGGTGTGTCTATGAAATCTACCAACGCAACTTGAGCACAGCAATTGATGGTTATTTAAGTGAATTAACTCAAGAGGATAAAAGAAAAGTAATCCAATTGGCAAGAGCTGAATTTGATTATATATCACCAGAGGAAATAACCGAAGCTATTCGACAAAATCAAGAAGATGGTTATTGTTCACACGGTTTAGATCCTAATTGCTGCCCTTTAGGTTGTGGTGATATTTAACCCCCAAAATAACGAATGGAATAATATTATGGCTACATTTTTATTCTGGATTACTATAGTTGGCGCATTTACCGGACTTATTGGTACTTTTATTGTTTTTTTCACATCAAATAAATCTGACATAGGAAAAGATTTAGGCTTAATTGGTGCGTCGCTTACCGGTTTAGGCGTAATCAGTTTGTTGTGGATGAGAGCTTTTAATTAAATTTAGGAATCGTAACAGCGAGAGACGGGCAAAACTGGTTTTTGTCGTCGGGGTCGCTGTTGAGCAACGAACGGAGAGAGGCGGTAGGCTGAACGTCGCTACGGTGTGTAAGTGCTTTTTGTCACATCGGTGAAATTCCGCTTCCTCGGTCGTTAACTCGCTACGCTCGGCCACGTCCTGCGGCGAGCGTTACGGGTTTTTTAAGGGGTCAGTTTGGAGATCGGAAATTTTTGTACGGTAAGCGCATTATTTAACCAATCTAGATGCGTAACTGATTGATTTTGCGTCAGCGGCTATCGCTTTTAAGTTATCTCCTTTGGTGTATCGCATTTAGGTTATCCGATTAAGGTCAAATCCCCTGAAAGGGCCGTATAGCGCGGGAGTACACTCTATTGCGATAACGCAGCCTGTTCAAAAAATAAGCTTACCGTACAAAAATTTCCGATCTCCAAACTGACCCCTTTAAGTTCTATGTTTAAAATCCTCCTCAGTGCTGCTGTACGCAATTCTATCTTTTAGTCCTTCCCATTCTATGAATTTCTTTAAAAAAGTCGTCTATGTGGCTTACGTGACGTTTTTGATGCGGTGTGAAGCATAAGTCAGCCCCTTTCCCTGCCAGACTGTGAGCGAAGCGAACCAATTACACGGAATTTAAAGCGGAGAGATTGCCGGATGGTCGGAGACAAAAGAAATGTTCAGCGATTTGCCCGCTTGCGGGTGCTAACTCAGGAGCGGAGCGACTAACCGAACCGGCGCGGCCTTATGGCCGCTGCAAGGGCGGTCATTTTTGAGTTGTCCACAGGACAACGGCTGAACAGGTTTTATTTTTAATAGAAAGAAAACATATTAGTTTAAAAGAAAGATCTAACAGATCTTTAAAAGGAAGTACGCACTTTATTTTTACCTCGTAACGCACTTATAAAATCCCTCGGCTGTCAGTTAACTGTCATACCCTCTTGCAGTTAATTGTGAATAATAGAATCCAGTATAAATACGTGCAGCAGATCACATTTTTAGTCCGGCCAAAATTGCTGTCGTTATCCCTGATTTGCTTCATCATGAACAGAACCAACAAAAGCGGGTTAATATTTAACCTTTTTTGATTAACAGACGTGCGGAATCCTCCGGCATGGCCGGATAACCGAAAAGATAATCAGGCAGGTGATGATAAGCGGGTATAATTACCCCGTGACAAGATAGTTCGTTCTGTCGTTCGTCGGGCTATTTCTCTGCGTGCAGCGGCCATATCGACAGGGAAGCGGCCAGCCGCGATTTCTAAGGACACTTCGCGTTTTACCTTAGCTTCGATTTCTTTGCGGCTGAGAATGGATTCCCGCTTTGCTCTGGCGCGTTTTAAGCCTTGTTCCCGCCGTTCCTTGTGATACTTCCTGAATCCGTCACGGACATAACGAAATGCATTAGCGGCCAATTCCATGATATCAAGACGGGGTAAGCCTTTTTTCTCGCGTCGCTGGTTTTCCCACTCCGCACGGCTGTTACGTGCCGCCGTCAGTGCTTCGGGGGAAATATCGAGGGCTTCAAACAATGCCGGTGTAAACTCAATATCTGACGGCACATTGCAGCCGATAACAGGGTCAAACTCGCTATCATAACGGATCAAACCAAAATCGTTAGCCAGTGATTCCAGCGCACGGGTAACACGGGTAATGGATAAATTTCCGTTATCGGATTCCGTCGCCAGTCCGCACTCTATCGCAAGATTAGTGACGGAACGCTGAACACGGCCAGTTTCCCCTGCTAACGGGTCATAATGGAAACACATTGCCTGTAATAAAACATCAATCACACGGCAGCGCAGAACAGGGGGTTTACGGTGACGTTTTCCGATTGAACGGGAAAACGCAACATGAACGAGGAAATCAAAGCGATCTGTGAACCCTTGGGCTTTTTCCATCAGTTTCAGACAGAACGGAAGCGTCCCTTTATCCTTTGGTTTAACAAACAAAGGTGTCGGGTTTTTGACCTGTATGTAGTTGTTAGTTAAAGAAACATTGCGGCTAGTCACAAAGACCAGTGCTTATGTTGTTCAGAAGGAGTTGAATTTTATAACTCATCGGGCTACACTCCTCATCAGGTACAACAATACCTGATGATATTTATGGATGCCCCGATAATCTTTCTAAGTTTGGCGACTGCGAAGATTAACGGGGTTTTTGCTTTTCTGGCTCCGGTAAAACCTCAGAACCAGTTCCCTGCTGCTTTATGGCGCAACTGACCAAAAATTCATTTAATTCAGCCCTCAGAATCTAACACTTAATTTCATCAGGATCAATTTCAGGATCTTAAAAGAGATAAGATCCTCAGTTTCCGTTATCTTCCCACGGATTGATGATATTCACACCCGTAGAACAAAAATCTTTTGTATTACGTGTAACGACAATATAACCATGCACAAGAGCCGTTGCTGCAATAAGTGTATCACTTTCAGGCTTGGGGTCAGGAACGTGCAGACGGGCACACTGACGCACGACAGCCATATCAACCGGTAAGATTCGGTTTGCAAAAAGCGGCAGAACATGACCGTCCATCCAGCGGCGCAGCATCTTACCCTGAGTGGTGTCACGGCGTTCAACACGCAAAATCCCCCGCTCCAGCTCAAGAACCGTAATCACGGAAAGATAAAGTTGCCGTGAATTTACAGATGAAAGCCAACGCATAACTTGTGCGTCGGCCTTTCCGTCTCCGGCTTTCCGTAGTTCAGAAATGACATTGGTATCAAGGATGAACATCAGAAAATGTCCCTATCAGGCGGAAAAATGCTTAACCGTGAAGTATCAAATTCAATTTCTGACAGACCGGGGACAGATAATGCGTCAACAATATTCTCATCATTCAGTCCTGATATCTGTTCATACTCATCAATAGACAGCAAAACATGTGTAGCCTTACCTCTGTCCGTAATGAACACAGCCCCCTGACAAGCGGCTTTCTTGGCCTTGCCTATCTCTTGGTTAAATTCTCTGCTGGTAAAAAAGGTCGTCAACATGGCGCACCTCCTTCTGTTCGTCACCCTATGTTTATATGTTACTACATCTAATCGTTTTATTCAAATAACGCAAGCTGGGCAGCTTTAAAACGCTCTATCTTATCTTTATACATATCGCGTTCTTTTTCGACCTTGTGCAGTGCGGCTTTCAGTTGGGCGATCTCTTTACAGTGTTGCTCGTAGGCCATCAGTGATTTGAGTAACGTCTGTGAAGCGCGTTTTTCCTGCAACAACACGCCTACGGCCTCCAGTGCATCTTCATGTTCCGGCTGTGGCCTGACTGTTAATGTCCCCATACATACCCCTCAAATGGCTAAACATTGAGGCCAGTCTTGCTTTCACGCCGGAATGCTATCATTTCGAATGGCGCTGGCGAGCTGGCCAACACAAAAATGATAGCAGATACTTTTGGCCGGATGATCACCTTTTACTATTTTTGCTATCATTTTTTGTTTGGCCGGTCGCTTCCGGATTGAAAAAGTGATAGCAAAAATCCGCAGTTCGATGCGCTGCAGAAAGATAAAGTGATAGCAAATCGGAAAACTGTAGCTTTATCAGATTTTGAGGCATCGCTACGCAAAATCTGAGGAAAAATCGGGCTGGTAGGTGTAACGGCTCGCAATCGAAATCCCTCAGATTCTGCATAGCTCTGTTTGCAAATTATTCACTGTCTTTCTGTTTTTTATCACTAACACGCTCAACTCTTTCAATGAAAACAATATATAGAGTAAATAACGATGTAAAAAAAAGCCCTGCGGTTGATGCTGATATTATACAATCAGTAATATTGCTATTTCCAAACATAAAAAGTAAGAAACCAAGGGTAAATATAGAAAGCAATATCCCAACAATCCCTTTCTCTATTTCTTTTTGCTTGTTTTTTATTTTATCTTCTTTAATCACTTTTCATATCCTTAGTATTAACACTTTGAGATTTTGATGATTTACAACTTACCTTTTTCATAAAAAAAACACTAATTAAAGATATTAATAAAAACAATAAAGAAAAACAAAAAATGAAAAAACCACGGAAGAAAATTTTGACATTAACGTCCATTCCTTTTTCTTTATGAAATTCACTATATTTTTTGTAAAAATAATCGAAATATTTATATTGCGGGATATTTAATTCTAATCCAAGCTTATAACAACTAGAACCACAACGTCCCTTATCTATTTTCATAAAATACCACTTTCCTTTTTCAATGTTATTATTCATTAAATGGTAGTTAGCTAAAGCATAGTATTTGTCATTTGAGGTTATATCAGTCGCTATTAATGACTCTATTTCCATTGATTTGAAATTTGATATTTTATTCCTCTCAGATAAATCATAATAATAAAAGTCAGAAATAATTGAATTATCTTTGTTCTTCATGAAAAATGATTCAACATCAACTTTCGCATTTTCAATAGCTGATATTAAAACCGTATATACATCTATGGCTGTTTCTGTTGGCATTAATTTATAATATGTTCTGTCAAATGTTTTTGTGTAAAAACTTTCGCTCAAATCAGCTTCTTTTCCTGTGTTATTATTTGTAGTTGTTTCCCAATATTTTGGATTCCCAAAATCGTCAATCCAGCCAATAAAAGCATGGGACGGGGCATAAACAATAAATCCCTTAATACCCACCAAAGACAGAGCATCAATCATCAGATATGAATTAGTGTCACAGTCAGAGATATGATTCGCATAATTATTTTAAACCTCTATACTAGGTTTGTAATAAAAGTTATCTCGTAACTTTTCATTAGCACACTTAATATAGTCATACGTTTCACTTTGTTTACAATCAAGATTCACGGCATTTAGAAACATATTAACATTATATAATGCCTTATCTTTATTTTCCTTTGTTGTAATTCCATAATCATAATCTATTTTTATTAATTCATGGGTCAACAAATTACCATCAAATGAATTAATGGAGCTACGCTCTACAAATCTTTTGTAAAAATCACTTTTATTGTTTTCATATTGAATGAGATCTGAAAATAAAACAAAAAAAGAAAGAATTAATAATACTATAGTAATCAAAAAAACAAAAGCTATATTTTTTTAGTTTGAGTCATATCTGTCACTCTTAGTTTATCTGCGTTAACCATATAACGCAGATATAGAATTTTTATTCTAATCTTCAAATTTTAGTGCAATCAACCTCTCCATAGTATATGGTACATCTGTAAATATTTTTATTATAAGTCACCTTGTAATCTGTAGATAATGTACCTTTATCTATGTTCATAATTTTTATTTTATCCTCTGTAGTTCCAAAATATTTTACAGTCTTTTGGATAACATCTTTTTCAGTAGTAAATGCATTCATTGATCCTGAAATAACAGGCGCACATGCGGATAAAGAAAAACAAACGAAAATAGTTACAATCACTTTAGTGTAAATATTAGTCACTAATTCATCCTCTTGTTAGATACTACCGCGCTTCGCTTGGTCAACCCTGACCCGCCCCACAAAACCAGTTTTGCGTGGCTCTCAGGGTTAAATTTATGTAACTCTAGAACGGGATATCATCAGAAAAATCAAGTGGGGGTTCATTGGTCTGTTTAGCTGGCGCAGGAGCACTGCCCCCGCTGAATTTTGGGGCTTCTTGAGCTTGTCCCTGTCCACTTTGATCTGTTGCTGGAGCATCCCCATTTCGCCCCCCTAACATTTGCATTGACCCGCCGATATTAACAACAATCTCTGTTGAATAACGGTCTTGACCACTTTGATCTTGCCATTTACGGGTTTGCAAAGAACCTTCAATATACACTTGTGAACCTTTTTTCAGGTATTCTCCGGCAATCTCGGCTAGTTTGCCGAAAATCACCACCCGATGCCATTCGGTTTTTTCCCGCATCTCGTTAGTTTGCTTGTCTCGCCACGTTTCAGACGTTGCAAGGGATAGATTCGCTACCGCACCACCATTAGGCATATAGCGGATTTCAGGATCTTGCCCTAAATTACCAATAAGAATGACTTTATTTACGCCTCTGCTAGCCATAT
>OFEI01000075.1_pt1 | contig 13379 bp, 17 predicted proteins | sample 1521041 | NCBI WGS metagenome assembly OFEI01 (sample SAMN05335687, study PRJEB24111) | insect metagenome | biome: ENVO:00009004; isolation source: gut from larvae fed green and black olives | host: Bactrocera oleae | place: Israel | collected 2011-11
GACGCCGTTTATCCACGCTTCCTGGATTACCGCGTTCAGTGCTTTCTCCGACAGCCTGCGGGCCTCAAGGAAGGACGGGAAGTACGAGCCTTCACGCAGCTTCGGTATACGCAGGTCCAGGGTACCGGCGGGTGTGGTACTGACGGTCACGGTAGCCGTTACGGTAGGTATCCCGCTCGTCACTGCGCTCATGAGGCTCTGCGTTGATGCGCTGAGTGACATCGGCCTCCATGATGCGGTTGAGCATAAATTCGGTGAGTTCACGCAGAAAGTCCTCGCCACCGAGTTGCATCAGGGTGTTGCTGAATGTCATGCTGTTGTCGGCCATCGGTTGACTCCTTCTGAGATAATTGTCTGATTAACCATTACCTTACCGGATAAGCCGATGGCTCTCACCATCCTGCCAAATTGACACCACGTCCTAAGACTCTACCGTTTAGCATCCGCTGCACCAGCAGCGGCCTTCTCTTTCACGGCTTTTTCCGCATCGGCTTTGTCTGCTGCCGCTTTTTCAGCTGACGCTTTCTCCTGCGCGGCTTTATCCGCTGCCGCTTTGTCGGCTAGGGTTTTGTTTACTACCACTTTCTCGTCGGCCGGTTTGGCATCGGCTGCAGGCGTGGCCGGAGCGGGAGCTGGGGTGGCAACCTGCAGCGGCGTGCCCTGCAGTGCCGTGTTCAGCACCTCGGTAAACTTATCCCACGAGCAGAAGCCGTTGGCATCGGTCTGGCAACCGGCCATCCGGAGCGTGACGCGCTTCGGTGGATTGTCCAGCGACAGCGGCTCTGCATCACGCAGCTGGCCGGATGTCTGATAAATGTACTCCACTTTGATCAGCTCCTTGTCGTTTTTCTTGTCGTGCCAGCGCTGGAACTGCACCATGCCACCGATTGGCGTCTGCTCATTCTGGCCCGGCAGGTCATACGGTTTGAAATCCAGTGCGGTCAGCAGTGAAGCGATGTTGGAGTCATGCCCCACCATCAGCGTCACTTTAGGGGCGATGGCTTTAGCTTTATCCGGGTCGACCAGCATGCTGAGAATGTAATCCACCAGCGGAGCGGCGACTTCTTGCGCGACGACCGGGGAGGTAAACAGCGCATCCTGATAGCCATTTTTAATTGAGGCAAGCTCCTGCCACTGCTCAGGAGTTTTGATCTGCCCCCAGGCTACCTGCTCCATTGGGAAACCTTCGTAATACTGCAGAGTGAAGGCATCCACCAGCGAGTTACCCACCTTCAGCGGGCCGGTAACATTCGGCTCTTTGCCATTATCGGCGCTGAACTGGTTCTGATTGGTGCTGGAAAGGTCGCACTGCTTCTTACCGTTACAAGCCGGGGAGTTTTTGTAATCGATGATTTTTTCTAGGCGCAGGAAGGCAGGCTTCAGGGCCAGCTTTTCGCTTTCGGCATTGATTGCCGCCAGCGCCTGCTTATTGAACTCTTCACTGTCGTTGGTGATCACTGGATTAAATACCGGATCCATGCTGCCCATCTCATCCTGATGTGAGACCGGAATATCACAGCCGGGGAAAGCGCCAGTAATAAAGAACTGCGCGGTGGCAACGGTGCGCTGCAAGCTGTTGGCATAGGCGTAAATGTAGTCAGACGATGGGCATTCGCCCTCTTTTACCAGCCCCTGCTGCGCCAGCCATTCGCGGGTATAACGCCCCATGTAAACTTCGAGCACCCCACCTTTGGTGGTCAGCTGACCGCTCGGAACTTCCCATTTCGGCCAGGCTTTTTTAGTGGCCTGCGCCAGCACGCTGCCGTTATCTGCCAGCGGGGCGCGCAGGTTATGGCGGCTCATCATCAGCACCTGTTCCAGCTGATAATCGCCGTCGGCAGGCCAGGCTGAAGCACCAGAGAGTGCGGAGCAAACCACTAACGCACAGAGACTGAACTTGTTGATCATCTATTTATTCCATTGTTTCAAAGGGTTAAATTACAAACCAACAAAAACATGCAGCGCAGAAAGAAGAGCAGCGCGCTGGACTGACTCACCACCACTGCTCTCAAGATAAGACCAGAGACTGGGTTTAGTCATTGATATTGAGAATATAGCAGACTCTGACCTCGGCGGTTTAGTGGCTTCAGGGAGATTGAAAAGAAACAGGACGTTTTTAGGAATGCTCTAATCATCACCTCGCAAGAAAATAGCAGGATGTCGAGCAAAACAGAAGACGTTAAGCACGGTGATAAGCGCTTTTATTCTGGTTTAGTTGTACTCAATCAGGAATAACATCTGGGCCTGAAAAGCCCCCGTATCGATTGTGGGCGCGCGCCCTTTCACCGCCGCAAAAAAAACCAGCTTATTGTCGCCATCGTTAATGCGCTGCCAAGCCACCGGCTGGTTGTTTAATACAGATTGCCCATTACAGTCGCGCAGGATCAGCCCGACCGATTCGTTGCCGCCGCCGACCGCAAACAGGCCGTCTGAATAGACGGTACCCTGAAAAGTGACGCGTACCTGATTTTTAAGCACGCTGGAACAGCGTTGCAAATTAAGCGCGAACTCCTCGGATTGAGATTCGCGCCCGTTACGCAACTCGGCGCTGCTTAGCTGGCCGAAGTCCACTTCTAGGCTGGCCGACTCCGGTGAAAGCGAACAGGGCGCATCGATCACCACCCCACGCATATTGATTTTGCCGTAGCCGTTATCGGCGACGGCTGCGCCTGTCGCGGCTAGCAGCATGGCATACAGCCACTGTCTGTATCGGATCATGCGTTCCCTCCCGATAGCGATGAATAAAGTAACCAGTGATACAGATCCAGATTCTTCTGCATCCCCAGCTTGTGCATTACTGAACGTTTATAGGTGCTGACCGTTTTCGGACGCAGCGCCATACAGCTGGCAATCTGGTGCGGTGTCGCATTGACGCGCAGCAGTTCAATCAGCGTTTTTCCCCGCGCCGTCAGCTTTGTTCGCTGCACGCACCGGGTCGATCAGGATAATCAGCCGCGGATCCGGCGGTAAAATGCGCAAAAACAGTGCTGCCAGCTGATCTTCTGACTGGCGGCGATGAAGGTACCACTGCGCTGAAGAGTGCAGCGAGTGCGGCAACCTATGCCAGCGCTGACCGGGCGTATTGCTAATCATCATCAGCTGACCTTCCGGCGGCAGGCAGATAGCATCATGCTGTGCTGCACAGAGCGAAACCGCGTCGCGCCCGGAGATCAGCAGGTCAATCTTGCCCTGAAGCTTTATACTGTGCCGGACCACCGTGTAAGGCAGCTTGTTCTGCAGCACTTTCACCACGCCATCGAGGGAAAAGCGGTCACTGTCCAGCATCATGACGTTGATATAGGCGCTGTGAATCATGCTGTCCCTCGTTGCTTCCCTTATAAAAGGCTCATCACCAGTACCGCGCTAGCGGTAAAGGGCCCTGTCGCCACCTGAGCATTGCCTGATCTGACTAGGGAAAAGGTAAAATCGTCACTGCCGATACCGTTAACAATGCGACTCCGGATGCTGTCAAAAGGCTTTATCAGCTTGTCATCGTGGTAGAGCTCCACCGCTAGGTCGGGATTAGTGGTTTTAATCGCCTGCGCGGAGAAGCTGCTGACCTCCGCCGACAGTGTCAGCTTGACCGCCCAGTCGTTAGTATCTTTACACTGATAGGGAATATTCACCTGCTGCCTGAACGGACTCAGGCTGCCGCTTTGCGTCAGCTGGTTACTGACGATAAAGCCAAAATCGATATTAATATCCTGACTGTTGTTAATCTCGCAGGTACCAGAGGTGTAATGGGCATCGTTGGCGGCAAGGATGCGCCAGTTGGCGGTAAACACCCCGCCCGCAGGCGCACTCCATTTGTACATCTGCATACTGGCCACCAACGTCCCAGCCTTGATAAACACTCCGCGCCCCGGGCTGTTCATTAACTGGTAAAAGGCTTTTACCTGAAGATCGTGCCAGTTGCCGTCTCTCAGCTTGAATACGGTAATCGCTGAGTTGATCGGGTTAAGATAGCGCTCACCGTTGACCTCCAGCCCGCTGCTAAATGACTCATCCAGCGAAGTTTGATAAGTCTCTGAATTCAGAAGCATATAATCGACATAGGTTTTGGGCATAGTATTGCGGCAGGTGAAAGTATCCGAGAGATCAAATACCACCACATCACCAATGATAATTTCCGGTGACAGATTAACGGTGACGTCAATATTGCGCTGCCCCACCGCATCAAACGGTTTGCCGTCGCGCTTGTCGATACACTCAAATGCCAGCGCATACAGCGGCAGCCCCAGCACCAGAATCAGTGCCCACCTCATGATTTAGCCACCGCCTGGCAGCTTCCTGCCTGGCAACGGAAGTGCAGCGCAACGCGTCCGCCGAAATCATTTACGTACTGCAATACCGGATTATCGCCCAGCGCGGCGGCGCTGCCGCCCAGCATCGCATTCTGCTGCGGGCGAACCATCAGCGGCGCGAAGCCGCGCACCGACTCTTCCCCTTCGCGACGGCTTGTTCCAACGAAGGTGATGTAGTAACCGGTCGGGTTTTCAATACGGTAATCATCGCCAACGCGCGTCAGTCTGACCTGCAGCTGTACCGGATTGGCATAAGCACCTGGCGACAGTTGCAGCGATGCTGGGCGGTAAAATAGCTTTATTTTTGTTTGCAGCGCCACCTGTAGGGTATTAGGTTTGTCAGCACGCGGCGGAATTTCTCGCAGATTAAAATAAAACAGCGTCTCTTTATTCTGCGCCAATAAATTCGCACCGGGCAAAGACTGAATTTTCACCTGACTTTTTTCGCCCGGCTCAATACGCTGAACCGGTGGCAGGATGGTTAAAAGCGTGGTTATTTTCTCCCCATGCTCGTTTTCCAGCCACCCCTGTGCCAAATAGGGCAAACGCCGACTCTCGTTGGTAATTGTCAGACTCACCGAAGGGTTTTCCGCATCCATAATAATGCGGGTACGATCCAGTGCGATGGCCCCCCATGAGAAAGAAGAGATAAACAGAGTGGTGACCACAATGGCTTTTAGCACAGCCGGCTTGATTAATAATTTCATTTACTGTTCCTTTATTTTTGCAGCCTGCAAAAGTTCGGTATGTTTAGGAGCGGCTTTGATGCAGGGCAGCAGCAGGTTAGCCAGCAAAGCTGCATCCAGCTTCGGTAGCGTGCACTGACTTTTTCCATCCCAGTGCACCGACATCTGCTGCCCGGATTGCAGGCCGCTGAGATATACGCTGCCGCCATCCGCTACCAGACCCACTTCCTGCTGGCGTGCGTTAAATACCTGCGCGCCAAAAGGGGGGACACTCCCATCGGCTAGGCGGATAACCGCCATGGCCTTCTGCCCTGCCAGCACGGAAAAGTGCCGGTAGCCGATAGCCCCCTCGGTCAGAGTTACCCGCACCATTGAGGAGGTGACTTCGGCATTTTCAGGTAAGCGGTTAATATCAATCCCTACCTGGTTGCGGTAATAGCTGCTGACATCGGAAATAACCATTTTGCCAAAGCGATTACTGCGGGACGTGCCTAAGGTTGATTTTACCGGAATATCCGCCACGCCGTCGGTATCGAGTAATAAGCGCGTGCCGCTAGGACTATTCTGGCGATGCAGCGCCATACCCTCAGTTGTGGCACTCATGCCTCCTTTCAACGTGGCGCCAAACGCCTGATAATTTCCCGGCTGAATATTGGCGCTGGCGGTCATCTGCCCTGCATTACCTTCATGTATGTAATATCCCGTCATCGCCGTTCTGTTATTACTGCTGCCCGCACTCAGGCTATAGCTATCGCTATTATTCAGACGCTGATAATAATTTACCTGCTGAGTGTTGTTATCACGCTCGGTGGAACCGCTATAACTGATCGTTTCATTATCACCAAAGGGTACCGAGAGCGATAAATAGAGCCCTTTGTCACTGTTCTGATTATCCCGGTTGCGCCAAGCGGAAAGTGACAGGCTGAGATTGCGCCATTCCATCAGATCAAAATAGCGTGACATAGCCAAGCTAAAATGTTCCGTATCGGGCTTGTCCCACCAAGTTTGCCGGTTGTAGCTCAGCTGCACGTTGGCAGCCAGCGGGCGAATATCCTGAGCCAGCGTCATCACGTACATTTCGCGGCTATTGCTGCTGCGATCCTGCTGGGATTGCGCATCAAGGAACTCGTCCATGGTCATAAACTGGCTTTCAGAGAAGCGATAACCGGCAAAAGTCACCTGGCTGCCGTAATCATCAAAACGCTTTGAGTAGCTAAGCCGGTATGAGTTATCCGCGCGGGAATCCCCTGCCGACAGATGTGCCATTGAGTGCGTGACATCAAACGACATCGCGCCAAATGCCAGCAGATTGCGGCCAATCCCGCTGGCCAGCGCCTGATATTTATCACTGACAATCGCCCCGCCGTACAGCGACCAGCCGTTGTTTACTCCCCAGGAAAATTCGGCACTGGCAAATTCCAGTCTGTTTGCCGCATACTGCCAGTTAGCCGGGCGGCCCAGCGCCATCCTATAACGCACCTGGCCGGGGCGCGTCAGGTACGGCACCGTCGCGCTATTTAGCTTGAAGGTCTGTACCGTACCGTCTTCCTCCTCCACCCGCACATCCAGTTCGCCGATGACCGAATCATCAATGTCCCGAATGCGGAACGGCCCGGCAGCGACGTGCGACTGATAGAGCACACGGCCCTGATGCATCACCACGACTCGGGCATTGGTGCGGGCCACGCCGGTCACTTCCGGTGCGTAGCCGCGCAGGTTCGGGGGCAGCATATTGCTGTCCGTCACCATGCTGGCACCGGCAAAGCGAAAGCTGTCAAAAATATCTGAGACCAGATAATCCTCGCCCAGCGTCAGTTTGGTCCCCAGCTGCGGCAGCGCGCGGTAGGCGTAATAGCGCGTCCAGTCGAAGCTGCTGCGCGTTTCACCGCGCAGGCTGTCGCGCCGCCCCTGCCAGTCAGCACGTAGGCGCCAGGGGCCGGCATTTGCGCCCGCTACACCGGATCCGCTCAGGCTGCGCTGGTCGCCGGAGTGGGCGTTAAAGCGCGCCTGGGTATTGAAGTTATAGTCAAACAGCAGCCCGGGAATGCCGTTATCCCAGCGCGATGGCGGATCCCAGTTGGCGGACTGATATTGCAAAAATGGCTGCGGTATATTAATCGACAGCGTCGAGTTAGACAGCTCGCCGCGCACCTGCGTTCCTGCTAGGATGCTCGTTTCCAGACATTCGCCGCCGTGCCACCATTTAAGGGCATCTGTCGCCGCCGATTTCAGACCCAGTTCAGCCACCAGCTGCGACGTCAGGCAGGGAAAGCTCTCGTCGGGGTGCTTTTTTGGGGTGTAAAAATTAACCTCGCGGTCGCCCAGTTCGTCACCGTTCAGCCGGACATTGAGGGTATAGCGGCCAAGCATAATATAGCCTTTGCGCGCAAAATTAGTGACGTCAATATTTTTGCGATCGTCGACGTCTAAAAGATCGGTATTAAACTGAATATCTTTAGCATGAACCCTATCCAAAATTGAAATTAGCACCAGAAAAATGGAAATAACCAGGATTGCTGGCGATTTGATTGTAAAGGTTACTTTTTCCATGATTCCACAAATCGTCACTGGTTGATGCTTAACGGGCGATAAATAGCGCCTGCTTTTGCAGGCGCTATTTATCCGGTATCCGGCGGAGATAAATTACTGATAGGCCAGCGTAAAGTTGGTTACTGCTGTAAACACACCGGTACCAATCTCAACTGGCACATTTTTGGTGCCATCACCCTTCAAGGCGGCAGTAAACTGCAGCGTGTTCGCGTTGCCGTTTAAAGTCTGCACGGTGGTTGGCGTGCCCAGCTCGATTTTCTTACCGATGCCGTCACGCAGTAAAATACTGGCACCTTGCGCTTCCCCGGTGATACCCAGACGGCCATCAACGCCCACCATACCGGTGAAGGTCGCGGTTACCGTGTGCTTGGTTGCATCGTCACAGTTTTGCAGATCGATAGTGAAGCCTACGGCTTTCTGTTCGCCACCGTTCGCTAGGTCCGAATTAGAGACCTGACCCAATGGAATTTTTTGATCGTCCACACCGGGTGCGATTGAGCATGGTGCATTGACGATTGAACCATAAAAGGTGACTTTACCGTTGCCCTGATCGGCAGCTTGAGCTACGCCAGTAGTGGCAAAAGCAAGCAGTGCAACTGCGGTAATTTTTTTGATTTCCATTTAAATGTCCTTGACTGATATTTAACAGGAAGAATGAGCCTCGTCATTAAAGTGCTGTCGGTTATTTAATTACAATAATCGACCATCTCATCCTCGGTATTCCTTTGAAAAGCCAAGCAATACTAATCAATCTACCACTCAAGTCACTGTCCATTTTTGTTGTTAATTTAAATCAGTTCAATAACAATATGTCACAACCATCGGGGAAAGAGAAAACCACAATAACCCATAACAGGAAAGATTTTAATGAAACTAAAAACAATAAAAACAGATGGTTATAGTAATCATTAACACTTAGTTATGTTAAAATAGGCTTTGTTGAATAATAGCTAATCATGCTGTTTTCATATAACGGTTTTGGACGAAGATTTAGGAGGTCGCAGCATAATCTCCTTTTATTCAACAAAGCCGTTTAAATAACTAAAAAACCGCTTCGGTTGACAGCCGTCATATAGCAAAATAAGATAATTCTTACACCACGGAAGATAATATAACTAAGAAAGTGACATATGCCTTTTATAAGCAAAAAAAAGCCAGAATTAGAGAAAAAGCTAAAATGTAAAGCTGAAAAATACAAAGGACGGGTGGAACTAAATGATGCGATTCAATGTCATTATGAGCTTTTACTTAAGCTGTATTTAACTAATCCGCTTTACTTCAAAACGCTATTCAAAGCTAATCGATTTATTGTCGGATCGGCGATTCTCGGCATCTACTACATCCGTAAAAGCAGTACCTTTAAAGATGTAAAACGCTTTTGTATCAGTAACGATCTTTTCAGCAGTAACTCGCTGGATTCATTCCTGCTTTTTCTGCGGGTTGGTGGAAGACTGGAGGTTTATCGCGACAGTGAAGATAAGCGCAAACTGAATTATAAGCCGACGCCGAAAGCGCTGGCAGAAACGCAGCGTATGATCAACACCATGATTATCCCTTGCACGATGCTGACCGACTCTCTTGACATTGAATTTTATCAGCAGCACAAGAATTTTGTGCCTGAATTTTTCCGCACCTACGCGGAGATCACGCTTAATCGTATGTTTATCCACGATATAGTGCCGGGCAGCGCTGAGTTTCTCAGCCGAGACGGCGGTCACATGATTATGTTCAACCTCTATCTGGAAACCATTAAGCAGCAGAGCCTGACCATAAAGTTCAATATTCTGAAATCAGCATTCTGCTGCGGGGTTTCCCGCTCCCATATTCGCCGCTGCCTGCAGGCGGCTGAAGATATTGGCATGCTGAAGATCGAGGATGGGGCAAATGGCCTGACGCTATCAACGGCATTTATTGAGATGGTGCAGGATTACTTCTCTATTTATCTGGCCACAGTGGAGCACGGCCTAGCGGGAATGCGCTAAAATAAAAAACCCCGGTCTGTTTAGACCGGGGTTCTGAATCTCATGGTGGAAGCGTAGAGATTCGAACTCTAGAACAGTTTCCCGTTGCCGGTTTTCAAGACCGGTGCCTTCAGCCACTCGGCCACGCTTCCACAACGGGACGCACTATAAACCTCCCCGTAGAGTTTGTAAAGTGGCTTTTGTTTCAATACGCGTGAAAAAACATCAATCGACCGCTATTTGTTGAGATTATCGCTAGGCTGCTCATAGAATCAGCGTGTTAGCTCGTAGCGCGTAAAGAAGGGTAAAAGGCCTTTCTCCGCTGCGCTGTGCTCCTTTATTATTGCTATGTTAGCTATTTTTTAGTGACCCAGAAGAGGTGTTTTATGGATCGCATAGTATCAAACACAGGTGAAAGCTCGCTGCTGAGCACGCATAAAGTTCTGCGCAATACCTATTTCCTGCTCGGCCTGACGCTGGCATTTTCCGCGCTTACCGCCACGCTGAGCACCGTATATGCCTTACCGGCACCGGGACTTATCCTGATGCTGATCGGTTTTTATGGCCTGATGTTCCTGACCTACCGTCTGGCTAACTGCCCGGCCGGTATTCTGGCGGCGTTTGCCTTCACTGGCTTCCTCGGTTATAGCCTTGGCCCGATTCTGAACAGCTTCCTGTCTGCCGGCATGGGCGATGTGATCGGCTTGGCGCTGGGCGGCACCGCGCTGGTGTTCTTCTGCTGTTCCGCCTATCTGCTGACCACGCGTAAGGATATGTCATTCCTCTCCGGCATGATGATGGCCGGCTTTGTGGTGCTGCTGGTGGCCGTTGTCGCTAATATCTTCCTCAACATCCCTGCCCTGCACTTGGCGATCAGCGTGCTGTTTATCCTGTTCTCTGCCGGCGCAATTCTGTGGGAAACCAGCAACATCATTCACGGCGGCGAAACCAACTATATCCGCGCCACCGTTAGCCTGTACGTGTCTCTGTATAATATCTTTGTCAGCCTGCTGAGCCTTCTCGGCATGTCGCGTAATAACTAAGCCATGACCGCCATGATCGGTTGGCATCAAGCCCCGCAGCGCGGGGCTTTTTTTGCCGCTAAAAGTTTGCTAAACTGGGCGCTGGTTAAGCATGGCGGGGCAAGAAAGAGTGCAGTTTGACGGTAAAGAGATTGAGCGCGATTCGCAGGGCTATCTGAAATCAGTTGCAGACTGGAATGAGGCGCTGGCGCTGGCGCTGGCGGCAGAAGAGTCCATCGAACTGAGCGAGGCCCACTGGGAAGTGGTGCGCATCGTGCGGGCATTTTATCTGGAGTTTAATACCTCCCCGGCGGTGCGCATGCTGGTCAAAGCGATGGCGCAGAAGTACGGCGAGGAGAAAGGCAACAGCGGTTACCTCTTCTGCCTGTTCCCGAAAGGTCCGGCAAAACAGGCGACCAAAATTGCCGGTCTGCCTAAACTGACCAAGTGTCTTTAAACACTATGAGGTGCTGAAACCCTGCGGAAGTCGAGTGGATTTTCACCCGGTGCGCTCTCGGGAAGCCGAAGTACGCCAGCACATCGGCCTCCACCTCGTCCATCATCTCCGTGACCGCCGGCGCGCTTTTTTCCAGTTGTCTGGCGACCTCACGCTAGGTGGCATGGGCACTTTTCTCATCGGTCTGCACGAACACCTGCTGTAGCGCCGCTTTCAGGCCGCCGTGCGCGTCGGAGATGACCAGCTTTACCCCCTCTAGGCCGCGCTCCTTCAGGCTGAGCAGGAAGGCCAGCCAGAACGCTTTCGCTTCTGACTCGCTGATACCCATCCCGATGATTTCCCAGCGTCCGTCCGGTGACGTGCAGTTTATCGAGCAGTTCCGCCAAGCCACCGATCACTTGGTAATTACCAGCTATCCTGAAGGGATTTATCTGAAAGGTTTTGCCTGCCGCGTATTGTGACTTGAAAACGTTGCTCCTGCCCCCATTTAAGGTAAGAGCAATATTTCTCACGAGGTAATAATGATTGCCAGCAAATTTAATATCGGACAACAGGTACGCCACCAGCTGCTAGGTTTTCTCGGTGTAGTGGTGGATGTCGACCCGGAATATTCATTGGAAGAACCCGCCATTGATGACGTCGTGGATAGCGATGCCATGCGTGCTGCCCCTTGGTATCACGTGGTGATGGAAGATGATGATGGTCAGACGGTGCAAACCTATCTGGCTGAAGCGCAGCTATCATGGGAACTGCCCGGTGAACACCCGGATAACTCATCGCTGGACGAGCTTGCGGCATCCATCCGCCAGCAGTTGACCGCTCCCCGCCTGAGAAATTGAAAAAACCGCGCTGCCGCGGTTTTTTTTATGCCTGCTTTGTCAGTCCGGGGCGCGGGATCTCTATTTTCGAGCAGCGATCCTTCACGACCTGCAAACCCGCCTATTGCCTCAATCGCACTGGCAATCAATCGCTGTGCACCAGTACGGAGTAAATCGTGGAGTGGATCAGTGGGATCAGTGGGCTCAACTGGCTCCAGCAACATCTGTAGGGTAGGATTGGACATGGCGTATCACCTCTCTGTTATTGAAATTCTAGAAGAAATCAATCAGCAAGATATGCCACCTTCCTCGAATCCCCATACACCACAAGTCGCAGTATCGGTCCGTTCACCGGCAGGGTCGTTGAGGCGATGCTGAAGGCGAAAGCGCATCCGGAGCTGGCCTATCGTGCGGTTCTGGGCCTTATCGCGCTGCAGAAGAAATACGGTAAGTTGCGTCTGGAAAAAGACTGCGGAGTAACCTAGCACTACAGCAACCTGGACCGGCGCTTCATCGACAATCTGCTGCGTCACCGTCGCGAGGATCAGGTTCTGCCCCTGCTAAAGGAAAGTGACGCTTCCTCACGGGTCTCGCTGGCGCATGAATGCGCTAGGCAAACAGGCGTGCCGGCAGAAGCACAGCGTTCAGTACTGGCGTACAGGTCGTCTCCTGGAACTGCTGGCGCAGGGGCGTGTTGACGGCAGCTGGCTGAAGTATCTGCAACAACTGCATAAGAGTTCAGTTACTGATACTTGACGATCTTGGGCTGGAACCCCTGACGGCAGCACAGTGCAATGATCTTCTTGAAATCGTGGAGGACCGTTACGGGCAGAGCAGCACAATAGTGGTGAGCCAGTTCCCGGTAGATAAATAGCACGGGTTAATGGAGAACCCGACAACAACGGATGCGATCCTGGACAGAGTAGTGCATAACGCCCACAGGCTGGTGCTTCATGTCAATACCGATCGAATTCTGACCCACCCTGCCAAAGTAAAACTGACCCACCCCCTTTGAATTACTCGAACGTTGTTGCTTTCGTTTTCTTCTGGATTTGACCGCTTTTCAGCTTATCCTTCAATCGCGGCTTTATAGCCAATGGCGGTCGCCAGGTGCGTTTTGCCGACGCCTGAAGGCCCTAGCAGGACAACGTTCTCCTGACGTTCGATAAATGCCAGACCTGCCAGCTCCTGGAGGTAGAGTCTTAGGACGTGGTGTAAATTTGGAAGGATGGTGAGAGCCATTGGCTTATCCGGTAAGGTAAGGTAATGGTTAATTAGACAATTATCTCAGAAGGAGTCAACCGATGGCCGACAACAGCATGACATTCAGCAACACCCTGATGCAACTCGACGGCGAGGACTTTCTGCGTGAAATCACCGAATTTATGCTCAACCGCATCATGGAGGCCGGGTAGAGTCTTAGGACGTGGTGTAAATTTGGAAGGATGGTGAGCGCCATTGGCTTATCCGGTAAGGTAATGGTTAATCAGACAATTATCTCAGAAGGAGTCAACCGATGGCCGACAACAGCATGACATTCAGCAACACCCTGATGCAACTCGGCGGCGAGGACTTTCTGCG
>OFEI01000076.1_pt1 | contig 13196 bp, 14 predicted proteins | sample 1521041 | NCBI WGS metagenome assembly OFEI01 (sample SAMN05335687, study PRJEB24111) | insect metagenome | biome: ENVO:00009004; isolation source: gut from larvae fed green and black olives | host: Bactrocera oleae | place: Israel | collected 2011-11
CTGAAGGATAAGCTGAAAAGCGGTCAAATCCAGAAGAAAACGAAAGCAACAACGTTCGAGTAATTCAAAGGGGGTGGGTCAGTTTTACTTTGGCAGGGTGGGTCAGAATTCGATCGGTATTGACAGTGGACGTAGAGGCTAAAACCAGTTGGTGCATAATTTTTCTAGAATATATAGCGAATCGGTGGCAGGCATTTTAAACTGTGTGCCGCACAGGATGCGAATCATGGCTGAAAGATGCCGTTTTACGGCCTTTTCCTTTGACTCTATGTCGTTAGAAAGTTAGTATGCGCGCCCTATGCAAAAGGTAAAATTACCCCTGACTCTCGATGCGGTCCGAACCGCTCAAAAACGCTTGGACTACCAAGGTGTTTATACCCCTGAACAGGTTGAGCGTATCGCTGACTCGGTGGTCAGTTTGGACAGTGATGTTGAATGTGCGATGTCGTTTGCGATTGACGAACAGCGCTTGGCGGTGCTGAAAGGTACGGCTGATGTCTCTGTGACGCTGTGCTGCCAACGCTGCAATCAGACATTCTCGCATCATGTCCACGTATCGTACTGTTTTAGCTTGATCGTCACTGACGAGCAGGCCGAAGCATTGCCGGAAGCGTACGAGCCGATCAACGTCAACGAGTTTGTCAAAACCGAACTGCTGGAATTGGTTGAGGATGAAATCATCCTCGCCCTGCCTGTCGTTCCGGTGCATGATTCTGAACACTGTGAAGTGTCCGAAGCAGACATGGTCTTTGGTAAGTTGCCTGCAGAGGCAGAAAAACCAAACCCATTTGCCGTATTAGCCAGTTTAAAGCGTAAGTAAAATAGGAGTAAGGTCCATGGCTGTACAACAGAATAAACCAACCCGTTCCAAGCGTGGCATGCGTCGTTCACACGATGCGCTGTCTACTGCAGCTCTTTCCGTAGACAAAGTTTCTGGCGAAACTCATCTGCGTCACCACATCACTGCGGATGGTTACTACCGCGGTCGCAAGGTCACCGTTAAGTAATTCCGCGGTTAGCGGAGCTATTTTGACACGATTGACCCTAGCGATAGATGCCATGGGCGGGGACTTTGGTCCCTACGTGCCAGTGCCTGCATCATTGCAGGCACTGGCATCTAACCCACATCTGCATCTTCTTTTAGTCGGCGATCCCGATAAAATCACGTCATTACTTACCACAGCTGATTATGCCCTCAGGGCGCGTCTGCAAATTATTCCTGCCGAATCGGTTATTGCAAGTGATGACAGCCCTTCTAAGGCGATTCGCGCCAGCCGTGGTACATCCATGCATATTGCGCTGGAGCAAGTGAAAGAAGGGCTGGCTCAGGCCTGCATCAGCGCGGGAAATACCGGGGCGCTGATGGGGCTGGCCAAACTATTATTAAAACCGCTAGACGGCATTGACCGCCCGGCGTTAATGACCGTGTTACCGCATCAGCAGCACGGTAAGACCGTTGTTCTTGATCTAGGCGCTAACGTCGATTCTGACGGTGCTATGCTGGTGCAGTTTGCTATTATGGGTGCGGTAATGGCGGAAGAAGTGTTAGCTATTACGCGGCCAAGAGTGGCACTACTGAATATTGGTCAGGAAGAGACCAAAGGGCTGATTTCGATTCGCGATGCGTCAGCCAAGCTGTGTGAAACGCCAGAAATTAACTATATTGGATACCTCGAAGGCAAAGATCTTCTTACTGGTAAGACAGACGTGCTTGTCTGCGACGGTTTCGTAGGCAATGTCACGCTGAAAACGATGGAAGGCGTGGTAAGAATGTTCCTTTCTCTGTTGAAATTACAGGACGAAGATAAAAAAACGGTCTGGTGGTTGCGAGTGTTGGGGCGCGTTTTACAAATGCGCCTAGCTAAGAAGCTCGGCCATCTCAACCCCGACCATTACAATGGTGCCTGTCTGTTAGGATTACGTGGCACCGTGATTAAGAGTCACGGTGCGGCGAATGAGCGCGCATTTGCTGTGGCGATCCAACAGGCAGAGCAGGCGGTGCGGCGGCAAGTACCCGAGCGGATTGCTGCCCGCCTTCAAGCTGTATTACCTAAGAGTGACTGAGCGTACATGCATACGAAAATTATCGGTACGGGCAGCTATTTGCCCGAACAGGTGCGGACTAACGCCGATCTGGAAAAAATGGTGGATACGTCAGACGAGTGGATTGTCACTCGTACTGGTATCCGTGAACGACGTATCGCCAGCCCGGACGAAACCGTGGCAACCATGGGCTTCCACGCCGCAGAACGTGCGCTGTCCATGGCCGGAATTGATGAGAACGACATTGGTCTGATCGTGGTTGCGACCACCTCCTCAAGTCACTCATTCCCAAGTTCCGCCTGCATAATCCAGCAAATGCTGGAGATTGATGATGCGGCATCTTTCGATCTGGCTGCCGCCTGCGCGGGTTTCACCTATGCGCTTAGCGTGGTCGACCAGTACATCAAAAACGGTGCAGTGAAACATGCCCTAGTGATCGGCGCTGACGTGCTGGCCCGTATGCTCGATCCTGAGGATCGCAGCACCATCATTCTATTTGGTGATGGCGCAGGCGCAGTGGTACTGGGTGCCAGCGAAGAGCCGGGTATTATCTCGACTCACCTGCATGCCGATGGCCGTTATGGCCAGCTGCTGACCCTGTTAAATCAGGATCGTGAGCATCAGGATCAACCGTCCTATGTGACCATGGCGGGTAACGAAGTCTTTAAAATCGCCGTAACCGAGCTGGCTCATATCGTTGATGAAACCCTTCAGGCCAATAATCTTGACCGCAGCGCCATCGACTGGCTGGTGCCGCATCAGGCTAACCTGCGTATTATCAGCGCCACCGTTCGCAAGCTGGGCATGGATATGGATAAAGTGGTGGTGACACTCGATCGTCATGGCAACACCTCTGCGGCCTCGGTGCCGACGGCGCTGGATGAAGCGGTGCGCGACGGTCGTATTCAACGCGGCCAGTTAATCCTGTTGGAAGCCTTTGGCGGCGGGTTCACTTGGGGTTCGGCGCTGGTGCGCTTCTGATTATCTTTTTTGATTAATAATATTTTTATTAATAAGTCATCGCGACTAACAGGAAATCACAATGACGCAATTTGCAATGGTTTTCCCTGGACAGGGATCTCAGGCTCTGGGAATGCTGACCGATTTAGCAAGCGAAAACAAGCTTGTGGAAGAAACCTTTAGTGAAGCCTCTGCTGTGCTTGGTTATGATCTATGGCAGCTAGTTCAACAAGGACCTGCTGAAGAGTTAAACAAAACTTGGCAAACTCAGCCCGCTTTACTGGCCGCATCTGTTGCCATTTTCCGCGTTTGGCAAGAAAAAGGTGGAAAAGAGCCGTCAATGCTTGCAGGCCACAGCCTAGGTGAGTACAGTGCTCTGGTTTGTGCAGGTGTCATTGCTTTTGCCGATGCGATCAAGCTGGTTGAGCTGCGTGGCAGACTGATGCAGGAAGCCGTTCCTGAAGGAACGGGCGCGATACAGGCCATTATTGGTCTGGACGATGCGTCTATCGCAAAAGCCTGTGAAGACTCTGCACAGGGGCAGGTGGTTTCTCCGGTAAACTTTAATTCACCGGGTCAGGTGGTGATTGCCGGCAACAAAGAAGCCGTTGAGCGTGCTGGTGCTGCCTGTAAGGCCGCCGGCGCTAAGCGTGCGTTGCCACTGCCAGTGAGCGTTCCGTCGCACTGCGCGCTGATGAAGCCCGCTGTGGATAAGCTGGCGGTAGCGCTGGAGCAGCTTACCTTCAACACCCCCGCCTTCCCGGTGGTGAATAACGTTGATGTGAAATGCGAGACATCAGGCGAAGCGATTCGCAGTGCGCTGGTTCGCCAGCTGTACAGTCCGGTACGCTGGACAGAATGTGTAGAATTTATGGCTCAGCAGGGCGTCACTTCGCTGCTGGAAGTGGGTCCGGGTAAGGTTTTAACCGGGCTGACTGAGCGTATTGTTGACACTCTGACGGCGATGGCGGTAAACGACGAGGTCAGCCTGTCAGCGGCGCTTGAACAATAAACGAGGATGAACATGAACTTCGAAAGTAAAATAGCGCTGGTCACTGGTGCAAGTCGTGGAATTGGTCGTGCTATTGCAGAAACTCTGGTGGCTCGCGGTGCCAAAGTTGTGGGTACTGCAACCAGCCAAAGCGGTGCCGATGCTATCAGCGCCTATCTGGGTGATAACTGTAAAGGACTGCTCCTGAACGTTACCGACTCAGCCTCGATTGAGTCTGTGTTGGAAAATATTCGTGCCGAATTTGGCGAAGTGGACATTTTAGTCAATAATGCAGGCATCACGCGTGATAATATTCTGGTGCGTATGAAGGACGACGAGTGGCAGGATATTCTGGACACCAATCTAACTTCCGTATTCCGCCTGTCGCAAGCGGTAATGCGCGCAATGATGAAAAAACGCTCGGGCCGAATTATTACCATTGGCTCCGTAGTTGGAACAATGGGTAATGCGGGCCAAGCAAACTACGCAGCAGCAAAAGCGGGTTTGATTGGCTTTAGCAAGTCACTGGCGCGTGAAATCGCGTCACGTGGCATTACCGTTAACGTCGTGGCACCCGGTTTCATTGAAACCGACATGACGCGTGCGCTAAGTGAAGATCAGCGTGCGGGCATTCTGGCAGAAGTGCCTACAGGGCGACTCGGCGGCGTGCAGGAAATCGCCAATGCTGTTGCATTTTTAGCCTCTGACGAGGCTGCGTACATCACTGGTGAAACGCTGCACGTCAACGGCGGAATGTATATGGTCTGATCATCACGAAATATTTGCGTTATTTAGGGTAAAAGCCGCAAAATAGCGTGAATCATGGTCATCCCAGCCGGGATTTAGTTGCATCTTTCTCAACATTTTATACACTACGAAAACCATCGCGAAAGCGAGTTTTGATAGGAAATTTAATAGTATGAGCACTATCGAAGAACGCGTTAAGAAAATCATTGGCGAGCAGCTGGGCGTTAAACAGGAAGAAGTTGTTAATACTGCCTCTTTTGTAGATGATCTGGGTGCTGATTCTCTTGATACCGTTGAGCTGGTAATGGCTCTGGAAGAAGAGTTTGATACCGAGATTCCGGATGAAGAAGCTGAGAAAATCACTACCGTTCAGGCTGCCATTGATTATATCAATTCAGCTCAAGCATAAGTGAACATTTCTAGGCGGTCATTCGACCGCCTGAGTTTTATCTGAACTTCCCACACAGTGTCAACTTTTCCCTCCTTGGAGGACGAACGTGTCTAAGCGTCGTGTAGTGGTGACTGGTCTTGGCATGTTATCTCCTGTCGGCAATACCGTAGAGTCCACCTGGAATGCTCTTGTTGCCGGTCAGAGTGGCATCAGCCTTATCGACCATTTTGATACTAGTGCCTACGCAACGCGTTTTGCTGGCTTAGTAAAAGACTTCAATTGTGATGAACTTATCTCGCGCAAAGATCAGCGTAAGATGGATGCTTTCATCCAATATGGCGTCGTCGCTGGCATTCAGGCCATGCACGATTCCGACCTTGAGATCACCGAAGAGAATGCCGACCGTATTGGTGCCGCTATTGGTTCCGGTATTGGCGGGTTAGGTCTGATTGAAGAAAATCATGCTTCTCTGGTGAATAGTGGCCCGCGTAAAATCAGCCCGTTCTTTGTGCCTTCGACCATTGTGAACATGATTGCGGGGCATCTCACCATCATGTTCGGTATGAAAGGTCCAAGCATCTCTATCGCTACCGCCTGTACTTCCGGTGTGCATAACATCGGTCACGCTGCCCGTATCATTGCGTATAACGACGCGGATGTGATGCTGGCAGGCGGTGCTGAGAAAGCCAGTACCCCGCTTGGCGTCAGTGGATTCGGGGCGGCACGTGCGCTCTCAACCCGCAACGAAACCCACCAGTCGGCAAGCCGCCCGTGGGATAAGGATCGTGACGGTTTCGTCCTCGGTGACGGAGCAGGGTTAGTGGTGCTGGAAGAGTATGATCACGCGAAAAAACGCGGTGCGGAAATCTATGCAGAAGTCGTTGGTTTCGGCATGAGCAGCGATGCTTATCATATGACTTCGCCACCAGAAAATGGTGCAGGTGCCGCACTGGCGATGGTTAATGCACTGAAAGATGCACAGCTGTCTGCGGAGCAGATTGGTTATATCAACGCGCACGGCACCTCGACGCCGGCCGGTGATAAAGCTGAAGCTCAGGCGGTGAAATCCGTCTTTGGTGCTTCAGCGCGCAGCGTTATGGTCAGCTCGACCAAATCCATGACCGGGCATCTGCTCGGCGCAGCGGGGGCGGTAGAGTCTATCTTCACTATCCTTGCGCTGCGCGATCAGGTTATCCCGCCGACCATCAATCTGGATAACCCGGATGAGGGTTGTGACCTAGATTTTGTCCCGCACGTCGCGCGTCAGGTGAAATGTATGGAGTACAGCTTGTGTAACTCCTTCGGTTTTGGCGGAACTAACGGCTCGCTGATCTTCCGTAAAATCTGATCCTGTCCGTACTTATCTAAGGCCCGCACACAACTGGCGAGTGCTATATGCTTCATTACTTAGAATCAGATGATTCTCGCGCGCCAGACAGGTAATCTGTTCGGGTAAAAATAACGGAGAGTGAGCATGATGTGGGTTAATGGCTTGGCACAGGAAAGCATTGAAGCACGCGACCGTGCCGTGCAGTTTGGTGACGGCTGCTTTACCACCGCCCGTATTCTGCACGGCAAGATGCTGCAACCGGAAGCCCACCGCCAGCGATTGCAACAGGCCTGTGAACGCCTGATGATCGCCGGGGTAGACTGGCAGCTGCTTGCGCAGGAAATGGTTGCTATCGCCAGCACGATAGATGATGGCGTGATGAAAGTGATCATTACGCGCGGTAGCGGCGGGCGTGGCTATAGTGCCTGCGGCTGCCAGCAGCCTGCCCGCATTATGTCACTCGCTGCCTGGCCCGCGCACTACCTCAGGCTGCGCCAGACAGGGGTGTGCCTAGCGCTCAGCACGGTCCGGTTGGGAAAAAATCCGCTACTGGCCGGGATCAAACACCTTAACCGCCTTGAGCAGGTGATGATCCGCATAGAGCTTGAGCAGACCGCCGCGGATGAGGCGCTTGTGCTTGACAGTGACGGCATGCTGGTGGAATGCTGTGCGGCAAATTTATTCTGGCGCGTGGGAGAACAGGTATTTACCCCCGATCTCAGCGCCTCTGGGGTGAATGGCATCAAGCGCCAGCAGGTAATGCAACAGGTCATTGGATTCGGTTATGCCCTTAGTGAAGTGCGCCAGGACTATCAGGTGTTGGCCGATGCTGAAGAAGTGCTGATTACCAACGCGCTGATGCCGGTATTACCGGTCAGCCAGATTGAGGCATGGCGCTATACGTCACGCGACCTGTTCAGCCAGCTCAATCCCGATAATGAATGATGTGGAAACGTCATGACTAAAATCCGAAAGATACTCGTCGCGCTGCTGGCTATCGCCGTGCTAGCTGCTGCTGCATTCAGCTACTGGGAAACGCGTCAGTTTGCCGATTCTGCCCTGACCATTGACAGTGAAACCATCTTTACGCTGCCGGTCGGTTCCGGGCGGGTGGTGCTGGAAGCGCAGCTGGAATCAAAACATATTATCAGCGGCACGCCGTGGTTTGGGGTGTTGTTGAAGCTGGAACCGGAGCTTGCGAAGTTCAAAGCCGGAACCTACCGCTTTACGCCAGATATGACCGTGCGTGAGATGCTGCAACTACTGGCCAGCGGCAAAGAAGCGCACTTCCCGCTGCGTTTTGTTGAAGGCACGCGCATGCAGGAGTGGCTGAGCCAGTTACGCAACGCGCTCTACATCAAGCACACGCTGAGCAACGATAAGCTGGCAACGGTAGCCGCTGCGCTCAAGCTTGAGGGCGAGCAGCAGGGTGTGGAAGGCTGGTTCTATCCGGATACTTACCTTTATACCGCAAACACTCCCGATGTAGCGCTGCTGAACTGCGCCCATGAGCGCATGGAAAAACGGGTGGATAGCGTTTGGCAGGGGAAAATGGATGACCTCCCGTATAAAAGTAAAAATGATATGCTGACCGTGGCCTCGATTATTGAGAAAGAGACGGCGGTCAGCGAAGAACGCAGTAAAGTGGCCTCGGTGTTTATTAACCGCCTGCGCCTCGGTATGCGTCTGCAAACCGATCCGACAGTGATCTATGGTATGGGCGACAGCTATAAAGGCACCATGACGCGTAAAGATCTGGAAACGCCGACCGCCTATAATACCTACGCCATCAGCGGCCTGCCGCTAGGCCCGATTGCGATGCCGGGCAAGGCCTCGCTGGAAGCGGCAGCTCACCCAGAAAAGACCAACTTCCTCTATTTTGTCGCCAACGGAAAAGGGGGGCACACCTTTACGACCAACCTAGCGAGCCACAACAAAGCAGTGCAGGTGTATCGCCTCACGTTGAAGGAAAAAAATGAACAGTAAATTTATCGTTATCGAAGGGCTGGAAGGCGCAGGAAAAACCACGGCGCTTGATGCGATCGTTAGTGAACTGCAGCGCCACGGCATTAACGATATTGTTTTCACCCGTGAACCGGGCGGCACGCCGCTGGCCGAGAAACTGCGTGATTTAATCACGCAGGGCATTGAGGGGGAGCAGGTAACCGACCAAGCCGAGCTGCTGATGCTGTACGCCGCTCGCGTGCAGCTGGTGGAAAACGTGATCAAACCTGCGCTGGCACGCGGTGCATGGGTGGTGGGCGATCGTCACGATCTCTCCTCTCAGGCCTACCAAGGAGGCGGGCGCGGTATCGACAGCTACCTGATGAGCTGCCTGAAGCAGGCCGTGCTGGGCGATTTTGCACCGGATTTGACCCTGTACCTGGAAGTGACGCCGGAGATTGGCCTGCAGCGCACGCGCGCGCGGGGGGGGGAGTTCGATCGTATCGAACAGGAGTCGCTGAACTTCTTTACCCGCACGCGTGAGCGCTATCTTGCCTTGGTTGCCACAGACAGCCGCATCCGCAGCGTGGATGCGACCCAGCCGCTGGAACAGGTCAGCGCCGTGCTGAAAGCCACGCTCAACCAGTGGCTACAGGAACAGCAATGAACTGGTATCCGTGGCTGAATTACAGCTATCGTCAGATCCTCAGCCAGCACCAGGCACAGCGCGGGCATCATGCGCTGCTGATTCAGGCATTGTTTGGTATGGGGGACGATGCGCTGGCTTGGGGCATCAGCCGCTGGCTGATGTGCAAACAGCCGGACGGACTTAAAAGCTGCGGCAAATGCCACCCCTGCCAGCTGATGCAGACGGGAACGCATCCAGACTGGTATCGGCTGGAAGCGGAGAAGGGCAAAAGTTCACTCGGCATTGATGCGGTGCGTAGCGTGACCGAGAAGCTCTGGCATCACGCGCAGCAGGGCGGGGCAAAAGTTGTCTGGCTACCGGATGCTGGGCAGCTGACCGAAGCGGCGGCCAATGCTTTACTGAAAACGTTGGAAGAACCGCCGAAGAATACTTGGTTTCTCCTCAGCAGCCTTGAACCGTCACGCCTGCTGCCAACGCTGCGCAGCCGCTGCCTGTTGTGGCACCTCGCGCCGCCGGATGAAGCACAAAGCCTGCAGTGGCTGAATAAGCATTGTGCTGCCGGGCTGAATGAGCGCACCGCTGCGCTACGGCTTGCCTCCGGGGCACCGGTGGCCACGCTTGAACTACTGAAAGAGAAAACTTGGCAGCAGCGCCAGCAGGTTTGTCAGGCGTTGCCTGCCGCCCTGCGGGGCGACACGCTGAGCCTGCTGCCTGCACTCAACCACGATGACGCCGCACGGCGTATCGGCTGGCTCTGTTCGCTGCTGGTGGATGCCATCAAGTGGCAACAGGGCGGCGGGCAATACATCAGCAATGTCGACCGCCAGGCTGAAGTGATGCACCTCGCCAGCCTGCTGCCCTCGGCGGCAATCGACGCCAGCCTGCGCAATTGGATGCAGTGCCGCGATCGTCTGCTCAATGTGGTTGCGGTTAACCGCGAGCTGCTGCTAACCGAACAGCTGCTGAACTGGGAAGCTATTATTAAACCGGCTGCGGCCGCTTCACCGAATTAAAGAGTAACGCGATGTTTTTAGTTGATTCCCACTGCCATCTTGATGGCCTGAATTATGAAACCCTGCATCAGGACGTGTCCGATGTGCTATCCAAAGCCGCCGCGCGCGATGTGAAATTTTTGCTGGCAGTGGCGACCACGCTGCCGGGCTACAAGGCCATGGTTGATCTGATCGGCGAGCGCCCAAACGTGGCCTATTCCTGCGGTGTGCACCCGCTGAATCACGAAGAGGAGTACGACTTCGCCGAGCTGCGCGCCCTGGCAGCCCATCCGCGCGTGGTGGCGATGGGAGAAACCGGGTTGGACTACTTTTATCAGAAAGATACCAAAGCCCGTCAGCAGGCCTCCTTCCTCGAGCATATCCGCGTAGGGTGCGATCTGAACAAACCGTTGATCGTCCACACCCGCGATGCGCGTAAAGACACGCTAGCGGTCCTGCAGGAAGAGAAGGCCGACGAGTGCGGCGGTGTGCTGCATTGCTTCACTGAAGATCGTGAGACGGCCGGAAAGCTGCTGGATATGGGTTTCTATATTTCGTTCTCCGGAATTGCCACTTTCCGTAACGCGGAGCAGATTCGTGAAGCGGCGCGCTACGTTCCGCTCGACCGCATGTTGGTCGAAACCGATTCGCCTTATCTGGCCCCGGTGCCGCATCGCGGTAAAGAAAACCAGCCAGCCTACACGCGCGATGTGGCGGAATATATGGCGGTGGTAAAAGGGGTTAGTATTGAAAAGATGGCCCAAGCCACGACAGAAAACTTCTCACGCCTGTTCCACGTGCCCATGTCGCGCCTCGCCGGGTAATGATAGAGCGCGGGTTTCTTTTATAGCTTGTAATTAATAGGCAGAAGTCGTAAAGTGCAGCGCCATAAAAGGTTGCTACACTCTATTTTTGCCAAAATCTCCTAAAGAAATGGCCCACATTCAACGAAACGTGATAGCCATCAAACAAATTTGAACGGATTTATTTTACTATTCGTAATAAATACCGAGAGCGCTAAAAGAGCTCCACCCGCGCAGCTGGTCCTCCCTCTCTGCAACGCAGGCCGATCTCTCAGCCTGCGATAAAAAAGCACTCATACTCAGGAGCTTCACACTATGTTCAAAAATGCATTTGCGAACCTGCAAAAGGTCGGTAAATCGCTGATGTTGCCTGTATCGGTTCTGCCGATTGCGGGTATTCTGCTGGGCGTTGGTTCTGCCAACTTTAGCTGGTTGCCTTTGGTGGTTTCACACGTTATGGCGGAAGCCGGTGGCTCGGTGTTCGCCAACATGCCGCTAATTTTTGCTATTGGTGTGGCGCTGGGCTTCACCAATAACGACGGCGTTTCAGCACTGGCGGCAGTAGTGGCCTATGGCATTATGGTGAAAACCATGGCCGTGGTCGCCCCGCTGGTATTACATCTGCCAGCCGAAGAAATTGCGGCGAAACACTTGGTGGACACCGGAGTACTGGGCGGCATTATTGCCGGTTCCATCGCCGCGTATATGTTCAACCGCTTCTACCGCATCAAGCTGCCTGAATATCTGGGCTTCTTCGCCGGTAAACGCTTTGTGCCGATTATCTCTGGTTTCACTGCCATCTTCCTCGGCGTGATCCTCTCCTTTATCTGGCCACCGGTTGGTACCTCCATCCAGACGTTCTCACAGTGGGCGGCTTATCAGAACCCGGTTGTGGCCTTTGGTATCTATGGGGTGGTTGAGCGTGCTCTGGTGCCGTTTGGTCTGCATCACATCTGGAACGTACCTTTCCAGATGCAGATTGGTGAATACACCAACGCTGCGGGCCAAGTGTTCCATGGTGATATCCCTCGCTACATGGCGGGTGACCCGACTGCGGGCATGCTGTCCGGCGGCTTCCTGTTCAAAATGTACGGGCTGCCAGCGGCAGCTATCGCCATCTGGCACTCAGCAAAACCTGAGAACCGTGCGAAAGTGGGCGGTATCATGATCTCCGCTGCGCTGACCTCGTTCCTGACCGGGATTACCGAACCGATCGAGTTCTCGTTCATGTTCGTTGCGCCAGTCCTGTATGCCATCCATGCTATCCTAGCGGGCCTAGCCTTCCCAATCGTTATTCTGTTAGGCATGCGTGACGGCATCAGCTTCTCACACGGTCTGATCGACTTTATCGTGCTGAGCGGCAACAGCAGCCGCATCTGGCTGTTCCCTATCGTCGGGATCGTGTACGCGCTGGTTTACTACACCGTGTTCCGCGTGCTGATTGCCAAATTCAACCTGAAAACCCCGGGTCGTGAAGATACCACCAGCGAGCAGAACAGCAGCTCAGCCAGCGAAATGGCTGGTAACTTGGTGGCGGCGTTTGGTGGTAAAGAGAACATCACCAACCTCGATGCCTGCATCACCCGTCTGCGCGTAAGCGTTGCGGACATCACGAAAGTGGATCAGGCTGGCCTGAAGAAACTGGGCGCTGCGGGTGTGGTTGTGGCGGGTTCCGGCGTTCAGGCAATTTTCGGCACCAAGTCAGATAACTTGAAAACCGAAATGGATGACTATATCCGCAACATGTAATTCATGACGTGATGAGAAGGGGACGGGCAATGCCCGTCCCTTTTTACTTACAGGTCGATGACGCGACTACATACAAATAGACCCGCAGATACTCCGTTAGGCACAGCAGTACCATTGCCTAGCCGTATGACATCGTACCTAGCGATAGTAGTCGAGGTCGTTGCCCATCGCAGTGCCGAATGAAACCTGCGTCAGCTCGCCAGCGTCATTAATGCGCTCAATCAGGTCGAGTCCGTTAAGGTGGTGTTAATTCAGATCAAGCCTTCCGGTCCGGTAATATGCCTGTTAAGCGCTGAGTGGCAGCGCTTCGATCACATCGTTCTCAGCGGTCTGATCTATCCAATGGCATTCGGTTAAGCTTTTGCCGGAGCATGAAAGAAATTCTAGCGCGTTCTGGGCCGCATAAATTTTCGTGGGTAATGCCTCCTATGTCGCATTCGTTGAGTCAGGCCAGTAGGCCCATCCGAAAGTGTAGTGGCACACTGATACTGGCCACCTGATTGGAAGGTGATATTCTCACCTTCCCAACACCACAGGTGACCCAATGGCTAAACATTTCACGCCAGAATTTAAGCTCGAAGCGGCGAAGTTAGTTGT
>OFEI01000077.1_pt1 | contig 13111 bp, 9 predicted proteins | sample 1521041 | NCBI WGS metagenome assembly OFEI01 (sample SAMN05335687, study PRJEB24111) | insect metagenome | biome: ENVO:00009004; isolation source: gut from larvae fed green and black olives | host: Bactrocera oleae | place: Israel | collected 2011-11
GTACCATCGAACTGCCAGAAGGCGTTGAAATGGTCATGCCAGGCGACAACATCAAGCTGGTTGTTGAACTGATCAAACCAATCGCAATGGACGACGGTCTGCGTTTCGCAATCCGTGAAGGTGGTCGCACCGTTGGTGCGGGTGTTGTTGCTAAAGTTATCGCTTAATCGCCGATAATATTTGACGCAATGCACATGGAAAGGGCATCATTTGATGCCCTTTTTGCACGCTGTAACATAGAATCTGACTCATCATGACCATAAATCATTGCTGAGGCAGGCTCTGTAGCACGGCGTTAAGCTAATACTTTTCAAGCTACGGCCTAGAATTAAAGGATATGCCGAGTTAAGCCTAACAGCATTATTCGGTTCGGTTGTCTCATCTTTCGGGGCAAAAGTGTTTCTGATTTATTGTGGCAGGTTGGTTTATGAGTGCTAATACCGAAGCTCAAAGAAGCGGGCGCAGCCTAGAAACGATGAAGTGGTTAGGTGTAGTCGTTCTTCTGGTCGTGGCTATCACCGGCAACTACTATTATCGTGAAGTAACATTACCTCTGCGTGCTGTGGCTGTTGTTGTTCTGATGGCTGCAGCAGCTGGCATTGCCCTGCTGACCACTAAAGGTAAAGCAACGTTGGCTTTCGCCCGTGAAGCGCGCACTGAAGTTCGTAAGGTCATTTGGCCTACTCGTCAGGAAACGTTGCACACCACGTTAATCGTTGCCGCGGTCACTGCCGTGATGTCACTGATTTTGTGGGGACTGGATGGAATTCTGGTTCGTCTGGTATCGTTTATCACTGGCCTGAGATTCTGAGATGTCTGAAGCTCCAAAGAAGCGCTGGTACGTCGTTCAGGCGTTTTCCGGTTTTGAAGCCCGTGTAGCACAATCGCTGCGTGAGCATATCAAGTTACATAACATGGAAGAGCGGTTTGGCGATGTCATGGTTCCGACCGAAGAAGTGGTTGAGATCCGTGGTGGTCAGCGCCGAAAAAGCGAGCGTAAGTTCTTCCCAGGCTACGTGCTGGTACAGATGGTAATGAACGATGCAAGCTGGCACTTGGTGCGCAGCGTGCCGCGTGTCATGGGCTTCATCGGTGGTACTTCTGACCGTCCAGCACCTATTAGCGACAAAGAAGTTGACGCGATTATGAACCGCCTGCAGCAGGTTGGTGATAAGCCGCGTCCGAAAACAATGTTTGAGCCAGGTGAAATGGTGCGCGTGAGCGATGGTCCATTTGCTGACTTCAACGGTGTGGTCGAAGAAGTTGACTACGAGAAAAGCCGGCTGAAAGTGTCTGTTTCTATCTTTGGTCGTGCAACACCGGTTGAGCTGGACTTCGGCCAAGTCGAGAAGGGCTAATAAAAAAGTAACAGATCGCCTGCATCAGGTGGTTGCGAGAGGTACGAAATTACACTAGAATTCCGCGCCTTTTTTATGTGCTACTAAAAGTACGTGAAAAATTTAATCACGGGAAGCTCCACCAAGAGCGTTATTACCCAATAGAGGAATTATAATGGCGAAGAAAGTACAAGCCTACGTGAGGCTGCAGGTTGCAGCTGGTATGGCAAACCCAAGTCCTCCGGTTGGTCCAGCACTGGGTCAACAAGGCGTTAACATCATGGAATTCTGTAAAGCGTTCAACGCCAAAACAGAATCCCTAGAGAAAGGTCTTCCAACACCAGTTGTGATCACCGTTTACTCTGACCGTTCTTTTACCTTCGTTACCAAAACCCCTCCTGCAGCAGTACTGCTGAAGAAAACGGCTGGTATTAAGTCTGGTTCTGGCAAGCCGAACAAAGACAAAGTAGGTAAAGTATCGCGTGCTCAGGTACGTGAAATTGCAGAAACCAAAGCTGCGGACATGACTGGTGCTGATATTGAAGCGATGACTCGCTCAATTGAAGGTACTGCTCGTTCCATGGGCTTGGTAGTAGAGGACTAAGAAATGGCTAAGCTGACCAAACGCATGAGCGTGATCCGCGACAAAGTTGATGCAACTAAACAGTATGACATCAACGAAGCTGTTGCTCTGCTGAAAGAACTAGCTACTGCCAAGTTCGTTGAAAGCGTTGACGTAGCGGTAAACCTGAGCATTGATGCTCGTAAATCTGACCAGAACGTTCGCGGTGCAACTGTACTGCCACACGGTACTGGCCGTTCTGTTCGCGTTGCCGTATTTGCCCAAGGCGCAAACGCTGAAGCTGCTAAAGCAGCCGGCGCTGAGCTGGTAGGTATGGAAGATCTGGCTGACCAGATCAAGAAAGGCGAAATGAACTTCGACGTTGTTATCGCATCTCCAGATGCAATGCGCGTTGTTGGCCAGCTGGGTCAGGTTCTGGGCCCACGCGGTCTGATGCCAAACCCGAAAGTTGGTACTGTAACTCCTAACGTTGCTGAAGCGGTTAAGAACGCTAAAGCGGGTCAGGTTCGTTACCGTAATGACAAAAACGGTATTATCCATACCACCATTGGTAAGGTTGACTTCGATACCGATAAGCTGAAAGAAAACTTGGAATCCCTGCTGGTTGTGCTCAAAAAAGCAAAACCTTCTCAGGCGAAAGGCGTTTTCATCAAGAAAGTTAGCATCTCCACTACTATGGGTGCAGGTGTTGCAGTTGATCAGGCTGGCCTGAACGCTGCTGCTAACTAATCAGCTTTACGCGGGCGAAATCTTCATCTAGAATCCTAAGCCCGTTGCTCTGTAAATATACGGAACCCAAATTTTTAGGTTGGAGCCCATTCTATCTCGGCCTCCGTCCAAGACCTCAGGTGTTTCGCAAGAAACTTAATCTCCTGCGTAGACGGTGACAGAGCCAAAAGAATATTTTTATAGTCTTTGCTGGATTCTGCTCACCGTGTTTTAGCGTCTGTCCGTGGTAACGCGGTTCAGGTGAAGTGAGTTCCGGGGAAATCCATCTCCGGCCAAAAATCCAGGAGCACAAGCTAATGGCCTTAAATCTTCAAGACAAACAAGCGATTGTTGCTGAAGTCAGCGAAGTAGCCAAAGGCGCACTGTCTGCGGTAGTTGCGGATTCTCGTGGCGTTACCGTAGACAAAATGACCGAACTGCGTAAAGCAGGACGTGCGGCTGGCGTATACATGCGTGTTGTTCGTAACACCCTGCTGCGCCGCGTCGTTGAAGGTACTCAGTTTGAGTGTCTGAAAGAAACGTTCACCGGTCCGACCTTGATTGCATACTCTATGGAACACCCGGGCGCTGCTGCTCGTCTGTTCAAAGAGTTCGCGAAAGCGAATGCAAAATTTGAGGTTAAAGCTGCGGCCTTTGAAGGCGAGCTGATCAGTGCGGCTCAGATCGACCGCCTGGCAACTCTGCCAACATACGATGAAGCAATCGCACGCCTGATGGCAACCATGAAAGAAGCCTTTGCTGGCAAACTGGTTCGCACTCTGGCTGCTGTACGCGATCAGAAAGAAGCAACTGCTGCTTAATAGCTGCACTGCTCTTCTTAAGACGTATATTTGCTAACGTACAAAAAATTACTTTCTGAATTTAGGAACACAAAATGTCAATCACTAAAGACCAAATCATTGAAGGCGTTGCAGCTCTGTCTGTAATGGAAATCGTTGAACTGATTTCCGCTATGGAAGAGAAATTCGGCGTGTCAGCTGCTGCTGCAGGTCCTGCTGCTGCTGCTGCTGCTGCTGAAGCTGTAGAAGAAAAAACTGAGTTCGACGTTGTACTGAAAGCTATCGGCGCTAACAAAGTTGCCGTGATTAAAGCAGTACGTGGCGCAACTGGTCTGGGTCTGAAAGAAGCCAAAGACTTGGTTGAGTCTGCTCCGACCACCCTGAAAGAAGGCATCAGCAAAGACGACGCTGATGCTCTGAAGAAAGCACTGGAAGAAGCTGGCGCAGAAGTTGAAGTTAAGTAAGCCAACCTTTCAGGTTGCAGCTTGATTAATCTTTTGGGGTGATTCAGGCTGATGGCTGGTGACTTTTTGGTCACCAGCCTTTTTGCGCTATACAGCGCCAATGACATTTCACACTGTTTAGTTATTGATTAGCTTAATATTTTTCTCTATCGACGACTTAATATACTGCCACCCTGCATGGACTCCCTGTCTAGAACGGCAATGAAATGATTTGAGCGTGATAGAAAGAAGTATTACAGAAGGCGATCTGCTTTCTGCACAACACAAAACAGCGTTGCATGAACTGTCCCCCCTGGACGGACAGAGAGGTTCTACTTTTCAGCGAGCTGAGGAACCCTATGGTTTACTCCTATACCGAGAAAAAACGCATTCGTAAGGATTTTGGAAAACGTCCACAAGTTCTGGACATTCCATATCTCCTTTCTATCCAGCTTGACTCGTTCCAGAAGTTCATCGAGCAAGATCCGGAAGGTCAATATGGTCTGGAAGCAGCATTCCGTTCCGTATTCCCGATCCAAAGCTATAGCGGTAATTCTGAGCTGCAGTACGTCAGCTACCGTTTAGGCGAACCAGTATTTGATGTTAAAGAGTGCCAGATTCGTGGCGTCACGTACTCTGCACCTCTGCGCGTAAAACTGCGCTTGGTGATTTACGAGCGCGAAGCGCCGGAAGGCACCGTTAAAGACATCAAAGAACAAGAAGTGTACATGGGTGAAATTCCACTCATGACAGATAACGGTACCTTTGTCATCAACGGTACAGAACGCGTTATCGTTTCTCAGCTGCATCGTAGTCCTGGTGTCTTCTTCGATAGCGATAAGGGTAAAACCCACTCATCAGGTAAAGTGCTCTATAACGCACGTATCATCCCTTATCGTGGTTCATGGCTCGACTTCGAGTTTGACCCGAAAGACAACCTGTTTGTCCGTATTGACCGTCGCCGTAAACTGCCTGCAACCATCATTCTGCGCGCGCTGAATTACACCACTGAGCAGATCCTTGATCTGTTCTTCGAAAAAGTGGTTTATGAAATTCGCGACAACAAGCTGCAGATGGAGCTGGTTCCAGAGCGCCTACGTGGTGAAACTGCGTCCTTCGACATCGAGTCAAACGGCACTGTTTACGTCGAAAAAGGTCGTCGCATTACTGCGCGTCATATTCGTCAGCTGGAAAAAGATAACATCCAGCACATCGAAGTTCCGGTTGAATACATCGCGGGTAAAGTCGTCGCTAAAGATTACATCGACGAAAGCACCGGCGAGATGCTGATCACGGCGAACATGGAGCTATCGCTGGATCTGCTGGCTGAATTGAGCCAGTCCGGTCACAAGCGCATTGAAACTCTGTTCACCAACGATCTGGATCACGGCACCTACATGTCTGAGACTGTACGTGTCGACCCAACCAGCGATCGCATGAGCGCGCTGGTTGAGATCTACCGTATGATGCGTCCTGGTGAGCCACCGACGCGTGAAGCGGCAGAAAATCTGTTCGAGAACCTGTTTTTTTCTGAAGACCGCTACGATCTGTCAGCAGTTGGCCGTATGAAGTTCAACCGTTCTCTGCTTCGTGACGAGATCGAAGGTTCCGGTATCCTGAGCAAAGACGACATCATTCAGGTGATGAAGAAGCTCATCGGTATCCGTAACGGTATTGGCGAAGTGGATGATATCGACCACCTCGGCAACCGTCGTATCCGTTCCGTCGGCGAAATGGCAGAAAACCAGTTCCGTGTTGGCCTCGTGCGCGTAGAGCGTGCGGTGAAAGAGCGTCTGTCCTTAGGCGATCTGGATACCCTGATGCCACAGGACATGATCAACGCCAAGCCAATTTCTGCGGCAGTGAAAGAGTTCTTCGGCTCCAGCCAGCTATCACAGTTTATGGACCAGAACAACCCGCTGTCTGAGATCACGCACAAGCGTCGTATCTCTGCACTCGGCCCGGGCGGTTTGACGCGTGAGCGTGCAGGCTTCGAAGTTCGAGACGTACACCCGACTCACTACGGTCGCGTATGTCCAATCGAGACGCCGGAAGGTCCAAACATCGGTCTGATTAACTCCCTCTCTGTGTACGCACAGACGAATGAGTACGGTTTCCTTGAGACCCCATACCGTCGCGTGCGCGAAGGTATGGTGACCGACGAAATTCATTACCTCTCTGCAATTGAAGAGGGTAACTACGTTATCGCTCAGGCTAACACCAACCTCGACGACGAAGGTCACTTCGTCGACGATCTGGTCACTTGCCGTAGCAAAGGCGAATCAAGTCTGTTCAGCCGCGATCAGGTTGACTACATGGACGTTTCCACCCAGCAGGTGGTTTCCGTCGGTGCGTCACTGATCCCGTTCCTAGAACACGATGACGCCAACCGCGCATTGATGGGTGCTAACATGCAACGTCAGGCGGTTCCAACTTTGCGTGCTGATAAGCCGCTGGTTGGTACCGGTATGGAACGCGCGGTAGCGGTTGACTCCGGTGTAACCGCCGTAGCGAAACGTGGTGGTACCGTTCAGTACGTGGATGCATCCCGTATCGTTATCAAAGTTAACGAAGACGAAATGTACCCGGGTGAAGCCGGTATCGACATTTACAACTTGACTAAATACACCCGTTCTAACCAGAACACCTGCATCAACCAGATGCCTTGCATGAACCTAGGTGAGCCAATTGAACGTGGTGATGTGCTGGCTGATGGTCCTTCAACTGACCTCGGCGAACTGGCACTCGGTCAGAACATGCGCGTCGCGTTCATGCCATGGAATGGCTACAACTTCGAAGACTCCATCCTAGTCTCCGAGCGCGTGGTACAGGAAGATCGCTTCACTACAATCCACATCCAGGAACTGGCATGTGTGTCTCGCGACACCAAGCTGGGGCCGGAAGAGATCACTGCCGACATTCCTAACGTCGGTGAAGCTGCGCTCTCCAAGCTGGATGAATCCGGTATCGTGTATATCGGTGCGGAAGTGACCGGTGGTGATATTCTAGTTGGTAAGGTAACGCCGAAAGGTGAAACCCAGCTAACGCCAGAAGAAAAACTGCTACGTGCCATCTTCGGTGAGAAAGCGTCTGATGTTAAAGACTCTTCTCTGCGCGTACCAAACGGCGTGTCTGGTACCATTATCGACGTTCAGGTCTTCACTCGCGATGGCGTGGAAAAAGACAAACGTGCGCTGGAAATCGAAGAGATGCAGCTGAAGCAGGCGAAGAAAGACCTGTCTGAAGAGTTGCAGATCCTCGAAGCTGGCCTGTTTAGCCGCATCAAATACCTGCTGGTTGCTGGCGGTATTGAAATGGACAAACTGGACAAACTGCCACGTGACCGCTGGCTGGAACTTGGCCTGACCGACGAAGAGAAACAGAACCAGCTGGAACAGCTGGCGGAGCAGTACGATGAGCTGAAGCACGAGTTTGAGAAGAAACTTGAAGCGAAGCGCCGCAAAATCACTCAGGGCGATGACTTAGCACCGGGCGTGCTGAAAATCGTTAAAGTGTATCTGGCCGTAAAACGTCAGATCCAGCCTGGTGACAAGATGGCAGGTCGTCACGGGAACAAAGGTGTTATCTCCAAGATCAACCCGATCGAAGATATGCCATACGATGAGAACGGTACGCCAGTTGATATCGTACTGAACCCGCTGGGCGTACCATCACGTATGAACATCGGTCAGATTCTTGAAACCCACCTAGGTATGGCTGCGAAAGGCATTGGCGAGAAGATCAACGCTATGCTTAAAAATCTGGAAGAAGTGTCCAAGCTGCGTGAGTTCATTCAGCGTGCTTACGATCTGGGTAGCGATCTGCGCCAGAAAGTTGACCTGAACACCTTCACTGACGACGAAGTGCTGCGTCTGGCAGAGAACCTGAAAAAAGGTATGCCAATCGCAACGCCGGTGTTTGACGGCGCGAAAGAGAGCGAAATCAAAGAGCTGTTACAGCTCAGCGGTCTGCCTTCTTCTGGTCAGATTACCCTGTTCGATGGTCGTACCGGTGAGCAGTTCGAACGTCAGGTTACCGTTGGCTACATGTACATGCTGAAACTTAACCACCTAGTTGATGACAAGATGCATGCGCGTTCTACCGGCTCTTACAGCCTTGTTACTCAGCAGCCGCTGGGTGGTAAAGCTCAGTTCGGTGGTCAGCGCTTCGGTGAGATGGAAGTGTGGGCACTGGAAGCATACGGTGCCGCGTATACCCTCCAGGAAATGCTGACCGTGAAGTCTGATGACGTCAACGGTCGTACCATGATGTATAAAAACATCGTTGACGGCAATCATCAGATGGAACCGGGCATGCCGGAATCCTTCAACGTACTGTTGAAAGAGATCCGCTCGCTGGGCATCAACATTGAGCTGGAAGACGAGTAAGCACTCGAATTTGTACTGGTTACAGGGCGCCCGGGTCACTCTAGGCGTCCCTGAGAAGTCTCACTCCGACGGGAGCTAATCCGTGAAAGACTTACTTAAGTTTCTGAAAGCGCAAACTAAGACCGAAGAGTTTGATGCGATCAAGATCGCTCTGGCATCGCCAGATATGATCCGTTCATGGTCTTTTGGTGAAGTTAAAAAGCCGGAAACCATTAACTACCGTACGTTCAAGCCTGAACGTGACGGTCTTTTCTGTGCGCGTATTTTCGGGCCAGTAAAAGACTATGAGTGCCTGTGCGGTAAGTACAAGCGCTTGAAACACCGTGGTGTGATCTGTGAGAAGTGTGGCGTTGAAGTTACACAAACCAAGGTTCGCCGTGAGCGCATGGGCCACATTGAGCTGGCTTCACCTACTGCGCACATCTGGTTCCTGAAATCGCTGCCTTCGCGCATCGGTTTGCTGCTGGATATGCCACTGCGTGATATCGAACGTGTTCTGTACTTCGAATCTTATGTGGTTATCGAAGGCGGCATGACCAACCTCGAAAAGCGCCAGATCCTGACTGAAGAGCAGTATCTCGACGCGCTGGAAGAGTTTGGTGACGAATTCGACGCTAAAATGGGAGCGGAAGCGATCCAGGCTCTGTTGAAAAACATGGACCTAGAGCAAGAGTGCGAGCAGCTGCGTGAAGAGCTGAACGAAACTAACTCTGAAACCAAGCGTAAAAAACTGACCAAGCGTATCAAGCTGCTGGAAGCGTTCGTTCAGTCTGGTAACAAGCCAGAGTGGATGATCCTGACCGTGCTGCCTGTACTGCCACCGGATCTGCGTCCTCTGGTGCCGCTAGACGGTGGTCGTTTCGCAACTTCAGATCTGAACGATCTATATCGTCGCGTTATCAACCGTAACAACCGTCTGAAGCGCCTGCTGGATCTAGCTGCGCCAGATATCATCGTACGTAACGAAAAACGTATGCTGCAGGAAGCGGTCGATGCGCTGCTGGATAATGGCCGTCGTGGTCGTGCGATCACCGGTTCTAACAAGCGTCCTCTGAAATCTTTGGCCGATATGATCAAAGGTAAGCAGGGTCGTTTCCGTCAGAACCTGCTGGGTAAACGTGTCGACTACTCTGGTCGTTCGGTTATCACCGTAGGTCCATACCTGCGTTTGCATCAGTGTGGTCTGCCGAAGAAAATGGCACTGGAGCTGTTCAAACCGTTTATCTACGGCAAGCTGGAGCTGCGTGGTCTTGCTACCACCATCAAAGCTGCTAAGAAAATGGTTGAGCGTGAAGAATCTGTCGTCTGGGATATCCTAGATGAAGTGATCCGCGAACACCCGGTCCTGCTGAACCGTGCACCAACTCTGCACCGTCTGGGCATCCAAGCGTTTGAGCCAGTACTGATCGAAGGTAAAGCTATCCAGCTTCACCCGCTGGTCTGTGCGGCATACAACGCCGACTTCGACGGTGACCAGATGGCAGTACACGTTCCGCTGACGCTGGAAGCTCAGCTGGAAGCGCGTGCGCTGATGATGTCTACCAACAACATCCTGTCACCTGCAAACGGCGAGCCAATCATCGTTCCTTCTCAGGACGTTGTACTGGGTCTGTACTACATGACCCGCGACTGTGTTAACGCCAAAGGCGAAGGCATGGTGCTGACTGGCCCGAAAGAAGCTGAGCGTGTTTACCGCGCAGGCCACACGTCTCTGCATGCTCGCGTTAAGGTGCGTATCACTGAGCACGAGAAAAACGAGCAGGGTGCATGGGTTGCTAAAACCAACATCATTGACACTACCATTGGCCGCGCCATCCTGTGGATGATTGTACCAAAAGGTCTGCCTTACTCCATCGTCAACCAAGCGCTGGGTAAGAAAGCTATCTCCAAGATGCTGAACACCTGTTACCGCATCTTGGGCCTGAAGCCGACCGTTATCTTTGCTGACCAGACCATGTACACCGGTTTTGCCTATGCGGCACGCTCTGGTGCATCTGTCGGTATCGATGACATGGTGATCCCAGAGAAGAAAGTGGAAATCATCACCGAAGCGGAAACCGAAGTGGCAGAGATCCAGCAGCAGTTCCAGTCTGGTCTGGTAACCGCTGGCGAGCGCTACAACAAAGTGATCGATATCTGGGCTGCGGCCAACGAACGCGTTGCTAAAGCGATGATGGGAAACCTCTCTACCGAACTGGTGATCAACCGCGACGGTGTGGAAGAGCGTCAGGTTTCCTTCAACAGCATCTTTATGATGGCTGACTCCGGTGCTCGTGGTTCTGCAGCGCAGATTCGTCAGCTGGCCGGTATGCGTGGTCTTATGGCTAAGCCAGATGGCTCCATCATCGAAACGCCAATCACCGCGAACTTCCGTGAAGGTTTGAACGTACTCCAGTACTTCATCTCTACACACGGTGCTCGTAAGGGTCTGGCGGATACCGCACTAAAAACAGCTAACTCCGGTTATCTGACTCGTCGTCTGGTAGACGTCGCGCAGGATCTGGTAGTGACTGAAGATGACTGTGGTACGCACGAAGGCATCATGATGACCCCGGTCATCGAAGGTGGCGACGTGAAAGAGCCGCTGCGTGAGCGCGTTCTGGGTCGTGTGACCGCAGAAGACGTACTCAAGCCGGGTACTGCTGACATCCTGCTGCCACGCAACACCCTGTTGCACGAACAGCAGTGTGACCTGTTGGAGGAGCACTCTGTTGACAGCCTGAAAGTCCGCTCCGTAGTAAGTTGCGAAACTAACTTCGGCGTGTGTGCACACTGCTACGGTCGCGACCTAGCACGTGGTCACATCATCAACAAAGGTGAGGCCATCGGCGTTATCGCGGCACAGTCCATCGGTGAGCCAGGTACACAGCTGACGATGCGTACGTTCCACATCGGTGGTGCTGCATCTCGTGCAGCTGCCGAATCCAGCATTCAGGTGAAGAACAAAGGTACGCTGAAGCTGATCAACGCCAAGTCGGTTACCAACTCGGCTGGCAAGCTGGTCGTTACCTCGCGTAACACCGAGCTGAAGATGATCGACGAATTTGGTCGTACCAAAGAGAGCTATAAAGTTCCTTACGGTTCAACCATGGCGAAAGGCGACGGCGAACAGGTTGCAGCGGGCGAAACCGTAGCAAACTGGGATCCGCACACCATGCCGGTCATCACCGAAGTGAGCGGTTTCATTCGCTTCACTGACATGATTGATGGCCAGACCATTACCCGCCAAACGGATGACCTGACAGGTCTCTCCTCTCTGGTTATCCTCGACAGTGCGGAACGTACTGCAGGTGGTAAAGATCTGCGTCCTGCACTGAAAATCGTTGATGCTAACGGTAACGACGTAATGATCCTAGGCTCCGATATGCCTGCTCAGTACTTCCTGCCAGGTAAAGCGATTGTGCAGCTGGAAGATGGCATCAAGATCAGTTCTGGTGATACCTTGGCGCGTGTACCGCAGGAATCTGGCGGTACCAAGGATATTACCGGTGGTCTGCCACGCGTTGCTGACCTGTTCGAAGCCCGTCGTCCGAAAGAGCCGGCAATCCTAGCTGAGATCAGCGGCATCATCTCCTTCGGTAAGGAGACTAAAGGCAAGCGTCGCTTGGTAATCACACCAATCGACGGTAGCGATCATTACGAAGAGATGATTCCGAAATGGCGTCAGCTGAACGTGTTCGAAGGTGAACGCGTAGAGCGCGGTGATGTTATTTCCGATGGCCCAGAGTCTCCACATGACATCCTGCGTCTGCGCGGTGTGCATGCGGTGACCCGTTACATCACTAACGAAGTGCAGGAAGTTTACCGTCTGCAGGGCGTTAAGATTAACGATAAGCACATCGAAGTCATCGTGCGTCAGATGCTGCGTAAAGCCACCATCGCCAGCGCGGGAGGCACTGACTTCCTCGACGGTGAGCAGGTTGAGTTCTCACGTGTTAAGATCGCCAACCGCGATCTGGAAGCTAACGGCAAAATCTTTGCAACATTTGCACTAGACCTGCTGGGTATCACCAAAGCTTCCCTGGCAACCGAGTCGTTCATCTCTGCGGCGTCGTTCCAGGAAACCACGCGCGTACTGACCGAAGCAGCCGTTGCGGGCAAACGCGACGAACTGCGCGGTCTGAAAGAGAACGTCATCGTTGGTCGTCTGATCCCAGCCGGTACCGGTTACGCTTATCACCAGGACCGTATGCGTCGTAAAGCAGCGGGCGAGGCACCTATCGTGCCAGTCGTCACTGCTGACGAAGCATCGGCCAGCCTGGCTGAACTGCTTAACGCAGGCAACCTAGGCGGTAACGACGAGTAATCGTCAATTGCTTATCGCATAGTAAAACCCCGCTTCGGCGGGTTTTTTTTGGTCTAAGGAAAAGTGACAGGGAGAAATGATGCAAAACAAAAGGCACTGTTGCAAAGATATTGATGAGTTAGCCTTTCGTGTTATTGAAAGGTCTTATCTTTCAAAGACTCTGCTTACCAGACGCATCTCGCTTAGGGGATGCCCCAAATAAAATGATTCTGCCTGACCTTTCCGTAGCGCCCGCATCACTTCAATTCCTTTGATTGTGGCGTAAGCCGTCTTCATTGATTTGAAGCCCAGCGTGGCGTTGATTATCCGTTTCAGTTTGCCATGATCGCACTCAATTATATTATTCCGGTACTGTATTGCCGGTGATGCACATGCTGCGGACATTTACCTTCCCGCTTCAGCAATGCCAGCGCCCGCCTATACGTCGGGGCTTTATCTGTGTTGATCAACCGTGGAATTTGCAGGCGCTTCGTATTATTCAGAAGTTTACCCATAAAGCGATAGGCGGCTTTGGTGTGACGACGTGAAGACAGGTAAAAGTCAATG
>OFEI01000079.1_pt1 | contig 13033 bp, 12 predicted proteins | sample 1521041 | NCBI WGS metagenome assembly OFEI01 (sample SAMN05335687, study PRJEB24111) | insect metagenome | biome: ENVO:00009004; isolation source: gut from larvae fed green and black olives | host: Bactrocera oleae | place: Israel | collected 2011-11
GTGTAAAACACTCATCTCCACTCTGGTCTCCAATGTCATCATTGGCAGTGCCTTAAAACTGCCATTTTTACCCTGGGTCGGTCAGATTTACATCGGCAGGTGGGCCAGTTTTACATCGGTAGCGACACACAACTGCGAAGCGCCGTTTGGTAAATCCGCTTTAATTCCTCCCGCTTCATGCTTTATGCTCTGTTTCTGACCTACCTGCCTTGCAATATGGATATCTGATGCGTTATCTGGCAACTTTCCTTCCTGTAGTCGCTTTACTTTCCGCCTGTAGCAGTCAGCCGAAAACGGCCTCGGCCGAACTTCACAGCAATCCGTTTAAAGGCAACGGCGGCTTCTTGCTTGAGCCTGCCCACAGCGGCACTGTGCTGGGGGGCGATTTCTCCAATAATCAGGCGGTCAACGCATTTATCGACAAAATGGTGCGCAAGCACGGTTTTGAGCGCCAGCAGCTGCACAATGTGCTGGCGCAGGCCAAGAACCTCGACTGGGTGATCCGCCTGATGGACCGCCAGGCACCCACGCCAACCACTCAAGGGCCGACCGGACTAAACAGCGCGTGGATCCGCTACCGCAGCAAGTTCATTACGCCGGATAACGTGCAGAATGGCGTGGCGTTCTGGAATCAGTATCGTGATGCGCTGCAGCGGGCGCAACAGACCTACGGCGTGCCGCCAGAAATTATTGTCGGCATTATCGGCGTGGAGACGCGCTGGGGCCGCGTCATGGGTAAAACGCGTATTCTGGATGCGTTGGCTACGCTGTCGTTTAACTATATGCGCCGCGCCGAATACTTCGGCGGTGAGCTGGAAACCTTCCTGCTGATGGTGCGTGAAGAGAATAATGATCTGCTGGACCTGCGCGGATCGTTTGCCGGTGCGATGGGCTATGGCCAGTTTATGCCGTCGGCATTTAAGCAGTATGCGGTCGACTTTAACGGCGATGGCCATATCAACTTGTGGGATCCGGTTGATGCGATTGGCAGCGTGGCGCACTACTTCCAGCAGCACGGCTGGCTGACAAACGGCACGGTGGCCGTGCAGGCTAACGGCCAGGCTCCCGGGCTGGAGAGCGGCTTTAAAACCCGTTACACCTTGGCGCAACTGGCTTCTGCCGGGTTCTCACCCATTATCCCGCTGGAAAATAACCAACAGGTTAGCCTGCTGAAGTTTGATATGGGCACCCGTTATCAGTACTGGTACGGGCTGCCGAACTTCTATGCCATCACTCGCTATAATCACAGCAACCATTATGCGATGGCGGTGTGGCAGCTGGGTGAAGCCGTGCGCGATGCGCGCTAGGGCGTAACGCGAGCTGTTGCAATTTTGTTATTTATCGCGCTGGCAGTCAGGCTTACAGTGGCCTTGGCTGCCACCGATCTTTTAGCGAGAAATAATGAAAGACTGGAACCCCGATCTCTACCGCCAGTTCGAAGCTGAGCGCACCCGCCCGGCGCAGGAACGGCTTAACCGCATCCCTTTATCCAACGTATCTTCCGCGACCGACCTTGGCTGTGACCCCGGCAACAGTACCGAGCTGCTGCATCGCGCGTGGCCCGCTGCCCGTATCACTGGACTGGATAGTTCGCAGTGGATGCTCGTCAGGCACAGCAGCGGTTGCCGGGCTGTGCGTTTGAGCTGGCGGATATCCGCAACTGGCAGGCCAGTCCGCCGCAGGAGGTGATTTATGTTAATGCCTCACTGCAGTGGCTGACCGATCATCCGCAGCTGTTTCCCCACCTCATCAACCAGCTGGCTGCCAACGGCGTGCTGGCCGTGCAGATGCCGGATAATCTCGATCAGCCCAGCCATCGCCTGATGCGCGAAGTGGACGGACGCCCACAATGGCAGCTGTGGGCACCGTGTGGTTTGGCTTTGCCGCCTCGACGGGAAAAGTACTAGCACTGGTTGAGCGTTTTCACGGTGACCGCGAGGCCGTTCGTCGCTAGGTAACGGCCTAGGCGCTTCAGACCCTGTACGATCATTTTCTCAAAAATTAAACTTGATACTGTATGACTATACAGTATAATCAGCGCATATTTTAGAGACAAACCAGCGTCCGCGTGTGCTTTACCCGCATGATTAGGAGTAGAAATGCCTATTGACGAAAACAAGCAAAAAGCACTGGCAGCAGCGCTGGGCCAGATTGAAAAGCAATTTGGTAAAGGCTCCATCATGCGCTTGGGTGAAGACCGTACCATGGATGTGGAAACCATTTCTACCGGTTCGTTATCCCTGGATATCGCTCTCGGTGCTGGCGGTTTGCCAATGGGCCGTATCGTCGAAATTTATGGCCCAGAATCTTCCGGTAAAACCACGCTGACTCTGCAGGTTATCGCTGCCGCACAGCACAAAGGTAAAACCTGTGCGTTTATTGATGCCGAGCACGCCCTTGACCCGGTCTATGCCAAGAAGCTGGGCGTAGACATTGATAACCTGCTCTGTTCTCAGCCGGATACCGGTGAGCAGGCGCTGGAGATCTGTGATGCGCTGGCGCGTTCCGGTGCTGTTGACGTGATTATCGTTGACTCCGTTGCGGCGCTGACGCCAAAAGCGGAAATCGAAGGCGAAATCGGTGACTCTCATATGGGCCTTGCGGCACGTATGATGAGCCAGGCGATGCGTAAGCTGGCCGGTAACCTGAAAAACTCCAGCACCTTGCTGATCTTCATCAACCAGATCCGTATGAAAATCGGTGTGATGTTCGGTAACCCGGAAACCACTACCGGTGGTAACGCACTGAAGTTCTACGCTTCTGTCCGTCTGGATATTCGCCGTATCGGCGCGATTAAAGAAGGTGACGAAGTGGTCGGTAGCGAAACCCGCGTGAAAGTGGTGAAAAACAAAATCGCTGCGCCGTTTAAGCAGGCTGAGTTCCAGATCATGTACGGCGAAGGTATCAACGTCTTCGGCGAGCTGGTGGACTTGGGCGTTAAGCACAAGCTGATTGAAAAAGCTGGTGCATGGTACAGCTACAACGGCGACAAAATCGGTCAGGGTAAATCCAACGCGGGTAGCTTCCTGAAACAGAACCCGGCGATTGCCAACGAAATCGACGCGAAGCTGCGTGAAATGCTGCTAGGCAACCAGAACGACAAGCCTGATTTTGTCCCTGCTGCGCACGAAGTGGACGAAACCAGCGACGCAGACGAAAAGTTCTGATAACGGTATATTCCCAAGGTCAGGCATGCCTGACCCTAGTTTTATCCTCATCTTCCCCCGTTGTGTTCCACCTGCTTTACCCCTTTAATCAGCCCATTCTCAACGTTTTTTCCTCGCACGGCACTTTTACAGACGTTACCCTTAACTCGTGTACATCTAACCGAAAACGGTGTGGATCACTATGTCAGAAACCACCGAATGAAACCGGCATGCAAAACTGCTGGAGCGGGCAACTCGTATCCTCGCGATGCGCGACCACAGCGAAGCGGAATTTCGCCGTAAGCTGGTGGTCTGCAGCGAGCGTGCAGCCCAGTTCTCAAAGGCGGAAACGCTACCAGAATCGCTGAGCCTGGAGAAGATCGATCAGGTTGTTGAGTGGTGCTATCAGCACAACTGGCTGGACGATACACGCTTTGCTGAGCGCTATCTGGCCGGCCGCAGCCGCAAGGGTTATGGGCCGCAGCGCATTCGCATTGAGCTGGGCCAGAAAGGCATCGATAAAAACCTGATTGATGAGACGCTGACCGCCAGCGAAATTGACTGGTCGAAGCAGGCGTTTGATCTGGCTGAAAGGAAGTTCAGCCTGCCATTTCCTACCGAATGGAAGGAAAAATCTAGGGTACAGCGTTATCTGATGACGAAGGACTTCTTTACCGAAGATATACGGGCTATTTTTGCAAATTTTGATGATTGACCTTCGATGGGATTTTACTTCCTTCTGAAGAAAATTTATCTTATTCACCACTTTTTGTTCGTGTGTCGCCGCAAGCAGCAGCCAATCCGGCGTAGCATGACCCACGAAACGTACGTTAGCGTGATTCTAGGACAAATATGAGCAAGAGCACTGCGGAGATTCGTCAAGCGTTTCTCGACTTTTTCCAGAGCAAGGGACATCAGGTTGTAGCCAGTAGCTCCCTCGTCCCAAACAATGACCCGACGCTATTATTCACCAACGCTGGGATGAACCAGTTTAAAAAAGTTTTCCTCGGCCAGGACAAGCGTAATTACTCCCGTGCGACCACATCGCAGCGCTGCGTGCGCGCCGGCGGTAAGCACAATGACCTCGAAAACGTCGGATACACCGCGCGTCACCACACCTTCTTCGAGATGCTGGGAAACTTCAGCTTCGGCGACTACTTCAAGAAAGAGGCGATTGGCTTTGCTTGGGAGCTGCTGACCAGCCCTGAGCGGTTCGGTCTGCCAAAAGAAAAGCTGTGGGTCACCGTGTACGAGACCGATGACGAAGCTTACGGCATCTGGAAAAACGAAATCGGCGTGCCGCGTGAGCGCATCATTCGCATTGGTGACAACAAAGGCGGTGCCTACGCTTCCGATAACTTCTGGCAGATGGGCGATACCGGCCCGTGCGGCCCGTGCTCGGAAATCTTCTTTGACCACGGCGACCACATCTGGGGCGGCCCTCCGGGCTGCCCGGAAGAGGATGGCGACCGCTATATCGAGATCTGGAACATCGTCTTCATGCAGTTCAACCGTCAGTCTGACGGCATCATGCTGCCCCTGCCGAAGCCATCCGTGGACACCGGCATGGGGCTGGAGCGCATCAGTGCGGTCCTGCAGCATGTGAACTCTAACTACGAAATCGACCTGTTTGCCAAACTGATTCAGTCTGTGGCGCAGGTCACCGGTGCGACCGATCTCAGCAATAAATCGCTGAGTGTGATTGCCGACCATATTCGTTCCTGTGCCTTCCTGATTGCCGATGGTGTGATCCCGTCGAATGAGAACCGTGGCTACGTGCTGCGCCGCATCATTCGCCGTGCGGTGCGTCATGGCAACATGCTGGGAGCAGAAGGGACCTTCTTATACAAACTGGTTGCTCCGCTGATTGCCGTAATGGGCGCAGCGGGTGAAGATCTGCAACGCCAGCAGGCGCAGCTCGAGCAGATCCTGAAAACCGAAGAAGAGCAGTTTGCAAAGACCCTAGAACGCGGTCTGGCGCTGCTGGACGAAGAGCTGGAAAACCTGCAGGGCGATACGCTGGATGGTGAAACCGTCTTCCGCCTGTACGACACCTTTGGTTTCCCGGTCGACCTTACGGCGGACGTCTGCCGCGAACGTAACCTGAAAATCGACGAAGCCGGTTTCGAGCAGGCGATGGAGCAGCAGCGCCAGCGCGCCCGCAGCGCCAGCGGTTTCGAAACTGACTACAACAACGTGATCCGCATTGACCAGACTTCTGCCTTCAAAGGCTATGAAGAGCTGGCGCTGAATGCAACAGTGACTGCCATCTTCGTTGACGGGCAGGCAGCTGATGAGATCAATACAGGTCAGAAAGGGGTGATTGTTCTCGATGAAACGCCATTCTATGGTGAATCAGGTGGTCAGGTTGGTGATACCGGCGAGCTGAAAACCAGCGATGCCAGCTTCAGCGTGAACGACACGCAGAAGTACGCGCAGGCGATTGGTCATATCGGCAAACTGTCCGCAGGCAAGCTGCACGTCGGCGATCGCGTGGCGGCACAGGTGAATGAGGCGCGTCGTGCGCGTATTCGTCTTAACCACTCGGCAACGCACCTGCTGCACGCCGCGTTACGTCAGGTACTTGGCGAGCACGTTGCGCAGAAAGGCTCACTGGTGAACGACAAATACCAGCGTTTCGACTTCTCGCATTTTAAGGCGATGAAGCCGGCTGAAATCCGCCAGGTTGAAGAGATTGTCAACGCGCAGATCCGTCGCAACCTGCCGATTGAAACCAACATCATGGAACTCGAAGCGGCGAAAGCTCACGGGGCCATGGCGCTGTTTAGCGAGAAGTATGATGACCACGTGCGCGTTGTCGGTATAGGTGACTTCTCAACCGAGCTGTGTGGCGGTGTGCACGCCGTGCGTACCGGTGATATCGGCCTGTTCCGTATTACCTCTGAGTCCGGCACTGCCGCTGGCAGGCGCCGTATTGAAGCCGTCACCGGGGAAGGGGCGCTGGCACAGGTTTACAGCCAGAACGAGCAGCTGCTGGATATCGCACACTTGGTAAAAGCCAATAACAGTAATCTGAATGAGAAAGTACGTGGGCTGATCGACCATGCACGCGGGCTGGAAAAAGAGTTGCAGCAGCTGAAGGATCAGCAGGTTGCGCAAGAAAGCGCATCGTTAAGTAGTAAAGCGATTGCACTGAAAGGCACCAAACTGTTAGTTAGTGAGCTGAGCAACGTCGAACCGAAGATGCTGCGTACGATGGTAGACGATCTGAAAAATCAGCTCGGCTCCGCGATTATCGTGCTGGCAACGGTTAGCGATGGCAAAGTCTCCCTGATTACTGGCGTGACCAAAGACCTGACCGACCGCGTGAAAGCGGGCGAACTGGTGGGCGAACTGGCTCAGCGGGTCGGTGGTAAGGGTGGAGGTCGCCAAGATATGGCTCAGGCAGGCGGTACAGATGCACAGGCGCTGCCTGCTGCGCTGGCTGGTGTTGAGTCATGGGTAACGGCAAAATTGTAACACTATAAAAACGTGTCGCGAATGGCGCTCTGGGTGAAAATCGGGGGCGCTTTACTTCCGCGCTACAACCCTGTAATCATAAAGTCAGGTTAATAATCCGGTTTTCGGCTAAACTAACTGCCATCCGAATGTATTGGTAAGCAGGTGCACTCTTAGTGTATTTGTCATAATCTACGTTTAGCGTTATATGATGGATAATGCCGGGAAGCCGTTAGCCCGACTTTTTTAATCTTTCAAGGAGCAAAGAATGCTTATTCTAACTCGTCGAGTTGGTGAAACCCTCATGATCGATGATGAGGTGACTGTAACTGTGCTGGGAGTCAAAGGTAACCAGGTACGTATTGGTGTGAACGCCCCTAAAGAAGTTTCGGTGCATCGCGAAGAGATTTATCAGCGCATCCAGGCCGAAAAAACTCAACAGACAAGTTACTAACGAGACTGTAATTTAAATTGTGTATCTGCCTGTTTTTGATATATTCATTCCAATAACGGAGACAGGCAAACTATGGATGAAAAGAAACGCAAAGCACTGGCGGCTGAACTGGCTAGAAGCCTTAAAACCGAAGCTGATCTTGACCCGTTTTCCCGCATGCTGACAAAGTTGACCGTCGAAACAGCGTTAAATGCTAGGCTTACTGACCATCTCGGGCATGAGAAAAATGCCCCCCAAAAGGCTCTAATACCCGTAACGGCTGTTCGTCAAAAACCCTGCTTTGCGATGACGGCGAGATTGCGCTAAACACGCCGCGTGATCGTGAAAATACCTCTGAACCTCAGCTGATTAAGAAAAACCAGACGCGTATTACGCAGATAGACAGCTAGATTTTATCTCTCTACGTCAGAGGTATTCCCCCCGTAAAATCGTTACCACGTTCAAAGAGATGTACGACGCCGATGTGTCACCCTCGCTAATATCTGAGGTCACCGACGCCGTAAAAGAACAAATCGCTGAGTGGAAAAACCGGCAACAGATGCGCTGTATCCCATTGTTTATACACGCTGTATTGTCGTAAAAATCCGTCAGAATGGCAGCGTAATCAACAAAGCTGTTTTCCTAGCACCGGGTATCAATACCGAAGGCCAGAAAGAATTACCGGGCATGTGGCTTGCCGAAAATGAGGGTGCAAAGTTCATGGTTAGGAGATTGAATCGCCTCTTCTGAGAGCGCCCAACCATGAATGTCAGGACGAACTATCCCTTTGATGCTGCGGCCGTGCATAGGTTTAAGTATGAAAACGCAGTTTTTGTCATGTTTTAACCAGAAAGCCATTTTTCAGGCACACTGATCCGACTCAGGCATCCGCAACCATCGCTTTTTCTCCATTCCACGCAGCCTTTCCGACAGTAATGCCATCGCCTACGTTCCTGCCTGAGCGCCGGCAAAACGCAGTCGGCCCTTGCACAGGATGCACTGGTACGGGTCGGTACCCAGGAAGCCCTTCATCAGCACCACAAACCCCGGCTTCTACTGGCGCTCATCGCAGATGTGACCCAGACCTGGTCCGGCCCGGTAACCGCGAATTGGCGGTCGAGATGGTTCGGTATTTCAACGTGTTTGTTTCCGCCGCGTTTGTATTTGTGCGCTGCTATCTGGCAACTGGCGATATTCAGCTCTTTCATCAGCTTACCAGCCAGCGGCCCATTTTGACGCCAGAGTCCCTGCTGACGATGGCAGCAATACTTCGGGCGCCGGCAGAGCCGCCGCTGGCGTTCCAGGCCTCCATGACCTTGCTACGCTTGACCACACGTTTGCCGTCAGGCTCATTCGCTGAAGCCGGCCAGTGCCTGTAGCTGCTGCGATGGACGTCAAAAGTCTGGCACAACGCAGCGACCGGATACCTCGCTCTCAGCCTGTCGACTACCGTGAACCGTTGAGTGCGTCCGACATTAAGAGCGCCGTAGCCTTTTTTAGGATTTCGTTCTCCATTTCAAGGCGTTGTATTTTCTTTCTCGCCTCACGCAGCTCGAGCTCTTCTGGCGTCAGAGGAAGCCCGGCGGGCGTTTTCCCCTGGCGCTCAAGTCGCAGCTTATTCACCCAACGGGGGATATCCGAATGGCTTACGTTAACTGCCTCTGCGGCCTTAACGTAGGTATAGCCGTGGTCGACAACTAACTTCGCCGCTTCGAGCTTAAATTCCGGCGTGAAATGTTTAGCCATTGGGTCACCTGTGGTGTTGGAAAGGTGAGAATATCACCTTCCAATCAGGTGGACAGTATCAGTGTGCCACTACACTTAGCATTGCTATTCGTAGTTTCATTGTTGATAAATTACTCTTTTTATCGCCAATTTGGCTGTATTGCGTGGCTTTTGTGCAAACAAACACGAGTGACGGAAAAAAAGGAGGAAATTGTTTGACTTACAACGCCCAGAAAGTAATATGTGCGCCACGCGGTGCCGATAAGCAGAAACAACGTTCTGAAACACAGCTCGAAAGAGTGCTAGTGGTGAGGTGGCCGAGAGGCTGAAGGCGCTCCCCTGCTAAGGGAGTATGCGGTTAAAAGCTGCATCCGGGGTTCAAATCCCCGCCTCACCGCCATTTTGCATCCATAGCTCAGCTGGATAGAGTACTCGGCTACGAACCGAGCGGTCGGAGGTTCGAATCCCCCTGGATGCACCATATTCTTTAAAGCTGCTTATGCGGCCTTATTTTGGGTAGTGCCGATGAATGCTTGCAGCGTTCATCACGGTGAATAGTCAGCAGACTGCGTTATGCAAGAATTAACAATGCATCCATAGCTCAGCTGGATAGAGTACTCGGCTACGAACCGAGCGGTCGGAGGTTAGAATCCTCTTGGATGCACCACAGCTTCTAAAGTTGGAAGCACCTCCGTACTGGCATGTTGCTGAGTCGTTCCCGCCAGCACAAAGGAGAATAACATTGCTTGTGACGCCCCGAGGGGCGAGGCGAAGCCGAGTAATCCTCTTAGATGCAGCATTCCAAAATTTCACTTTAACTTCAGGGTTTTAAGCCAACCCCCCCCGAACTTTATCCGGCACTGTTGTAAAGTTATTGATGAGTTAGCCTTTCGTGTTATTGAAAGGTCTTATCTTTCAAAGACTCTGCTCACCAGACACATCTCGCCTAGGGGATGCCCCAAATAAAATGATTCTGCCTGACCTTTCCGTAGCGCACGCATCACTTCAATGCCTTTGATTGTGGCGTAAGCCGTCTTCATTGATTTGAAGCCCAGCGTGGCGTTGATTATCCCTTTCAATTTGCCATGATCGCACTCAATTATATTATTCCGGTACTGTATTTGCCGGTGATGCACATGCTGCGGACATTTACCTTCCCGCTTCAGCAATGCCAGCGCCCGCCCATACGTCGGGGCTTTATCTGTGTTGATCAATCGTGGAATTTGCAGGCGCTTCGTATTATTCAGAAGTTTACCCATAAAGCGACAGGCGGCTTTGGTGTGATGACGTGAAGACAGGTAAAAGTCAATGGTGCAGCCCCTGCTGTCGACGGCGCGGTACAGATAAGCCCAGCGTCCGTTGACCTTCACGTAGGTTTCATCGAGATGCCCTGAGCCAAAACCGGAAAGTTGACGCCAGTACCAGCGCCGCCGCTTTTCCATCTCAGGTGCAGAACGCTGAACCCATCGATAAATCGTGGTGTGATCGACATTTTCCCCTCACTCAGCCAGCATCTCCTGCAGCTCACGATAACTGATGCCATATTTGCAGTACCAGCGGACGGCCCACAGGATAATATGACGCTCAAAATGTCGACCTTTAAATGGGTTCATGTGCTGCTCTTTCAACTAAACAGTGGCATCAGTTTACCATCGCCAGATCTTTGCAATAGTGCCAAAAAAATTTGCTGACGGTTTGCTAAAGCGGGCAAGAAGTGAACAATTGTTATAGTAATGAGGTTGTTCCAGTTAGCGCTAAAGGTGTAATGTAACGCCGAATCACGATGATATCCTGTCGTGCTGAAACGTCAGCTAAACTTGTGTTTCAGCAAATCCGGATAGAGCAACATGGATTTCACGACACAATAAATATTTAATATAATTAAGGAGTTTAGGATGAAAGTTGCAGTTCTCGGTGCAGCAGGTGGTATCGGCCAAGCATTAGCCCTTCTGCTGAAAACCCAGCTTCCGGCGGGTTCAGCACTCTCTCTGTACGATATCGCCCCAATCACTCCTGGAGTGGCGGTCGACCTAAGCCATATCCCTACCTCAGTTAAAATCGAAGGCTTCAGCGGCGAAGACGCAACCCCGGCGCTGAAAGGTGCTGACGTGGTGCTGATCTCCGCAGGCGTGGCGCGTAAGCCGGGTATGGACCGTTCTGACCTGTTCAACGTCAACGCCGGTATTGTGCGTAACCTGATTGAGCAAGTCGCTTTAACCAGTCTTGGCGCCCTAATCGGTATCATCACTAACCCGGTTAACACCACCGTCGCGATTGCAGCGGAAGTGCTGAAAAAAGCTGGCGTCTACGACAAAAACAAACTGTTCGGCGTCACCACGCTGGATATCATCCGCTCCAACACCTTTGTTGCTGCGCTGAAAGGCAAGCAGCCAGAAGAACTGAACGTGCTAGTCGTTGGCGGTCACTCAGGCGTGACGATCCTGCCGCTGCTATCGCAGATCCCGGGCGTCAGCTTTAGCGAGCAGGAAACGGCTGATCTCACTAAACGCATTCAGAATGCTGGGACCGAAGTGGTTGAAGCGAAAGCGGGTGGCGGATCGGCCACGCTGTCGATGGGCCAAGCTGCGGCGAAATTTGGTCTGTCACTGGTCCGGGCGCTGCAGGGCGAAAGCGATGTGGTGGAATGTGCCTATGTCGAAGGGGACGGCGAACATGCGCGTTTCTTCTCGCAGCCGCTGCTGCTGGGTAAGAAGGGGATTGTTGAGCGCCGTCCGATTGGCAAGCTGAGCGCCTTTGAACAGCAGTCACTGGATGGCATGCTGGATACGCTGAAAAAAGATATCGTGCTAGGTGAAGGGTTCGTTAAGTAATAGACTCCCTTTATACCTGAAGCCGCAGCTGCATTGGCTGCGCGTCATCGCCCCAGAATTTTACCCATGTAAGCTGTCGCGGTTTTTCATTCTTTATCTCGCGCTACTGGTCCTGCGTCTGGATCTCATCAGGATATTCCAGCACTGTGACCAGCAGCGTCATCTTCTTCTCATTACGGGTGATATCCACATTAATCACCGTGCCCGGACGGATTTCAGCCACCTGGTCCATGGTTTCTACCGGTGAGACCGCCGCCGCATTATTTACGTGGGTAATCACATCATTGACCTGAATACCGGCTTTATCTGCCGGGCCACCGGCTTTCACCTCGGTCACCACGATGCCCTGATTATGATCTATACCTGATGTCTGGCCGCTGTAACGGCGGAATTCGCGCCCGGTAATGCCGATATAGCCGCGGATTACGCGCCCGTCGCGGATCAGCTGCTCCATCACCTTCGTTGCCAGCTTGGTCGGAATAGCAAAGCTCAGACCTTCCGGCGTTTCGCCGTTGCTGCTTTTATCAAAGGAGAGGGTGTTGATACCCATCAGTTCGCCCAGCGAGTTAATCAGCGCGCCGCCGGAGTTGCCGCGGTTGATGGACGCATCGGTCTGCAGGAAATCCTGATGACGGGAAGGGCTGAGGCCAACCCGTCCGGTGGCGCCAATAATACCCTGCGTTACCGTCTGCCCGATGTTATACGGATTGCCGATCGCCATCACCAGATCGCCAACGTGCGCGACGCGCTGCGGGTTGATCGGGATTACCGGTAAATTCACCGCATTGATTTTCAGCACTGCTAGGTCCGTCAGCGAGTCAGATCCGACCAGCATCGCTTCAAAGTAGCGGCCATCCTGCAGATTGATGATGATCTGGCTGGCGTCGTTGATCACATGTTTATTGGTCAGAATATAGCCGCGCGGCTCCATGATCACCCCAGAGCCGAGCACATCGCTGGTGCCGTTGGCGCTGCGGTTGTAAACATAAACTACCGCAGGCGCGGCGCGTTTTACCCCTGCGTTGTAGCTGACCGGCTGCCGATCGGCGCTGTCGTCGATAGCAGACAGCAGATCGCTGCCCAGCCGCAGGCCCGGCACAGCTACCAGAAGGATAGCGGCCACAATCAGTCCGAAGATCGCTGAACGCAAAAGTTTAGGAAACATGGTGTTAGCCAGTGTATGAATAAACGACTGGCAGGATAGCATGAGTTACGCGGACACAGTAGCCTGTGTCCGCGTGGAGGGTTGCAGATAGATATTCTCATCGCCGCGCATGGCGCTTAGCGCCAACAGGTCCGGTTTGGTTTCCAGCGGTAGAGTCTTAGGACGTGGTGTAAATTTGGAAGGATGGTGAGCGCCATTGGCTTATCCGGTAAGGTAATGGTTAATTAGACAATTATCTCAGAAGGAGTCAACCGATGGCCGACAACAGCATGAC
>OFEI01000080.1_pt1 | contig 12891 bp, 16 predicted proteins | sample 1521041 | NCBI WGS metagenome assembly OFEI01 (sample SAMN05335687, study PRJEB24111) | insect metagenome | biome: ENVO:00009004; isolation source: gut from larvae fed green and black olives | host: Bactrocera oleae | place: Israel | collected 2011-11
GCCTATCTACGTGCTCGGCTATCAGCACTCTGAGGCGGTGAAAATAGTATGCAGCAGTGTTCCTGTGGACACCAACCAGCTCTGCGGCAATACGGGCTGTGGAGCCTGCAATAAACTGTTCAAGTAAAAATTTAGTGTTTTCATGATGTCAGGTGATTTCTGATTTTATTGAAATTATGGTTATTAATCATAAAGATACTGAATTTTATGTTCTGGTGTTTATTGATGTATTTTAGTTGTAGCATTGAACGGTGTATCAATCGGTGTATCAATCAAACTAGGTTTAGGTCTATGGCGGGTACGAACAAACTAAGCGATAAGAAGCTAAAATCCCTTCTGGGTGTTGAACGCCCATCGCCGATCATGCTTGCTGATGGTGAGGGGTTAAGTGTCAGGGCTTCTAAACTTGGTCAATTAAGCTGGGTTTATTCTTACAGGCTTGGTGGGCGGGGTAGCCGTCTGGAGCGAATGACATTAGGTCGCTATCCCGATATGTCTTTGAAAATGGGGAGAGATAAACGAGAGCAATGCCGTCAGTGGCTTGCCGGAGGTTTTGATCCAAAAACTGAGCTTGAGTTGAGCACAGAAGAAACATTGAAGCCGGTAACGGTGCAAGATGCCCTGGAATATTGGTTAGTGAATTACGCCCGGCGCAAACGCAGTGATGAAGAACTCATAAGGGCACAACTCCGTAAGCAAATTTATCCCCGTCTTGGGCGTTACCCTCTGGCTCGGTGTGAAACTCGTCATTGGGTTGGGTGTTTCGATGAAATTAATGAAAAACAACCCAAAACGGCCGGGAGAATGTTCCAGATTTCAAAACAGGCGCTGCGCTTCTGTAAAGTTCGTCGCTATGCATCCAGCGATGCGCTGGCTATTCTTACGATTCAGGATGTGGGTGAGCCATCAGGCAGGCGTGACAGGGTTCTTACAGATTCCGAACTGGCGGATTTATGGCGTTTTACTTATAACAACCGCCAGCGAGATTATTATCCGCGCTTATTAAAGATTCTTATTTTATTTAGTGCCCGAACAATGGAAGCCAGATTATCAAACTGGAGTGAGTGGGATTTTTCATCATGGATTTGGACTGTGCCGAAAGAGCACAGTAAAACCCGTGAAAAAATAGTCAGATCAATTCCTGAATGTATTCGTCCGTGGCTTACAGAGTTGAAGCGTGAGACAGGTAAAACAGGGTATTTATTGGGATGCGCACGAACCCGCCAGTCGGTATCTCTGAAAGGCCGGAGACTTTATAAAGAATTTCATCATAATGAACCGTGGACATTACACGATATACGTAGAACGTTTTCTACTGGATTAAATAATTTAGGTGTGGCCCCACATATTGTAGAGCTATTGCTAGGTCATGCTTTGCCCGGAGTTATGGCTGTATACAATAAGAGTCTTTATCTTCCTGAAAAGCTGAATGCATTAAATATTTGGTATGAGAGGCTAGAAATTATTTCTGGCAATCTTGATAACGTTGCCTTACTTAACTCTGGTAACAAATAATAGGAGGAATTATGTCACTGCCTTTGAGAGAATATTATACCATCGAGAGAGCGTCAGAGCTTTTAGGGTGTACTTTTGATGATTTAGTACATTGGGCTATGATAGGCTGCATTCGATTGAATATAAAATTAGATCAAGCTGTTGGTATTTTATTGGGTGTTGATATTGATGACTCTTTATGCGGTATTGATTTTGATGTGATATTCAAAGGCCCCGAATTTCAAGCGCGATTGGATGATATTGAAAAGAGATATGTTGAATACTCTTCTGAAGATAATGCTGATAGCTCAGATGATGGCTATCAGATTTATTTTGATGAGAAAGTCGCAGTTATACATAAAGGTTTGAAGTATATTTACGCTAATGGTGGGGATAATTTGATTTTATCAGATCTTCACTTATCAAGGTTTTTCTCTTATTTGAATTATATGAATGATAGAATTGTTAGTGAGGATTTCTGTCATATAATGCAATCGGATTATTTTGGTTCGAGTGATTTCGACAATGATTTTTTTGCCAAGAATAATTTAGTGAAAATTGATAATGCGACCTATGTCAGAGGTTCAGGCTTTTTTGCATTGGATGTTGAGTTTTTTAATAATTTTAAACTAGATCCTAAATTTTTTTCATGTAATGGTGAGGATTACTACAACATAGTTACAATGCCTGAAAGCAACTTATCATTATCACTTCTTACAAAAGAAGATATTGAGTTTTCATTGAATGATTTGTTCATTTTTAAAAATGATTTCTTGGCGATTCGAAAGTCAATGCAAGATGGTGTAGAAATGCATAAGAAGTACGCAAGGTATTTATCTTCAAATATGCATTTGTGGATGAAGAATGTAAATTATAGCGGGGGAGGGTTCAATCAAAGTAAAAACCTTACCGTTAAAGAAAGAATATCTTCTCCTTTAAGGAATGTGCTTAGGCTACTCATTGTAAAACATTATCCGGAATACATAAATAAACCCAGCAAACTTGCTGAAATTCTTTCCGCCGAAGCGAGGCAAACACAAGAATTCCATAATCATAAATTTGATGGTGAAACGGTTGCAAGGTGGCTGGGGTTAAGGAATGGTTCTCGATAAACCGACAGGTTAGTATAAGACTCAATAAGCTAAAGCTCCGGCGTAATAAGCCCTCTCTTACTTGCCCACTCAGCGGTAACAACGAAAAATAGCCTCCGAAATCTCTAGGACGTAGGAGGACACATGTTACAACGCGAATTCACCCCACCAACCCCCGAACAACGCCGAGCAATTCTTGCTGAGTATGGCTTTGAGTGCGAGCAGAGGATTAGGGAGGATAAATGCAAGGAAATGACCACTCTTTCACGCTCCAGGCGTTGGGAGCTAGAGCAGCAAGGGGCTTTTCCAGGGCGGCAGCACTTAGGGCGAAACTCTTGTACCTGGCTGTTAAGTGATGTGCTTTGGTGGGTTAGAAACCCGCCAGCAATCAATAACGTAAACAACCCTTATCAGCGAACAAAAGAAAAACAAAAGAGGTTAGCCGCTGGTTCTGCTGCATGAAAGCATCAAACGCTCAATAAAAAAGCCCATCTGCGAGAACAGACGGGCCAGCAACCACATGGATTAAGTACTAAACCGAGGTCATTATGACCTACGCAAAAAATAATAGGAAATACCGTTTGACAACTGCGCCCGATGGATCGCAGAATCCAGACGTTGCCACTCACTTGGCAACCGGGCGTAGGAACCCGTGTAATATCTCGGCGACGACAGACGCGCCATGCGTCTTTTTTTACGTCGCAACCAACGCCACAGAGCGCCAGATTATGGCGTGGTGCGTTCATTCCGGGCACGTTATCGCAGGGCATGAACAGGTAACGCATCACTCCACCATGTCAATGGTAGCTCAGGCGGGGCAGCTTTCGGGCTGGCCGGTTTCCGAGATAGCCGGTATTCCTACCCCCGTCTGGGCTATCGCCATTAGTGAGCATAGGAACTCCGGCGATAGCAATGTTTGCTATATCTCGGAGGTTGCTATTATGGCTACTACACCGGTTCACTCACATCCTCAGTTTGTCTGGCTTTTTCTCGCTGTACGCCGTTCTGACGTGTTGGCTAGACCCCACCGCGAGGAAGTCACCGCCCCTGATTTCATGAGCGCACGACGCACCATAGCGCGTGATTTTGTTGCCTCCTTTGCTGGCCGTCTGCCTGTTCGTGAGGTGGCTCATGTTTAAACTGCTTATCACCCTGATTAATCACGAAGCTGGTGACCGGCGAGAACTGGTTCACAATGGCCGCTATAAAACCCGCGAAGCTGCATTGAATGACGCGCAGAAAATGGCGTATATCCATAAGAATGCCACCGGCACCGTAACGCATGAATGTATTGTGAAAATTGCGGAGGCCGGAAATGTATAAACTTTTCATTACCTGCAATAACGTTATTACGGGCGAAACTTTAACTTATGAGAGCGCACGGGGATATAAATCAGCCGGAAAGGCGATGAAGGAAACCCGGAAGATAGTTGAAGATATTACCTGTCATGGGGAATATGCCGATGATAACGAGTACACCGTAACGGTAAGGAAGGTGAAACGTGGCTGATATCTTCCGTGGTAAAGTAACCCGTAATAAAACGTTTGTGGTTTCCGGTTATGCGGTGACGCGTAAAGGTTATACGCGCAGCGCACAGGTGACGGTTGAGGCGCTTAATCGCGATGATGCAATAATCCGGGCTACGGCTCAGTTACGCTGGGAAGGATTAACGCATTTTAAAGCGTTAAAGGTGCTGGAAATAACCACGGCTTATAGCAGTAAGCTGCACTGATAAACCGTATTTAATCTTAGTCAGTTTAAACCGAAATAATTTTCGGGGGATGCCTTCATCCGTCGAAAGAGGATTGCGCCATGAAAACAAGTAATAATGTTCAGAATATTAATCCGTCTCACCTCAGCATTGAGAGTTATCACAAACTGAATCGCGCGAAGAATGTCGCATTCCAGATGCATTTACATATTCGCCAGTGTGAAGCTAACGCGATGCCACTCTTATGGATACCGGATATTTTAAGCTATATCAGCGAGGATGTTTCGGACGTTTTACAGGAGGTGAAGGATATGGGGATATGTCACAGCTTTATGAATGTAAGCGCGTCACAAAAATAAACAATTAAACAAAAGCGCCGTAGCGAGCGGCGCTTAAGGATTTTATATGCACAGAAAAGATTTTCGCCCGGACATTATACAACGGCTTATCCGTGATTACCATTTCAAAGAAGAGAATGGCTATCTGCGCTATGGGGTATGCCCAGAATGCAGTAACAAGGAATTGTTTACCAGTATTGAAAACCCCTGGGTAATTAGATGTGGCCGGGAAAATAATTGCGGGGCCAGCCTGCATGTTAAAGAGATTTATTCGGATCTGTTCTGCTCATGGTCAGATCGCTACGAGAGTTCGCCGGAAAACCCAGCCGCCGCAGCGGATGCATATTTACGCGAAGCCAGAGGACTTGATACAGAATTAATGCGCGGGTGGTACACACAGGAAAGCTGGCATAAAAGCGGCGCAGGAAGTGCCACTGTTCGCTTTTCGCTGGGTGCGGGGGCGTGGTGGGAGCGCATCATAGACCGGCCGGAGCGCTTTGACCGTAAGGCTAATTTCCATGGTGGCTACGCTGGCATGTGGTGGATGCCCCCGTCACTTGATTTGACTGATATAAAGCAGCTATGGATCACGGAAGGTATTTTTGATGCCGTGAGCCTTTATCAGAATGATACTCCGGCCGTTTCTATTATGACTGCTGGTAACTACCCGGAAGCTGCGCTTAAAGCGCTTGCTGAACTATACCAGGGCAAAGAAAAGCCGTTTCTCGTCTGGGCGCTCGATAACGGTAAAGCAGGGGAGTCTGCTATACGCCGACATGTGGCCCGGAGTCGTGAACAAGGCTGGAAAGCCGTTGCCGCACTTCCGGCGCAAGGCAGCAGTAAAGCCGACTGGAACGATCATCACCTGACCGGCAAGTTAACAAAACGCCACCAGAAAGTATATCGCTATTACGGTGATCTACTTCTGGCCGAGAGCGCCAGGGATAAGGCGCTTCGCATGTTTGAACATAATGAACGCCCTGAATTTCACTTTGAATACGGGAACAGCGTGTACTGGTTTAAGCTGGATATTGAGCGCCATATGAGAGCGGTAGAGCGCATTATGGGGGAACGTAATATTCATGATGAGCGTGAGGCCCGGAGTGTTGCACTCAAGGAGTCTGGCGCAATTAAGGAGATTGCTAACTGCAATCCGACACCGCTGTATTTTATGCGTTCAGAAGTGACTGACGAGTCCTGGTACTATTTCCGTATTGCCTTCCCCGGAAATACGCCCGCAGTGAAAGACTCCTTTACCGCAGCGCAGATTTCTTCGGCCTCTGAATTTAAAAAATGTCTTCTCCATGTGGCAAAAGGCGCTCTTTATACCGGAACCAGCCAGCAGCTTGACGGCCTGATTAAAAAGGATCTGCCAAGGATTAAAGAGGTAAAAACACAGGATTTTATTGGATATAACAGGGACTGGAAGGCATGGATATTTAATACGCAGGCGATACATAACGGCAAAGTTTATTCGCTGAACAGTGAGGATTACTTTGAGATCAGCGGGATGAATATCAAGACTCTGAGCCGCTCTCCGGTAATCAATATTAACCCGGATGAAAATTCCCTTTCATTCGGCTGGGTTGATGATATCTGGACGGCCTTTGGTGAAAATGGCTATATCGCGCTGGCATTCTGGCTGGGAACATTCTTCGCTGAACAGATACGTGAACAGCAGGCCAGCTTTCCCTTTCTGGAAATTATCGGTGAGCCGGGAACAGGAAAATCAACGCTTATTGATTTTCTCTGGCGGCTCTGTGGCCGGGACAGTTACGAAGGTATTGACCCCTCAAAAGGTTCCGTTGCTGGCATTTATCGCAATTTTGCTCAGGTGGCAAACCTGCCTGTCGTGTTGCTTGAAGGCGATCGCGCTCAGGACACAAAGAAGCTGCGGGGATTTGATTTCGATGAACTGAAACCACTATATAACGGGCGAGGCTTGCGGGTGCTGGGTGTTAAGGCCAATAACAACGAAACCAGAGATCCACCATTCAGGGGGAGTATTGTCATTGCGCAAAACGCCACTGTTAACGCCTCCCCAGCGGTACTGGAGCGCATTATTCATATTTTTACGGATAAACGGTGCCAGTCTTCACTGACCAGAGCGGCGGCTGAGCGCCTTGAGCGCCTGCCAGTTGATCAGGCATCTGGCTTCATGATCCGGGCGGTATGCCGGGAAGGTGAGATACTGTCTGTTGTGCAGGAAGTCTTTGAGGCCGAAAAAATCAGACTGGAACAGCACCCTGATATTCGTCATATCCGTATCGCCAAAAACCATGTCCAGATGATTGGTTGTGTGAGGGCGCTGGCCTGCGTTCTGGATATCCCGGCAGAGCGTCTCGATCGCACCTGCGAACAGCTTACCGTGATGGCCGTGGAACGGGTTAAATCCCTGGAAGCCGACATTCCCGTTGTCCGCGAGTTCTGGGATGCCTTTGATTATCTTAATAGCCTGGAGCGTTTTGGCGTCAATCATTTTGGGAAAGATAATCGCGACGAGATCGCCATTAACTTCCCTCACCTGATGCGTGTGGCTGCTATGCAGCGTGTCAATATCCCTCCGGCGAAAGAGATCCAGGATTACCTGAAAAGCGGGCGTATGCGGCCATGTACAGGCCAGAAGACGGTAAGGAGTAAGGTTTCCGAGCTGGCAAATCAGGGGCGTGGCGAAGCTGGCCCGAAAGAGCCTGAGCAGGTGAAATGCTGGATTTTCAAAGTGCCGGGCGCTCAGTAGCAGAGGGACAGTAATATGACCATAAAAAAACGGACTGACGGGCATTATGAAGTCGATATCTATGCCAGAGGACGCAGCGGTAAGCGCTTTCGCAGGATATTTGACAGGAAACAGGAGGCTGTGCTCTTTGAGCGCTATGTCATGGCGAATGCCGAAAAAAAGAGTGGCTGGGCGCGAGTGTTGATCGCCGAACCTTAAGCGAGTTGTTAAACACCTGGTGCCTGCCGTACGGTCAGACGCAGGAAAACGGCGAAACAGAAAAGCGGCACCTGAATAAGACGATCAGGGCGCTGGGGGATCCGGCTGTTAATCGGTTGAGCAAACGCACGATTGCACAGCACCGTAGCCAGCGGCTTGAAGATGGGATAAGCGCAGCCACGATCAACCGCGATATATACCGGCTTTCCGGCATGTTCAGCACTTTGATCAAAATGGAAGAGTTCAGTAAGGAAAACCCCTGCAAGGGGCTTGAACCACTGAAAGAAACACCCCCAGCCATGACCTATCTAACCAAATCAGAGATCGGCAGATTGCTGGAAACGTTGACCGGCGACGATCGGCGCGTAGCACTGTTGTGCCTCAGTACAGGCGCACGCTGGGGCGAAGGCAGCACGCTACGGGGTGAGCAGGTTAATCACGGGCGCGTGACGTTCCTCAAGACCAAAAACGGGAAACGGAGAATAGTGCCGATATCGGAAGAACTGGAGAGTGAGATCAAGACCAGTGACACCGGGCCGCTGTTCCGGGTTGATTATGAAAACTTCTGTGAACGGCTCAGAGAGGTTAAGCCCGATTTACCACGCGGGCAGGCCACGCATGTGCTCCGGCATACGTTCGCAAGCTGGTTCATGATGAACGGGGGCAATATTATCGCCTTACAACAAATTCTTGGCCACGCCAGTATCCAGCAGACAATGGTTTATGCGCATGTAGCGCCTGACTATCTGCAACATGCCGTCTTGCTTAATCCTTTCTCAGGCGGTATCAGCCTCTGAATGACCGGCCGATTGGCCGGTTTACCCCTTTCCTCCGCAGCGTAGAAGTATTGCCCCATTTTCAGGCTGTTTTGTATTTGCCCTCAGCTGGCACTGTCGTTTCTGACTTTCCTGCAGCACGGTTAAAAATGACTGTACTCGATGTATGGCCGGCACCGCCATAAATGGCAATATTTGCCGGAGTGGGGCTATCACTGGACAACTGGCGAAATGACCAAACTTTTAACAGAAAAGAATCCTTTAATTAAAGAATGGTGGATTTTCCAGAATTTGAGGGGGGGTATCGGAAACGGGTTACAAAAGTTACAAAGTAAAGATAAAGAACTATTATATTGAATTATATATCATTTTATCTAAATCCAAAAAGTTACAACCGGGTTACGATCGGGTTACTCTGTAACCTTATCTCAGGTTACAATTTTAAATCTTAACTGTCTGATTTTATTGGGTGTAACTTTTATGGGACTTTTTGTAACCTCTCAAGGGTTACAAAATTAATTGATTAAAATCATATGATTAAGTGATTTTCTTTGTGGCTGTAACCGTTGTAACTCGCTTCCGTGACTTCCCCTGGTTTTTGAGAAAAAAAGCTCTTTTCCTGTTAATGTTTTATTAACAACCACGGATGAAAATTCTTTATGGGTGGTGGCCTTCTGCGTCACTCATAGGTGTTTATTTCAGCCTGTATTACAGCCTCCGCGACGGGTGCAATTTTGTGGCTTTTTAGCCTGATTCTCCCGGTTTCTGGCACTGCACAATAGTGCACAAATTTGCACAATTTTTTTGATGGTGTTTATGCCCTTTCCGCCCGCCGCTGGCGCTTGCTGAGGCCGGATCGCCAGATGCACGAAAAATGAGGTGAATGTCGCGCGCAGGTGACGGGGGAACAGCCCACGCGACGGGGCGCGAGACGGTGAGCCAGTAATATTTTGCAGTCAGAATCATTGTCCGTATTGTGGGGCGCATTTCAGAACGCGAATCATGCCCGGCCTCGTAATTGAGGCTGCGCCCCTCACAGTGGCTTACACGCGTTGAATGAAGATGAAATTATTTTTCCACGGACTGCCCGCAGGCTGGAGGAACCTCCCTGCACGGGGCGTGTGGGCTGGTGAATAATTTTGAATGGATTGCTGCAAAGATTTTTATTGCAGGCCGGATGTTGTTGTCATGCCCTGCCTGAATCATAATATCGGCGAGTTCAACTCCCACAGGGGAGCTATCATCATGTTTCGTTGTCCCTTCTGCGGCGCTATGGCCCGCACCCGTACCAGTCGCCGCCTGAGCGATCACACCATACGCCAGTATCATCAGTGCCAGAATCTGGAATGCAGTGAGAGCTTTACCACCCTGAACGCCTTTGAACGCCGGGTCAGTAGTCGTGACGCACCGGCGACGCTTCCGCCTGCGGCGGGAGATTGAAGCGTCAATGTGTGCCGTTCCCCCGCCCGTTACGGGCGGGGTGTTATCCTTCCCTCGCATTACCTGCCAGCACGTCACTTATCAGGGTATCCAGACTCTGATAACGGCCAGCACTGCTGTTTAACGCCTGCTCCATGCCCTGCCGGGCCAGTCTTATCACACACCCTGAATAGCTGAGCGAATGCTGTTCGCACAGTCTGCGGATTTGTTCGTCCAGTTCGTGGGGGACTCTGACTGTACGAAGAATTGATTTGCCATTTCTTATCGGGCTATACACTGATATTTATCCTCTCCACTTATCTGAACTCATTATTCGGAGAATTATTGGTACTGTAATACAGTTTTTGGTGTCCCCTTCCACTGACAACTAAAGCAGCGCGACATCCTTTCTGATTCTGGTGAACCATAAAGGCCATACCGGCAGGCAGAGTGCGTGCCGTGGTAACTGTATTACATCAGGAATCAGGACTATGAAAATGACACCCGAACTTACCAGACTGGCAGAGAACGCCGCGACAGTGCGCCTCGAATTTGATGAGGCATACGGCCTGCTGAAAGCGAAACAGGCCACCGTGCAAAACCTGCTGGATACCCGTCAAAAGCTGGAGGAAGAAGCGGGCAGGCAGTCTGACGGATGGGAGCAGAGTCTGCTGGCGTCCGGTGGCGTTGAAAGTGAAGACTCAGACAAAGCCACGCTGCTTGCCAGCCTGGCAAAAGAGAAGCTGGGGCGTATCTCCCCGCTGATTGATGCGGCCCGCGTGGAAGTGCTTAAGCTGCGTTATGACGCGGCTGATAAGGCCAGACGCTATGATTTTGCCTGGCGTGAACTGAGTACCGCGCTCATTCAGCCGGAGTGTGAAGCCCTGCTGAACAGCCTGCGCGACTCGCTGGTGATTGTGCGCGGTCTGTTTGCGCTTTCCCCGCTCCCCGCCCATGACTTCGATAACCTGCTTGGCTCGCTGGTCAGGGATATCACCCGCGAGAATAACCTCACTCCCGCCCGTGACTATCTGGCAGCGGTAGCCGACGACAGCGAAAATGCGCTTCATCTCTGGCCGGGGTCATTCCCGGAAAACATGCGTAATATCATGCGCCGCTCTCCGTCAGGCGCACAGATGGCGATGGCACGTAATGACCCGGAGAAAATGCGTGCGCTTGCCGATGGCCGGGAACCTTGCAAGGGAATGGGCTGATATGGTGGGAGATAAAGGCATGAACAAAACAACAGGTATGCCGCAGCCGGTCATGCTGGCCGGCGAGAAACCCCGCGCAATGGCGACGGTTGTAACCCGCGTCATTGAAGCCCTGACCAACAAAGAAAGCGGCTCCATCGAGCTTACGTCAGACTTCGTGTCAATCAATCACAGTAGTACCAACCCGTCCCCGGTGCAGTCCGGGGCGCTGGCGGCGAACTACAGCGCGGAATTTCTGACCCGGATTAACGTCACCCCCGTGAAAGACGCCGAAGGGGAAAGCGTGATGGTGGGTTCAGGTGGATCGCTGGCCTATGTTAGCAATGGCAGTACGCGCCGGAATCCACAGACAGGGGCCGCACTGAAACCCCACCGCTACCAGTGCCAGAAGGTCAACTTTGACACCTGCATTTCATATGACGAACTGGATGCGTGGGCGCATCTTGAAAATTACCCGGAACTGGCTAAGGCGACGGTCGATCAACAGCGCAACCTCGATCGCCTGTTAATCGGTTTTAACGGTACGCACTACGCCTACCTGTCCAGCCCCGAAAAGTATCCGAAGCGTCAGGATTGCGGCGTGGGCTGGCTGGAAAAGTACCGCCAGGAAGCGCCGAAGAGGGTTATCAGCGGGCTTTCAGTTGCAGGACGCAACGAAGACGGGCGGATCATCTCGCACGGCGATTACGGCACCGTTGACGCCCTTGTACTGGATGGCTGGCAGTCAGCCATTACTCCGCAATACCGTATGGATCTGGTGTCGGTATGCAGCATGAATACCCTTTTCAACAAAGAGTATCCGCTTGTGAATGCCGTGGCACCCAATCAGCCAAACAAGGAAATGCTGGTCAATCAGATCCTGCTGAACAACCCAATGCTGGGCGGACTTCCCGCCGTTCCTGTGCCGCATTTCCCGGACAACGCGGTACTGGTAACGTCCCTGCGAAATCTTTCCCTGTACTTCCTGAAAGGAGGCGGCAGAACGCTGGCGAAGAATGAGCCAGAATTTAATTGTCTGGCGGTTTATGAGTCGTGGAATGAAGCCTATATGGTGGAAAGATATGAGGCCGGTTGCCTGATTGATGACATTCATTGGCAGTGATAGTTGACGCCTTAATTAACAGAGAGCTGCGAGATGCAGCTCTTTTTTTTGGCAAAAAAGGACGCTTTGGCTTGGAAGGTCTATTGGGTAGTAGGGTACAATCCGCCCCCTTTGTTTATTATGTTCCTGTGTTTTCTGGTTCGTTCACCAACTTGTATATCAATCGGTGTATCAATCAATGAAAAAATGAACATAAAAAATAGATATAATTACTTTAAATTCAATATGGTATGTGAATTATGAAACATTAAGTTCAAGTAACCGTTCCTGTTTGTACTGACTGAGTCTGCTTTTTATCATGGCACTATCCTAGATGATCTTAGTTATCTAGGACAGCCCCCAAAATAAAATGATTCTGCCTGACCTTTTTGTAGCGCACGCATCACTTCAATGCCTTTGATTGTGGCGTAAGCCGTCTTCATTGATTTGAAGCCCAGCGTGGCGTTGATTATCCGTTTCAATTTGCCATGATCGCACTCAATTATATTATTCCGGTACTGTATTTGCCGGTGATGCACATGCTGCGGACATTTACCTTCCCGCTTCAGCAATGCCAGCGCCCGCCCATACGTCGGGGCTTTATCTGTGTTGATCAACTGTGGAATTTGCAGGCGCTTCGTATTATTCAGAAGTTTACCCATAAAGCGATAGGCGGCTTTGGTGTGACGACGTGAAGACAGGTAAAAGTCAATGGTGCAGCCCCTGCTGTCGACGGCGCGGTACAGATAAGCCCAGCGTCCGTTGACCTTCACGTAGGTTTCATCGAGATGCCATGAGCCAAAACCGGAAGGTTGACGCCAGTACCAGCGC
>OFEI01000081.1_pt1 | contig 12710 bp, 13 predicted proteins | sample 1521041 | NCBI WGS metagenome assembly OFEI01 (sample SAMN05335687, study PRJEB24111) | insect metagenome | biome: ENVO:00009004; isolation source: gut from larvae fed green and black olives | host: Bactrocera oleae | place: Israel | collected 2011-11
GTAAAACACTCATCTCCACTCTGGTCTCCAATGTCATCATTGGCAGTGCCTTAAAACTGCCATTTTTACCCTGGGTGGGTCAGATTTACATCGGCAGGTGGGCCAGTTTTACATCGGTAGCGACAGGTATAGCCGTGGTCGACAACTAACTTCGCCGCTTCGAGCTTAAATTCTAGCGTGAAATGTTTAGCCATTGGGTCACCTGTGGTGTCGGGAAGGTGAGAATATCACCTTCCGATCAGGTGGCCAGTATCAGTGTGCCACTACAGTATAGCAGGTTTGTGAGCGGCAGGAAGCAACTATGACTCATATTGGTGCACAACTTGCACGAAAAGGGATTCAGCACCAACATTTGCACTTAATCAGTGCAATCCTTTGGCGCTATGCACCTTGCCAGCGCGTAAACAGATCTTCGTCCAGCTCGACATCAAACTGGTCGAGTACGCGGTTTACCGTCTGGTCAACGATGTCCATCATGCCCTGTGGACGATGATAAAAAGCCGGCACCGGCGGCATTATAATCGCCCCCAGTTCAGCGGCGGTGGTCATCATGCGCAAATGGCCGAGGTGCAGCGGGGTCTCACGCACGCACAGCACCAGACGACGGCGCTCTTTCAGCACCACATCCGCCGCACGCATCAGCAGGCCGTCGCTGTAGCTGTAAACAATTCCTGAAAGGGTTTTCATTGAGCAAGGCAGAATAGCCATGCCTTCGGTTTTGTATGAGCCGGAAGAGATACTGGCGGCGATATCACGCACGTCATGCACCACATCGGCCAGCGCCTGAATCTCGCGCATGGTGTAATCACTCTCCAGCGCTAGCGTTTGACGCGCGACTTGGCTTATTATCAGATGGGTCTCTACCCCGCTCACCTGCTGCAAAACTTGCAGCGTGCGGATGCCGTAAATCACCCCACTGGCACCAGAAATACCAATAATGAGTCGCTTCATACAAAATCCTTAAAAAATGGACCGGAATCACTTCCGGCTTATCTTAGCGTATTTACCTAAGCTTAGCCTTCATTATGCATTTCCAAGTTCTCAACTTCGTTCTGACGTTGCATCGCCTTCGCATCGTTAGAACGCAGCGACTGCAGATACTCTAGGTACTGTTGGTCGACGTCTTTGGTGACGTAGATACCGTCAAATACTGAGCATTCAAACTGGGCAATATCCGGGTTCTCTTCACGCACCGCTTCGATCAGGTCGTTCAGATCCTGGAAGATCAGCGCATCAGCACCAATCAGTTGGCGGATTTCTTCCACTTCACGCCCGTGAGCAATCAGCTCAGTGGCGCTTGGCATATCAATACCGTAAACGTTCGGAAAGCGAATTTCCGGTGCCGCAGAAGCGAGGTAAACTTTTTTCGCCCCGGCTTCACGCGCCATCTCGATGATCTGTTCACAGGTGGTGCCGCGCACGATGGAGTCATCCACCAGCAGCACGTTTTTACCGCGGAACTCAGCACGGTTAGCGTTCAGCTTGCGGCGAACCGCGCCGCGGCGCAGGTGCTGGCCCGGCATGATAAAGGTGCGGCCAACGTAGCGGTTTTTCACAAAGCCCTGACGGTATGGTTTATCGAGAATACGCGCCATCTCCAGCGCGATATCGCAGGAGGTTTCTGGAATGGGGATAACCACATCGATGTCGAGATCTTCCCACTCGCGGGCGATTTTCGCCCCCAGTTTGGTGCCCATAAGCACGCGGGCGCTGTACACGGAGATCTTATCAAGGAAAGAGTCCGGGCGCGCAAAGTAGACATATTCGAACAGGCATGGGTTGTATTTCGGGTTCTCCGCGCACTGACGGGTGGACAGCTGGCCTTTTTCGGTAACGTACACTGCTTCGCCAGGTGCCACATCGCGCAGGAACTCAAAGCCCAAAGTATCCAGTGCCACGCTTTCGGAAGCGACCATATACTCGGTGCGGCCATCGACCATACCGCGTTTACCAATCACCAATGGGCGGATGCCGTTCGGGTCACGGAATGCCACTAGGCCATGACCAATGATCATCGCCACGCAGGCATAAGCTCCGCGCACTTTCAGGTGTACGGCAGCAATAGCGGAGAAGATGTTTTCGGCTTCCAATGGGTAGTGTTGAAAACGGTCCACTTCCTGCGCAAAGATGTTCAGCAGAATTTCGGAATCCGACGTTGTATTCACATGACGGCGGCCAATTTCGAACAATGCCTTGCGCAGCTCTTGGGCGTTGGTCAGATTGCCGTTGTGGGCAAGGGTAATACCGTAAGGGGAGTTCACATAGAAAGGCTGGGCTTCAGAAGCACTGGAGCTTCCTGCCGTTGGGTAGCGCACGTGGCCGATACCCATATTGCCCTGCATACGCTGCATGTGACGGGCTTCAAATACATCGCTGACTAGGCCGTTTGCTTTACGCAGACGGAAGCAATTCAATGCATCAATGGTAACGATGCCTGCGGCATCCTGCCCACGGTGTTGAAGCACCGTTAACGCATCATAAATCGACTGGTTGACCGGCATGAATCCGATGATCCCGACAATACCGCACATAGTGACATTTCCTTATAAGCCGCGACCCCAATGCGATTACTGGGGCAAAAAACTCGACGTGCTTTTCAGGTAATCAAAAAACCACCTGATAATGTAACTGAACTGGGGAATAAGCTGAGACTGCTGCCAGTCCGGGCTTTTGGAAAAACCGGTGAATGTATCGAGGAAGAACACCATCGCTGAAACAATCAGCACACCACGTAATGCCCCGAAACAGACTCCCAGTATTCTGTCGGTACCCGACAGGCCGGTTTTTTCAACCAGCGACCCGATCACATAGTTGACGATTGCCCCGACAATCAGCGTGGCAATAAACAACACCGCAATGGCAATTCCATTTCGAACTAGTTCGTCTTCAAATCCTGCAAACCAGACGGCAAGGAAGGAGTAGTAATGACTGACGACAAAAAATACGCAACCCCAAGTGACGAAAGAAAGAGCTTCCCGAATAAACCCACGGATCAGGCTGACAAGAGCCGAAAAACCAACAACCGCGATAATGACGTAATCTATCCGGACCATGAACTCTTCCAGTGACAATGCCCTTGAATCCAGCCATCCAGCTCGTTTGGGGCGAATTCTAACAGAAAAAGAAAACGTTTGCGTAGGGTTTCCCCACGTCGATTTAAATAATCGCCGACGTGGAAAAAATCCATAGACGCGCCACGATTTCGGCCGTCAGCACGCCTCAACGCAATACCCTGATTTGCCAGTATCAATCCGAATTAACGCTCGGAACGACAGCGCTGCCGTTCCGGGCGTTAATTCGGAATGAAACAATTAATACCCTAAATAATTCGAGTCCCCTCCTAGGACCTACTTTGGGTGCAGGAAGGCGGCAAACCCGCGAATCCCCAAGAGCATAGACCACTATGTGACTGGAATTAACAGGGGCAACTAACGCATCTGCAGCAAAAGTATGACGGGTATTAGCGAGCGCTGTAAGGCTTCACCACTCCCCGAGGCAGGAGATACTCTGCAGCTGGCTGGCTGACACCTGCATTTTAGCCTTCGATGCATCCGGGCCGACGTAAATACGGGTGATCTGCCCCTGAACCGGCGTTGAAAGCACGGTAAAGGTGCGATGGCCCGACAAACTTAGCTGGGCGACAATCTCATTCACCTTAGCGGCATTTTTCAGCGCGCCGAGCTGAACAACATAGGCCTGACCGCTTGGTGCGGTTTCAGCTGTCGGTGCTTCTTCCTTCGGCTGCGTTCTCTCGATTGGCTTCTCGACCGGTTTTTCTACCGCTTTCGGCTTCACAACTGGCTTCGATTTCGCCAGCGGTTTCTCCACCACTTTCGGCAGCTGCTGCTGCACTGGCGGCGGCGTGACGACGGTCGGCTGATTGCGCTACTGCGGCACGGTGGAACCACTGTCCGCCTGTGAGGTGCTTTCACTGCTGCCCGGTGCCGTGGCACCTGCCCCTTACGGCGGCTGAGCGGGCAACGACTGCGTGACAGGCGGAACGAGATCCGTTTCCTGCGGATCTTCCGGTTTCGGCACCAGCGGGATTGCGGCAAACTCTTCTTTATAGTGTTTTTTCTTACCATCGAGCACGCCGGGCAGCACGATCACACTCAGCGTGACAATGATGATGGTTCCGACTAAACGGTTCTGAAACTTACTGGCCACTGCCGTTCTCCGTTTCCATGACCTGCGCGACGGTATGGAATGAACCACACACCAGCACAATATCCTGTTCTGCAGCTTGCTGCAGCGCCTGCTGATACGCCGCCGTCACCGAAGTGAAAACATGTGCGCCATCCAGATACGCCATCAGCTGCTCCGCGCTGGCACCGCGCGGGCAGTCAAGCGGCGCACAGTACCAGGCATCAACCTGGGGACGTAGACAGGCCAGCGTACCGGCAATATCTTTGCCGTGCAGCATACCGACCACCACATGAACTTTCCCGGCGTGCGGTAATTCCTCCAGTCGGCTAGCCAGATACGCCGCCGCATGGGGATTGTGCGCCACATCGAGGATCACCCGCGGTGACTCTGACACCGTCTGAAAACGGCCCAGTAAAATGGTCTGATGCAGATGCATGCGGATCACCGTTTCATCGACCTTCAGCCCGGAGGCGCGCAGCGCAGCCAGCGCGGTGGCGGCATTGGGCAACGGCACCTGCGGCAGAGGTAAATGGTCAACGCGGCCTTGGGCATCCTGGAAAGACCAGCCTTGTGCGGTTGCCTGATATGACCAGTCACGATCGCGCTGGCTCAGCAGTGCGCCCATCCCGGCAGCCACATCAGCGATGGTATGCGGCATATCTGGTTCGCCGACGATGGCCGGTTTGCCGCCACGGAACACGCCCGCTTTTTCGCGGCCAATGCATTCACGGTCCGGCCCCAGCCAGTCGGTGTGATCCAGCGCAATACTGGTGATCACTGCGACATCAGCATCCACGATATTGGTGGCGTCAAGGCGCCCGCCGAGGCCAACTTCGAGGATCGCGACGTCCAGCTGCACCTGCTTAAACAGCCAGAGCGCCGACAGGGTACCGTATTCAAAATAGGTTAACGAGGTTGCGCCACGCCCGGCTTCAATTGCCGCAAACGAAGCGGTGTGCGCTGACTCGGCTAGCTCTGCCCCCTGAATGCGCACGCGCTCGGTGTAGCGCACCAAGTGCGGGGAGCTGTAAACGCCCACGCGAAAGCCTGCAGCCATCAGCACAGTTTCCAGAGTTCGGCAGGTGCTGCCTTTACCGTTGGTACCGGCAACGGTGAAGACCATGGGGGCAGGTTTGAGCAGGTCGAGCGAGGTGGCAACGCGCTCGACACGATCCAGCCCAAGTTCGATAGCCTGAGAGTGTAAATGCTCAAGATAATAAAGCCAAGTAGCAAGGGGCGACGTGGCTTGAGGAAGATTATCCATGTGTCCCGTTCACAAAGTTACGGTTCATTGGTGAAAGGAACCTGCGGCCCCTTTCTCATCATCGATCAGACCTCGAGGCTCTGTGGAACAGCAGAGGCTTCAGTGATCACTTCTTCCTGCGGTGCAGGCAGATTCATGAACTTAGCCAGCAGGCTGGCCAGCTTGAAGCGCATCACCGGACGGCGCACGATCATGTCGACCGCACCCTTCTCGATCAGGAACTCACTGCGCTGGAAGCCCGGCGGCAATTTTTCACGCACGGTCTGCTCAATCACGCGTGGGCCGGCAAAGCCGATCAGCGCTTTCGGTTCAGCGATGTTGAGGTCGCCCAGCATCGCGAAGCTGGCAGAAACCCCGCCCATGGTCGGGTCAGTCAGCACGGAAATATACGGCAAACCACGCTCCTGCATCTTCGCCAAGGCCGCACTGGTTTTCGCCATCTGCATCAGCGACATCAGCGCTTCCTGCATACGCGCACCGCCTGAGGCAGAGAAACAGATCATCGGGCAACCATCTTCCAGCGCCTGCTCAACGGCACGCACAAATCGCGCTCCGACCACAGAACCCATCGAGCCGGCCATAAAGGAAAACTCAAACGCGGCAGCCACAACCGGCATCCCGTGCAGGGTGCCTTTGATTACGATCAGCGCGTCTTTTTCGTCGGTCTCTTTTTGAGCGGCGATTAAGCGATCTTTGTATTTTCTTGAATCTTTGAACTTGAGCAGATCTTTGGGTTCCAGTTCGCTGCCCAGTTCAGTCATTGAACCTTCGTCCAGCACGCTGTGCAGACGGTCACGACCATGCATACGCATGTGGTGGTCGCATTTCGGGCAGACTTCGAGATTGCGCTCCAACTCGGCACGGTAAAGAACCTGCCCGCAGCTGTCACACTTAGTCCAAACCCCTTCAGGAATGCTTGCTTTACGCGATGGGGCGGTTGTGCTCTTATTGAGAATTCGTTCAATCCAGCTCATTGATGACCTTTCCGTTTGAACCTAGCACTTCTCTTGGGAAGTACCAGTTTTTCTTTTCTACGTTGCCACGCCGGGCGGCAACGCAAACCATAAATTGTCGCTTATTAAACCATAACCACCCGTCACTGTGGATAAAAATCTGGTATGGGGGTGACAGATCTGATGATTTTTCTTGTTACTGTTTTTGTTGACGTACCGCACGGCGATGACGCCATACTTCGATAACACCCGGCATAATGGACAGCAGGATAATCAACAAAATCAATAATTTAAGGTTATCCTGCACCGCAGGCAGGTTTCCGAAGAAGTAACCCGCATAGATAAACAGCAGCATCCACAGTAGCCCGCCCGCGACGTTGTACAGCGCAAAATGACGATAGGACATTTTGCCCATTCCAGCCACGAATGGCGCGAAAGTACGCACGATCGGCATGAAGCGTGCCAGAATAATCGTTTTGCCGCCGTGGCGCTCGTAAAATTCATGGGTTTTATTGAGATAGCTGCGACGGAAGATTTTTGAGTTCGGGTTGCTGAACAGCTTATCGCCAAACAATCTGCCAATCGTGTAGTTAACCGCATCGCCGAGAATAGCCGCCACCGCCATCAGCGCCACCGTGATGTGCACGTTCAGCTCATTGTCAGGCAGTGCGGCCAGCGCACCGGCAACAAACAGCAGGGAATCCCCCGGCAGGAACGGTGTCACCACCAGCCCGGTTTCGCAGAACAGGATAAGGAACAGAATGGCGTCAATCCAGATACCATACTGTGCCACCAGCTCCGCAAGGTGGACGTCGATATGCAGAATGAAGTCGACAACAAAACGAATCAATTCCATACAGGCTTCCTTTAATACTCCAAGTCAGGGTTAATCCCCAAGGAACAGTGGTCCCATCTGTGGACGGGGTAATTCAAAGCATGCGGGATAATCCACTGCGACCAGATAAAGACCTTCGGCACGCGCGGTTGCCGCTGCCAGCGTTCTATCTTTCGCCGCTAGTAGCTCAGCCATCCAGCCTTCATGCTGATTCCCGCAGCCAATTTCCATCAAGCTGCCCACGATATTGCGTGCCATATGGTGCACAAAAGCGTTAGCTTTAATATCCACCACCACGTAAGCGCCAACCCGGCTGACGTTGAGGTGCATCACATAGCGCATCGGCGTGCGTGACTGGCACTGCAAGGCGCGAAACGAGGTGAAGTCGTTCTCGCCCAGCAGGCACTGCCCGGCATGTTGCATCTTTTCGACATCCAGCGGATGGTAGAAGTGTGTGATACCCCCCGACAGGATCGCCGGGCGCAGACGCTGGTTGTAGATCACGTAGCGGTAACGGCGCGCTGTGGCGCTGAAGCGGGCGTGAAAATCGTCCGCTACCGTTTTAACCCAGCGCACCGCAATATCTGCCGGTAAATTGGCGTTAGCACCCAGCGTCCAAGCAGCATCTTTACGCTGAGCGCGGGTCTCGAAATGCACCACCTGCCCGGTCCCGTGGACCCCGGCATCGGTGCGCCCGGCGCAGAACACCACCACCGGATGATCGGCCACTTTCGTCAGAGCCTTCTCTAGCTTTTCCTGCACGCTGCGAACTTCGTTCTGTTTTTGCCAGCCGTAATAGCGGCTGCCGTCATATTCAATGCCCAGCGCCAGCTTGGTCAGCGGCTGTGGCACAGTGCTGTCGGACATCAGTACAGATACTCCTGCACCAGTTTCTCAGCGGTTTTGATCGCCATCAGCGCGCAGCTAAAGCGTACGTTATCGGCCACCGACCAGAACTGTAACAGTTCGGCAATACCGTAATCGTTGCGCACGCAGCCAATGCTGAGATGCGCGCTGCCAGAGGCATCACCAACCTGAGTCGGGAAATTATCTTCATCGGTCAGGTTGATATCTTCCGCCTGCTGCAGCGCTTCACGCGCTTCTTCAGCCGAGACCGGATGCAGGTTTTCAATCTGCACAATCTGCGTGTTACCGTAGAACACTGGTGCCTGCACGGTGCTAACCGCGATAGGCAAACCGTCGTCCTGCAGCACTTTCGCACCTGATCCACCAAGCGGCACTCCTGCGACACGCTGCCTTCCGCATCGGTGACCAGCGGCAGCATGTTGAACGCCAGCTGGCGGCCAAAATACCCCTCTTCCGCTTGCCAGCGCGTATAACTCACCAACCGGGAACTGGTGTTCCGCCAGCAATTCCAGTAAAGCTGCCCCTACTGCGCCTGTCGCACCTAAGAGCGCGATATTCCAGCCGTCAGACATGGTGGTTTACTCCAGACAATGACACAAAAGTAGAAGGCGATGATTTCATCGCCTTAAGATTCAGAAAAATCCCGTGATGAAACGGAAATTTTAAATTGGATGACTTAATAAAGACTTAATGGCTAATGGCGTTGAAGCCCAGCCTGTTCAGCAGCGCTGCAGCCTCGGCGTTATCACATTCGACCTGCAGTGAAGACCACTCGCGGCGCTCCTGATAATTCTTACGCAGGCGGTCGAATTCACCGGGTATCGCAGCGACGTGGCACAGCGGTGCATAATCGCGGCGCAGATCATACACCAGATGCACCAGACGTTTCAGCGTTGCCTGATCGAGCGAGCCATGTAGCGTGATGCGGCTAAATTCCGGCGCGGGCAACAGCGTATCCAGCGCCACCTGCTGCGGCTGTCCAATAAACTGCGTCCAGGCTTCAAAGACCTGCGTGGTGCCGCGTGCTTTGCCTTCCAGCGTATAACCGGCAATGTGGGCAGTGGCAATATCCACTTTATCCAGCAACGGCAACGACAGTTCAGGCTCCGACTCCCAGACGTCGAGTACCACGCTCAGGTCATCGCGCTGCCCCAGCACGTTCAGCAGCGCCGCGTTATCCACCACCGGGCCACGGCAGGCATTGATCAAAATAGTATTCGGCTTCAGCGCCAGCAGCAGGGCTGCATCGGCCATATGCAGGGTCTGATAGGGCCCCTGTTTGAACAGCGGAGTATGGAAGGTCAGGATATCGGCCTGCTCTACCAGCTCAGAGAGCGCAAGAAAATCACCTTCATCACCACGATCGGCGCGCGGTGGATCGCACAGCAGGGTACGGATGCCCAGCGCTGCCAGCCGCGCCTGTAAGCGACCACCAACATTGCCCACGCCGACGATACCCATGGTGCGGTCCGCCAGCTGGAAACCATCGCGCTCGGCTAGCAGCAGCAGTGCGGAGAAGACATATTCGACCACGGCGATGGCATTACAGCCGGGCGCTGAGGAGAACGCGATGCCCTGCTCGCCTAGGAACTCTTCGTCAATATGGTCGGTGCCCGCCGTGGCGGTGCCAACAAACTTTACTGGCTTGCCCTTCAGCAGTTCAGCATTCACTTTGGTTACCGAACGCACCATCAAACCATCCGCATCGTCCAGTTCGGCCTGCGGGATGGGGCGACCCGGCACTGCAACCACATCACCGGTACGGCTAAACAGTTCACGGGCGTACGGCATATTTTCATCAACGAGGATCCGGAGTTGTTTTTCTACATCAAACAAAATATATCCCTCTTACCATGGCCCAGTTTTTTCTAAAGATAGAATCATGAATAAAACCTATTAAAAACATGATGGTACACTGGTTTCCTAATTGGTGGCGCGAAAAAAACAACTTTTTCACGCCGCAGTGATAAAGCAGCTATGAGCAATCTAGACTTACTTGTCTGTGGTCAACCCGTGGACAGTAAGGCCACCGATCAGTGGGTTAAGCATCACTGCATCCTGAAGGTAATCAGGGACAAGGTGCGCATAAGTCATTGTCTGTGGATTTAACCCTATAAATCCAGACACCAGATCACTCTTAAGTTAACGACTCGCGCCGGCGACGATACTCACGTGGTGAGCGGTATTCCAGTGCACTGTGGGGATGCTTATCATTATAATGCTCGAAGACAACGGCAAGGTTCATAAGAGCCACCTTACGGTTTGGCTTCGGTATTACGCTGATATAGTCCCGTTCCATTGTCTTCACGAAGCTTTCCGCCATTTCGTTGCTCTGCGGGCTCCGCACCGCGGTTGTTCTCTGCTCCAGATTTAGTTGCCTGCTGAACGCTCTGGTTTCTTTCGCCGTATAACATGACCCGTTGTCGCTCAGGAACTCTATCGAGCAGATGATTATCGCGCATCACTCTGTAAACCCTTTTGGCATTCACTGTTTCTGCTCCCTCATCTTCGCTTTCCTTGTGCAGAAGCGCCCAGACCCTGCGGTATCCGTAGGTTGATAGTTCAGCGATGTGTTTCACTATCCGGGCTATAAGCACCTTATCGTCATGATACCGCTGACGACGTCTGTCCTGCCAGTCTGACGGTCGGTGAATACAGAGCGACAGCTGCGCACGCCATAGTTTTAAGACTACCTCTTATTTTAAGAGTATCTACCTGTCTGGATATTCAGGGGGCCAGTATCAGTGTGCCACTACAACCCGAACTCAAACAGAAACCTGGCCATTTTGAGATTGACACCATTTTTGGCAAAGACCAGAAGTCATTCCTGCTTACTCTCGTAGATAAGGCCCTAAAAACCGTCATCATTCGGAAGCTGTCCAATAAACGTGCAGAAACCGTGGTTGCCGCTTTCAGAAACATTGCAGCCAATACTTTATGCGAGTTTATTGCGCGGCCTTACCATTCCTAGGAGCGCGGTTTGAATGAGCATACCAACGGGCTGATTAGGCGTTTTTACCCCAAGGGAACAGACTTCAGTCATGTCAGTCATCGTAAGATTGCCGAACTCGAACACACGCTCAACACTAGGGGGCGAAAATCTCTGGGCTATCGCTCTCCCAATGAGGTGTTTTTAACGCACTTACTGGCGGCATAAGCTCCCTCCGTTTTGTTGCGTTTCGAGTGGGAATTGCACAGGCTGGCACAGCCTGAAAGGAAATGAATTAGGAATTAACCGGGAATCGCATACTGAGAAAAGTCTGATGCTGTACGATTGTACGGGAACAGGCAAAACTATGCCTGACAGCAGCGCTCGCTTCTGACAAAATAGACGTAATACCCGATTTAACTCAACACAGATGGACCCCCTCTCTGATGGTAGCAGAAATTATTGACGGTAAAACGATTGCGCAGCAGGTGCGACAGGAGGTTGCAGAGCTGGTACGGCAGCGCTTGGCGGCCGGTAAACGCGCCCCTGGCTTGGCGGTTGTGCTGGTGGGTGAGAACCCAGCTTCGCAGATTTATGTCGGCAGCAAGCATCGTGCCTGCGAAGAGATCGGTTTCCTCTCGCGCTCTTACGATATGCCCGCCGCCACCAGCGAAGCAGAGCTGCTTGACCTGATTACTGCGTTAAACAACGATCCTGAGATCGACGGTATCCTAGTACAGCTGCCGCTGCCTGCGGGCATCAACAACGTTAAGGTGCTGGAGCATGTCGCCCCGCATAAAGACGTGGATGGCTTCCACCCGTACAACGTCGGTCGACTGTGCCAGCGTGCGCCGAAGCTGCGCCCGTGTACGCCGCGCGGCATCGTGACGCTGCTGGAGCGTTACAATATTGATACTTACGGCCTGAACGCCGTGGTTGTGGGTGCCTCTAATATCGTCGGCCGCCCGATGAGCATGGAGCTGCTGCTGGCAGGCTGCACCACCACCGTCACTCACCGCTTTACGAAAGATCTGCGTCATCACGTTGAGCACGCCGAGCTGCTGGTGATCGCGGTGGGCAAGCCGGGCTTTATTCCCGGCGAGTGGATCAAGCCCGGCGCGATCGTGATCGATGTCGGGATTAACCGTCTGGAGAGCGGCAAAGTGGTTGGCGATGTGGAGTTTGAAGCCGCTGCTGAGCGAGCCTCTTACATCACCCCGGTCCCCGGCGGCGTCGGTCTAATGACCGTGGCGACCCTGATCCAGAATACCCTGCAGGCCTGTGAAAATAACGACGATGGAGCATCGCATAATGGCAACTTTCTCTATGGGCGATCATCCCCATGTCGATCTCTGTGACCTGCTGAAGCTGGAAGGCTGGGTCGAGAGCGGTGCGATGGTAAAAATCATGTTCTCTGGCGGTCATGTCACGGTGAATAGCGTGAAAGGAACTCGCAAGCGCTGCAAAATTGTGGCAGGTCAAAAGGTTGAGTTTGACGGCGAAAGCGTAACCCAGAAAGGCTGCCTGCGGGCGGCCTTTTTTGATCGTGGTTCCCGCGGAAAACCAAAACACGGGCCGACCGAAAGAGAAGGGGCACTGTTGCAAAGATATTGATGAGTTAGCCTTTCGTGTTATTGAAAGGTCTTATCTTTCAAAGACTCTGCTCACCAGACGCATCTTGCCTAGGGGATGCCCCAAATAAAATGATTCTGCCTG
>OFEI01000082.1_pt1 | contig 12667 bp, 14 predicted proteins | sample 1521041 | NCBI WGS metagenome assembly OFEI01 (sample SAMN05335687, study PRJEB24111) | insect metagenome | biome: ENVO:00009004; isolation source: gut from larvae fed green and black olives | host: Bactrocera oleae | place: Israel | collected 2011-11
GTCTTGCTTACGCTGCGGCTCGGGCTTCTGGTAGCGCTTAACCCAGGCGTAAAGACTATTAGTGGATACACCAAGTCGAGAGGAGACCTGTGATACAGGGTATCCCTGTTCAGTGACCTGTTTTACGACTTCAATTTTGAATTCCTCGGTGAACGTTTTGACTGACATAAACACTCCTTCATTAGGCCTCCATTATGAGGCAAAAAAGTGTCTACGAAACCCGGGTCTATTCAAATAGCCAATTAAAAGTAATGCTATCGGTACTGAAAGAGACAATAAAGTAATTATCTTATCTGATAGGAATCTTGTGCCCATCATGTCTTGATAATTGATTGTTGAGTATACGGCTAATGGAATGTGGAATGGTAAAATAAAAATACAATATGCGAATGAGAGCACACCAGTCACTGCGACAGACCAGTTCTTGCTATAAGTATCGATGTATTTAACTGTCATAGTAATCTTCCTGATTTTATCTGAGCCTTTTGCTGGCCAGATTGTAAACCTCACTGTGCTCCCGCTTGCCTACGGCGACCACAGCAATGATTAATTCATTGTCAATAACCTGATAGACCAGTCTGAAGCCAGACGACCTCAATTTTATTTTATAGCATCCAGGCATGCCCCGAAGTTTAGCAGAAGGGATATGAGGATTTTCTGCACACTTCTTCAGCTTCTTTGCAAATTGCTGCTGAACAAACTTATCGAGTACATTCCATTCCTTGAGAGCGTCAGTTCTGAACTTCACCCGATAAGTCATAGGTAACTATCCAGATCCACATCATGCAATGCCTGTTTACTGCGTTTGGTAACCAGTTTAGCGAGCTCTTCCTCGTCTATGTATTCGAGCATCTGCTCATAGAGTTCAGCCGGCACGCAGTAAAAAGCAGGTTGGTTATGGTTCAAAATAGCCACGGGAGAACCGGCGCCTGCATTGACCGTGGCCATAGGGTTTTTCTTCAGCTCACTGATGCTGGCTGTTGTATCGCTGTGAATGATGTTTGGCATGACCTCTCCATTAGTGAGACTGATTTACAGGTCAGATTATAACATAAAATGACCTGTATTTAAGTCTTTTTATGGATGATGTTTCACACTATTTAAATCCATCAGCATCTCCTCCAGGTTTGGCTGCATCGACCCTCTTCAGCCCTGGAGCATGACCAGCCTTGCTCTCGAAGCCTGCAAACATGCTGCGCGCGGACTCAACAGCACCCTTCATCATTTGTGCGGCTTCTCGACCGCCGAGCCATGAAATAACATAATCAGGCATATAGACCTGAAGGCTGAAGGCGGATGACACGAGTGAAGTACACGTTCGGGCATAAATCATCAGAATCCCTATAATACTTGCAAGTCCTGTAAATGAATCAGCCTGATCATTCGCCAGTGCTGGCGTGATGAGCATGTTAAGAAGAGTTCCTATGGCCACGACAACCAGACTGGCAAAGAAAAAACCAAACACCATCAGTGACGGTCTAATCGCAGCGTCGATCAAGAAAATGTAGCCATAATTAGCTCGGCTCCCCTTATCTTCCTCTGTGCCTATGTGTGTTGATGCCCACAGTGAGCCCGCTGTGGTTCCAATAAATACGCTCGCAAGCCAAGATGTGCAGGCCGTTATCCAGTAAATTAATGGGATAAAAGGCAAGAAGATGGATAGAGAAAATCCGACATTCAGCAATATGAATAAAATGAAGTATACGACCGGGGAGATAGATCCCATCACACTTTTGGCTATATATCCTGCACCTGACACGGTATTTATGACTTTAGTTAATCCATTGCCATCCGCACCAGCCCAATCAACTGCTGCTTTAGTGGCGGTAAATACTATGAAGGTGGTTTGAGCAGAAACCAGCGTGTAATCACCAATTGCTTTCATTTTGAGCATTGGATTAACTTGTGCTGAGGAGTCATTTCCATCGCTCATTACATTTTCAATAATTTTACTGGTTAGCTTCTGGCCAAAAGGAAGCACTTTCCTGATGGCGTCATTAGCATTCTGAACGTCGTCAATATTCTCATTACCAGCAACATTTGCCGACCCTAATGGTGGAGTGAAGGTTGAATTTTTACGTTGTGCCTGCAATGCAATCTGGATCTCTGACTGGAGTCTTCCTATTCCAACTTCACCAATATTAGACGGCCCGGTAACTATAGGGCTTTTATTCGCGATGCTATTCACCTTTTGATTGGCTGTAGCGAATGACTGGTACCAGGCACCGAGCGAAATCCAGCCGCTTTGTTTCAGATAGTTTGCGAGCTCGCTGCGGATTGTACCTTCATTGTCCACGCTTGCTGTTGCTGCAGTAATCGTGTCTTCATACTGGCGTGCCGCCTGCTGAATCTCCGCTTCTGCATCCGGAAGACGGCCTTGCCCTCCATCCTGGTAGCTACGCCAGGCGCTGACAAAGTTATCCGCGCTCTGTGAGAGCGAGCTGTTCATCGCGGTGAAGGCATTCATCTGGGCATTTTCGAGCGGGCCAGAATTTATCGGAACGCTAAAAGAGTACCAAGAGCCGCTATCCGACGTTTCCGGCAGCTTTGCGCTGCCGCACAAGGCGCTGCCGTTTGAAATGCGTATCTCACGACCGTCAGAAGACCGCTGCTCAGACATCGGCGGCGTGCTGCTGCTACCGACCTGATGCATTTCTGCCTGTTCGGTGTTCATCGCCGCCTTGCACAGGTACATGTCAAAAATGCCCCGGGCGGCTGTGATGGTTTCACCGGCAACGGGCTGCATAATCATGGACTGTCCGTCCATAATGACGTCTGCCGCTTTATCGGTGAGTAGATTGGCGCTTCCCACGCCCATTATCGATGCCATCCATAAGAACGCGAGATTCGAAATGGACCAGCCAGAAGGTGTGGGTACCAGTGCCATAAATCCCGCCAGCGATGAGACGGGCGCCATCATGGTGTTACCACGGCCAAATACTTTACCGCGGTTTCCGGTCAGTACCGTGGCGCGTAGGGTAACCCCCATAAACCAGATGAACGCCAGACCAGCGATAATAGCGTTGAACACGCCATAAAGCTGGCCGATGAAGCTGACGTTCTGAGGCTGCAGCGGGTTATTCACCACGTCGCCATAAACCATGATAAGCAGCTGGCGTGAGAGGTCGGTGGACCGTGTGGCCGCACCGCTAATCGTGTCGTAGTTGATATTGTCTGCAAATGCCGGTAATGACAGACCGACCAGCACACAGGCGGCCAGTAACAGTAGCAGTCTTTTCATATTGGTTTCCGTAACGAACAGAATGCGCATCCGAAGGATGGCAGAAGGATAAGGTCAGAACGGGGCACGCCAGCTGAAGAGTTCTTTAAGCCAGGTGCCGGTTGCCCGCCACTGAGTAAACGATCCCAGTTCCTGGCTGAGAAGTTGCCAGAGGTGAAACTGGTTTTGCATGGCACACACAAACAACATGCCGGCGAAGGCGGAAATCATGAACATCAGGCTGAACATACGCATCAGCAGCACCCCGGAACCCGGAGGGGCTGCAAGGAGTGTTCCCACCGGTAGCAAAATGACGATGCTTACGGCCACGATGAACATGGCCAGCCAGATCCGTTTAGCCAGTAGAAAACGGCGCATCAGTGATTCTCTGCTGTGACCACTGGCGGCCACGGCTTCGTCAAAAGTGAGAATTTCTTTTTCTCTCTGTGCGGCTTCAGGCCACAGACGGCGGAACCGCTCCGCATTTTTCTCAGCCGCATACCGTGCAGCATTTACCATGCGACCGGCCTCCCAGAGCGGGAGGATCAGATTGGCAGCAAACCAGGCTTTCTTTCCTATTTTCTTCATTGGCGTGTAGCTCCGGCGGCGGCCTGCTGCAGTTTCTGAGCCAGGCGAGGTTCATAGTACTGGGCACCCTCAAGACTCAACTGCTGGCCAGAGATAATGGCGTTCTCCTGCAGCTGCTGCTTGATGCCTAACAGTAGGGCGGTCTGAAGGCTCTGGATTCGAATGGATTCACGCAAAAGGTTGTCGCCATCCATAGCCTGCAGGTCGGTCTGGTAATCGGTATTGGCGTACCGGCGATTGACTTCGAAGGACTCAAATTCACGCAATGACATCATGCCGGTGCGCTTTGCTTCGGCTGAGGCATTCTCATCAAACCAGGCTATGCTCGATGGCGTCTGGAGTGTTTCGGCCAGAACGTCTTTCGTGGCTTCATTAGGCTGACTGGCAGCGACCATCGCCAGCTGAGGTTGCTCAGCTGCGCTTTGTATGGCGTCATGCTCTGTCATCATCCCGATGTACTGACGACCGCTGTCGGTTTTCACTTCTCCTTTTTTCAGCGCTCGACCGGGACTGCGGCGGACTGAGTTTTTAAGGTACATCATCGCCGCATCGGTCTGTTCCTTGGTGAAGGTCAACTCAGGGGCTTTATCTTCAGGGCCGGCGCCAGCCAGCAGCGAACGGACTTCCTTATCTCCGCCCGGTAACGCCGATTCCCCGCTGCAGAGGTCACCCCAGGCATCCGCATCTTCTTTCGTGCAGTAGTTTCGGTGGATTTCTGCTGTGGCAAAAAGCCCCTTTTCAGGGGCGTCGGGTTTAGAAGACAGGGCCTTTCTGATGGCGTTGTTCTGGACACCGCCACCACTGGAAAGCGCTGACTGTTTCGCGGCCGACTGACGGGCTACCTGCGAGGCCTGCCCGGAGGCAGACTCACTGCAGATGCTGTCCGGCACGGTGTAGCTGCGCCTGGCTTGCTCCAGGTTTTGCACCTGCTGCGCATAGGTGGCGTATTGCTGCATGTTCTCCGTTGATTGTTGGATCATGGCCGCAATCTTGTCGTTGCCGGAACTGATGGCGCCGCCAATCTGCTGGTTGGTTGATAGAATAGTGCCCAACGTGCTGTTGGCCGCACTCAGCTGCGGAACTACTTCGGTGGTGATAGGACGACTGCTCGTCACCTCCACCGGATAAGCCATCGCCTGTGTAGCAGACAGCAGCAGGCCGCCGATGGTGACGGCCAGGAGTCGTTTTTTTATGGGTTTCGCCTTAATCAGATTTGCAGGCCGCGTGCGGCAATCAGCTCGCTGGCCAGTCGGTTAATTACGTTGCCGTGATCGGTTTCACGCGCTTCCTTTTGACGCAAGTCGATGAGATTGATGGCACTACCTGTCGGGAAGGCTTCAGCCAGAATGGCTCTGGCTTTTCGCCCGTCGAGCCGGTCATACAGTTGGTCACGCAATTCGGCATCTTTCGGGGTTGAGTTGAGTGCCCACAATTCCTTTGGCCTGAGGGTGTTTTTAAGGATCTGGAGCACATTCCCTGTTTTGAGGCGAAAGCATGCCAGAAAGTGGGTACCACTGCCGTCTGGTGCCGCCCCGGAGCCGATATGACGGAACGCCTGCGCGGTATGCACCGGCACGCCAAAGTGTTCGGTTAGCAGTGGCAAATCTTCATGGCTGACCTGCATCAGATAGAGACTATTCGCTGACCTGAGTATTTCAGGCGGGAAGTGGTTCAGATACTGAGAACTCAGCACGGTGCGGATGAAGAATTTGCGGTTCTCGAGGTCCTGAGTGACCAGCTTATTGATGATAAAAGGAATGTCTTTGGCGTTGTGCAGCTCATCATAAATCTTGGTTTTCACCTCCTGGGCCAGTTGGGTCAGTCGATCATGATGGAACGGCTGATACATCTCTGGCAATTCGCGCATCAACTCATTGCGGTATTGCGGCAGCTCAAAATGCCCGGCGGCCAGCTGACCGGCATAGAGATACATAAGACCGGTTTTGACCTGACCGGCTGGCGTTTTGCCGCCGACCACATTATTCAGGTCAATGGCTATCACGCGGGTGTCTGGGTTGAGCTCAAACACGGTGCGACCCGCTAGCATTTTGTAGGTGCGTAAGGCATCAGACAGGCAGCGGCTGATATAAGAAAGAAGTGTTTCCCCACTGCCATCACGGGTGATGGTGCCGTACTATGCCCGCACATCTTCGTCATTCAGATACACCTGCAGGTCACTCAGTTCTGGCATCGCCTGATAATGCGCGCGTGTTGCCGCTGCCAGTTCGCCCCGGAAGAAAAGTAAATCCCTGACTTCATACCATGTGGCTTTAGACCACCAGGTACTGTCGTACGCGAGGCGAATACCCGTTTTATCCAGTGCTTCATCGACAGATGGCTCAAGCGTCGGGGCATAACGAACAGGGGCAAGGCTGGCATTCGTCTCATAGGCCTTGCCGATGATCATCCCCAGTATTTGCCTGCAGTCCTGTGAGTTCGGTGGTGTACCGGTGTCCGGATTTACACACAAGATTTCACCGATGTTTACCAGATATTCGAGCTCCGGGGTGATCGGATATTTCATTCCGAGCTGAACATCGAACGGGTTTTTGCAATGCTGCCGGCTATTTTCCAGTACCAGTCCTATCACTTCATGCTGGCGGGATTTCGGCAGCGCATCGCGAATGAGTCTTACCAGACCCTGAGCAGAGAAACCTTTATCGACGTAGGACAGAAACGGCAGGTTGCTCTGTCCGGAAAATAGAATGGCTTCGCTGAGCGCCCCCAGGGCCACGGATTTACCCGTGCCGGGTTCACCTGCGACTATCTCCGTGAATTTTGTTTGCAGGTTACTGGCCAGTTTCACAGGAAAGGGCTTGCCGTCAGGGGTAGCAAAAACAATGCTGGCATCATCTGGCCAGGGAGTGGCCGGACGCTGCAGGGGAAGTAAGGCAAGGGCTGCTGAGAGGGGCGGATACATTAACGACGGGATGCTAAGGGCGTTCGCACCTACCAGGGTTGACGCCCAGGCCCGCACTGGATCTCCAAATGTTCCCGTTACTTCACACACGCCCCACGACTGAAGCCCCTTCTGAAGTAGAGTACAATTTCGTTTTGCTGTTTCCTTATCACGGCCACAGGTGCTGGCGCAGATGGTCATCACGCAAACCGGCTCGCTTTTATCCACCTATTCCAGCCACTGAACGGAATCATAAACCGGGCGCAGTGGTGGCAGCAGGCCAGCCAGGCCCAGGATGGTTTCCTTCCCGCCGAGCGCCTTCATACCGCCCGGCATCAGGTCCATACGGATACGCCAGGGCAGGTGGCGGTTGATTTTGTCAAAGAGCTGACTGAACGTCTCCGGCTGCTGAGGGCCAAGAGAAAGCGCCAGCGTGGTGTGCCAGTGATCATCAACATGAATGAAGCTGCCATCGATGGCTGGTTCACTGTTGAATAACTGATAATGCAGATGAGGCGCGAGGAGCACCGAATGGTCGTTTCCTTTTGGCCGGCCATGTGGCCACTTTATATCCCCGGGCAGATACGGGCGCCAGGAATCTGAGGTACTTTCGCGTTCGATCTGTTCACGTAACGAGAAACCAAATTCATGGGCATTCATCAGCCGGATTCGGGTACCGAAGTCGCCTTTACCAAACTGTTTTTCCAACGTGGTGATGAACGTGTCGTGGCGAATTTTCAGCCCTTCCAGCTCCTGAAACACAGGATTCTGGCCATATCGCGCTCCCGGGCTTTGTTTCAGTAAAGCGTCACGTCGCTTTTCTTCATCGCGGATTTCGGTAGAGGAGAGTGCTTCGCGGGCGGTATAGACCACCAGGAATGCGCGCTCCCGGGCGATGAAGGGAGCCATTTTCTCAATACGTTCATCCAGAATATCGGTCAGGTTGAGCCCCATGCGCTTCAGACTGCGGTACTGGTGAGCCAGCAGTTTTTTCAGTTCAGCTTTGGCTTTGCCGGGATCACATTCGAAGACAAAACTCAGTTTACGACCCGGTTCTTTAAACTCGCTGTTTAACAGCTTTGTCAGGCGGTCGATGTAGTTACTGAAAAGCGCTTTATTCCGCTTTTCTTCTTCCGTGATGGCCGTATCTTCATTGAAAGTACAGTAGGTCCCCTCGATTTCGAACACGCTGGCATAGTGGCCTTCCTCTGTGAGGAATATATACGGAGAGGACATTCCCGGGCGGCGCTTACGATCGTCATCGGTCAGGCCTATAGTGGTGCGAAGATCGCAGTAACGTGTAAAGTCCTGCCCCAGCGCATAACGCGAGGCCCAGGCAATAGCTTCCTCCACGCATTCCAGCGCGGTGACCAGTGGATTTTTCATGCGAATGTTCTCTGATAGGGCCGTCAGGACTGGCGGCAATGCTGGTTATACAAGGACGTCCATTGACCTGGTGTAAGACTCAGGCTGAACGACCTGGCGGCGATAATGTCCGGGTTGGGAATGAGTGCAACATGGCGCAGACGTTGTTGTAGCGACTCACGCAGTGCGGGTGATGACTGCTGCAGCGCCTGTCCAAATTCGCCCGGATGGCTGGTTCCCCAGAATCGTTCCGTCTCAGCCCGGTGTGCGGCAAGCCAGTTGAGGATCATGGCCGCACCATTTTGCTGGCGTTCATCCCCGTCACGCCGGGCGGTAATCACCGTTCTTATCAGCCGGCTGATGTCAGCAGGCGCGAGCTCAGGCAGGTAAACCATCACGCCATCGTTGGCGCCCAGACGATTCAGATGGCGGCTGCAGAGGCATACGCTACAGCCGACAGTGAGATTATTGTCGTGCGTGTTTTCCGGATTGCCGTCACGAAATGCCAGTCGATTACTGGCACTGACGTGCCCGCAGTATTCTCAGGCGTTGCCGGTGAGTTTCGCCGCCCGCCGGTACAGAGCGGGATCGTGTCCAGTTTGTTCATGCCCCCAGACCTGCTGCTCAATGTCAAAGTGCTGATAACGGATAGCTGCAGTCAGGCGCAGATGTGTAACGCCGTGACGAGACCAGCGCCGGCAGGCTTTAGTGAGAGGTTCAAACAGCTTGATCCCATCAGTTTGCTCTGGCGTCAGTTTTTGAAGCTGTTCGCTCAGAGGTGCCAGTGGGATTAGCCAGACGTTACAGTTGTAACCAGCATCGGCAGAAACACCACAGTGATAAAACTCAGGGAGCAGTGGAAGAAGCCACTGGCTAAAGGTACTGGCTTCCGGGGCCTTTATGCTCAGGGATGGAAGCGATGTATCGCTGTCGTCTGGCGGACACGGCTCCAGCTGAACGGGAAAAAAGAAACTGACTGCTTCCGGGAATCGGTTCAAGGTGACCTCCTTTAAGGCAGGACCCCGGCGCTATCGCGCCGGGGTATGAAGTTAACCCACGTCAGTCGGGTTCAGCTGAATGGTGCTCTGACCTTTCTTGATGAACTGGTCAATGGCAATCATGATGCAGCCGGCACCGATACAAGTCAGGACCCAGCCCCAGCCAATCTGCGGGTTCTTTTTCTTGGCCACCCAAAGGGCGACGCCAATAATGACAAGCCCAATCCCACCAAATTTCGCCAGTTTCAACAGGCTTTTCCCGGAGTTATCGGCACCTTTGGCCACGTTGTCGAGCATCCCAAAAATGTCGTCATCAGCATGAGCAGGCAGCGTCAGTGCACCCAGGAGTGCGACAATCGGAGCCAGAAGACGTTTACCCAGAGAAGAAGCAGCCAGCCACAGGCGTACGGAAACGGACAGTGTGAAATTACGCATTGTTAAAACCTCTTTTGTTTATGGAGTTAATTCCAGCTCAGATGCAGCGTTTGTTGGAGTGCGTCGAGCAGTTGTGGATTGCAGGCCAGGAGAATGCCGCAGATGAGGATCACCATGCCTGCAGAGACATCTTCTCGGGCAGTCAGGCCTGTGTGGCCATCGACCAGAGAGCGACGGACACGAGATATGCCCATGAAGAAAAACATCACCCCGACCGCACGCAGCAGGGTGAGAACGGCATCGATGGCGAGCTTGGCCTGACCCATGGACTCCGGGGCGTAGGCGATGGCATCAAAGGAAACATCGCCAAAACTCAGGGTATGGGAGGCTTTATTCATCATCTGCTGCAGGGCGATGAGAGCACCGCCGAGGCAGACCGATGCCAGGGCTTTAATCCCGCTGCCTGGTTTACCGGTGCGGACTCGTTGGGCGACGGAGAACAACGTGAAAATGCAGCCGCCCAGTCCGAACATAAAACCCAGAGCCAGGATCAAGCGGATACCGCTGGTTTTCAGACCGTCGGCGACCTGAACCAGGATTTGAATGGCGTCCATTAGCCCCCCTGGCGAATGACGCCCCTGTCAGTTGTGACGGTGCGTGCAGTGGCATTAATGCTGCGGATGGTCATGCCGTTGATGTTATCGCCGGCTTGCACCGACCAGGTGGATCCTCTGTGGGTTATCCAGGCCATGCCCGGGTAAATGGTATGTACCCGCCAGCCCTGTACGCCAGTACTGCGCTGATTGTCAGTCCCTGTTCGTGCAGCTGCTGTACGGTGTGTTGATGCTGATGTCGATTTAACGACGGTACGTTTTACTGGTTTGCTGACGGCTTTGACTGGGGCGGTCGTACCGGTTCCCATAGCCTTCATTCGTGCTTCAAGCTCTGCCAGACGTCGCTCTGCATCACTGACGCGACTATCCAGTGCGCTTATCCCTTGCTGGTTTGCCTCGCTGGCCTGCTGCAGTGCCTGTGCATCTACTGGAGGTGCTGATGACTGAACAGGCTCAGTGTGTTGAGGTGGCTCCGGTGCTGGGGCAGGTGCCGATTCGGGTTTAGGTGCGGGGGCCTCTTCCTCTGTTGGCGCAGCCACAGGTGCGGCCTGATGGTCAGGAACAAAGGCACGCTGAGGTGGTTCATCCGGCCAGACGGCGTAGACAAGAAGTGCAACCAGTACGCCGCCGGCAATCAGCAGCGTGCTGAGGTCATACCCCATAAACTGACGTTTATTTTTAGGGTTCTCGTCTTTGGCAGGTGCCTCAGATGCTTCCTCTTCGGGCTCCGGATGAAGTTCAGGCAACGGCGAGGTTGCGGGCTCAAGGTCCGAATCGAAATAGTTTTCTTTCATGGCGTTTCTCTTCAGGGATGTAAGGCGGGGACCATGCGGCTGGCGGGTTGCAGTCTGATAGCTGCGGGCTCATCACGGGTCTTAATCACTTTGTCACTTTCTTTTACAGCAGACATGAACAACACGGCGATGCTCTGGCCACGATCGACAAGAACCTGCTTCACCGGGAGTTTCTGCGCGTCCTGGCTTACCACCTGACCCGCTTGTTGGGCTGCGCCGCCGAGGATGGTACCGGCCACTGCTTTACCGTCAGGCATACCCACGCGCCCCTCAAGGGTGTTGTAACCGTTGCTCAGGATTTGCGTATTGGCACTGGCATACAGCTGACCGCCTAATCCCAGACCATGCGCCAGTGCCGGCAGCAGAATGCGTGTTGTATAGCGGTTGTTGACTGACGATGCGACGGAGGACTGCAGCGTATCCGGCATAGCCGCCCAGGCATCAATACGCCAGGTGTTGTTATTCCAGTCCATGTTGGTGAAATGGATAGTCACACCATCGCCGGCGAGCTGGACACCATTGGCTGTTAAGGTGGCGCCGGCATACGGGCCTGCCGGAATACGGGCCAGCACCTGAGAGCTTGTGTTATCGGAATCAATCGCCGTCTCAATCAAGCCGCCCGGACGACTGCCGACAGGAATAACAATGCGATCAGGCACTGTGCCGCCTGAACCTGCAACACTCCCGGTTTGCGTCGAAGGAGAGAGACTGTCCGTCCATCCGGAGAAGGGACTCGCTGCAGCCACACCTGGTGCGCCTGCGGTCTGTGCCGTCTGGCCCGGGGCTTGTCCTGTCACGCTGGCCAGTTGACCGACCGGAGCGCCACGCTGGGCTACGAGCTCTTTGAGTAACGCTTTCAGCGCTTTTTTACGGTCCGGATCAAGCGACTGCGCCGGAACATGCTGAGGCGGCGGCAAAGGATTTTCTGCCCGTGGAGGCGGTGGCGTTGGCGGTGCCTCCTGTGAAATTGGCGGAACCTGGCGCACGGTACCGGAACAAGCCGAGGCGATAAAACTGGTGTTATTCGCCATCGCCTGCTTAGCGCCTTCTGCATTGTTCTCTCTGAGCAGCGTCTGGTACTGCGGGCTTTCTGCTGTTGCTTTTCCAGTTCCACCGGCAGTTTTATCCACGCTGATGTGTGTCACTGCCTCAGGCGGAGCATTGAGCCAGGACACCAGTATGAAAAGAAAGGCAACGGCAGCGAAGCCACCAATAACAATGATTAAGCCGGTTTTCTTCACGTCCCGGCGGGCGTCTTTTTCTGCGGCCATGATTACTCCAGAGATAAGGTCATCCAGACCGTTTTACCGGCATGAGAGAAAGCCACTTCAGGGGTCAGTGGCAGTTTGTACAACCAGGTCCCGTCGCCAGAGGCCAGTGTCTGTTCGAAGGCATCACGCAGCTCACTGCGGGTGCGGATGTACAGGTCGTCTCCCATCTGCCAGACCTGTGTATCCGGTACAGCCCCTTCGGTTTTCAGCCTGCGGGCATCTTTAGGGGGAACGCCATCGAGAAAGGCCTGCAGCGTTGGGTCATTCAGGCCAATTTTTGATTGAGGTGCCGGCATCTTTTTCGCCTGTGGGCCGCGCTGTGGGATGCGCAGATCCAGACGGGTATCAATGACGCGGGATTTGGCTGTGTTACTGGCCTCACCGCTGGTGACATCCACGATGATTGGCACGGCCAGCGGTAGAGTCTTAGGACGTGGTGTAAATTTGGAAGGATGGTGAGAGCCATTGGCTTATCCGGTAAGGTAATGGTTAATTAGACAATTATCTCAGAAGGAGTCAACCGATGGCCGACAACAGCATGAC
>OFEI01000084.1_pt1 | contig 12243 bp, 12 predicted proteins | sample 1521041 | NCBI WGS metagenome assembly OFEI01 (sample SAMN05335687, study PRJEB24111) | insect metagenome | biome: ENVO:00009004; isolation source: gut from larvae fed green and black olives | host: Bactrocera oleae | place: Israel | collected 2011-11
TTTCGAGCTGTATCTGAAGGAATGTGAGTGGCGATTTAACACTCCAAGTGCAAAACAGCAATTAACTATTTTAAAACAGATAGTTAAAGGTAAAATTTAAACCTTATCTAGGACAGCCCCTTATTTTGGGCATCCCCTAGGCAAGATGCGTCTGGTGAGCAGAGTCTTTGAAAGATAAGACCTTTCAATAACACGAAAGGCTAACTCATCAATATCTTTGCAACAGTGCCGCTTATAACGGGGGGAGAGCGGGCCATAAAAACACTTACAAAAAATGTGGATGCTGAATTTATAACAGCCACTGCAGGCTATGAAAAGTCGCAGCCGTCAGGCTGCCTACTTGATGGTTAGGAAATTGAATCGCATCTTTTGAGATCGCCTGACCATGAATTTCATCGTGCCCCATCCCTGTGATGATGCTGTTATACGTGAGTCTGTGTGTGAGACCCTGTACATAATTCTGTGTAAATGCCTTTTTAGAGGTGGTCGTTCAGGCGGCCACCGAACTCGATAATAAAGCGACTCATTGCCACGCGCCAGTCCCTCAGCGGCATCGTCCATTTTTGCGACGCTGCCTGTATCGCCAGCCACACGACTTTACGCACTGAGTCATCCGTCGGGAACACCTTACGCTTCTTGATAGCATGGCGGATCATGCTGTTCAGCGACTCAATGGCATTGGTGGTGTACATCACTTTGCGGATATCCTTCGGGTAAGCGAAGAACGTGGCAAGGTTGGTCCAGTTGGACTCCCCGCTCCGGCTTATCTGCGGATACCGGTTGTCCCACGTCCCGGCGAACGCCTCCGACGCCTGTAGGGCTGCCTCTTCCGTCGACACCTGATAGATGGTCTTCAGGTCGCTGGTGACGGCTTTGTAGTCCTTCTAGGAGACAAAGCGCAGGCTGTTACGGACCATATGCACGATGCACAGCTGGATCTGCGTTTCCGGATAGACCGCGTTGATGGCATCCGGAAAGCCTTTCAGACCATCTACACAGGCGATCAGGATATTATTCAGGCCGCGGTTTTTCAGTTCAGCCAGAACTTTGCACCTTCGTTTTCTGCGAGCTACATGCCCAGCAGTTCTTTATGGCCTTCGATGTTTATGCCTAGCGTCAGGAACACCGACTTATTGATGACGCGGCTATCCTGACGTACCTTCAGGACAATACAGTTGAGTTCCCTGCTAATAGTGGAGCAGGGCAGATCAAGCTCTCTGGCGATGGTAGCTTGGTTGAGGCCTTCATCCCGCCGCAGCCACTTGATAAATGTTGAATTAATTCGTTAATTTCAGACAGAACCCTAGCCGCAGTGATGGTAATCATTCGCCGCACTGCATAAAATAGCACCAGGTGGGGCAAAATTCCCGCGATGGTGGTCGAGTCTTTGAATAAATTATTGAATCTCTGATAGGCATCCATCGCGATGCCCTCTATAATCTGCGGTCATTTTCTTGGCCGGGAACACCGTTTTCGCGACTACACTCGAAAGATAAAACAGGGGGCAACATGACTGTTGAGCGCACATTTTCCATCGTAAAACCTAATGCTGTGGCAAAAAACGTGATCGGCGCAATCTTCAACCGTTTTGAAAGCGCTGGCTTCGAAATCGTTGGCAGCAAAATGCTGCACCTGAACAAAGAGCAGGCTGAAGGTTTCTACGCTGAGCACCAAGGTAAGCTATTCTTCGATGGTCTTGTTGAATCCATGACCTCTGGTCCGGTAGTGGTTTCTGTACTGGAAGGCGAAAATGCCGTACAGCGTCACCGTGACCTGATGGGCGCAACTAACCCAGCTAACGCACTGGCTGGCACCCTGCGTGCAGACTACGCGGACAGCTTCACCGAGAACGCGACCCACGGTTCAGATTCTGTTGAATCTGCTGCCCGTGAAATAGCTTACTTTTTCGGCGAAAACGAAGTGTGCCCGCGCACCCGTTAATTCGGCTGCTTGGCCTGCAGCAGGGTTTACAAATTATTTGGCTATAGTGCTTTAACCCTGTGACGATCATGAGTACAGTGATGCGCCTTGGGGGTTCGCTCTCCGGGGCACTTCTATTCTATTCACTTCAAATCCAGCGCCATAACGTGTAACAACGAGGCCAGAGAATATTATGCCCGAACTTATTGTAACTCCGTCGTCCACCTCACCTGCCGTCGTAGCGCCAAAAGAAGAGAAAATTAACCTGCTCGATCTTAATCGTCAGCAGATGCGTGATTTTTTTGTCAGCATGGGTGAAAAGCCGTTTCGTGCCGATCAGGTGATGAAGTGGATCTACCACTACTGCTGTGATGACTTCGACGAGATGACTGATATCAACAAGGTCTTCCGTAACTTGCTGAGGGAAGTCGCGGAAATCCGCGCGCCGGAAGTGACTGAAGAGCAGCGTTCCTCCGATGGCACCATCAGGTGGGCTATCCAAATCGGCAGCCAGCAGGTAGAAACTGTCTACATTCCAGAAAAAGATCGCGCCACCCTGTGTGTCTCTTCCCAGGTAGGCTGTGCGCTGGAGTGCAAATTCTGTTCGACCGCGCAGCAGGGCTTTAACCGCAACCTGCGCGTGTCGGAAATTATCGGTCAGATCTGGCGCGTGGCGAAGATTATTGGCGCGGCCAAAGTCACCGGCAAGCGCCCGATCACCAACGTGGTGATGATGGGAATGGGCGAACCGCTGCTGAACCTGAACAACGTGGTTCCGGCGATGGAAATTATGCTGGACGACTTCGGTTTTGGCCTGTCGAAGCGCCGCGTAACCCTGTCCACCTCCGGAGTGGTTCCGGCGCTGGATAAACTCAGCGATATGATTGACGTGGCGTTGGCGATTTCACTGCACGCGCCAAATGACACAATTCGTGACGAAATTGTGCCAATCAATAAAAAGTACAATATTGAGACCTTCTTGGCCGCGGTGAGCCGCTACGTCGGCAAGTCAAATGCCAACCAAGGGCGTGTGACCATTGAGTACGTGATGCTCGACCACATCAATGACAGCACGGATAACGCTCATGAACTGGCCGCATTGCTGAAAGATACACCGTGTAAGATCAACCTGATCCCATGGAACCCCTTCCCAAACGCACCCTATGGTCGTAGTTCTAACAATCGCATCGATCGTTTCTCTAAAGTGTTGATGAATTACGGTTTTACTACTATTGTGCGTAAGACCCGTGGCGATGATATCGATGCTGCCTGCGGCCAGCTGGCCGGGGAAGTGATCGACCGCACCAAGCGCACGCTGAAAAAGAAAATGGCTGGTGAGGCTATCTCTGTGAAGGCGATCTGAAACCCGGCATTTTCCTGCCCTTCAACGTGTTGAATCTGTAAACATTGGCGTAGCATAATCCGCGAATGGATACGGGGAGAAACAGGGATTCGGGCAGGTTTAATCGTTGGTTTAGCGCTGTGGCTGCCGGTGGGGTGCCAAACTTCACCGCAGCGTAAAGCACTGGTTGAGACGCGCATACAGCTAGGCCTAGCTTATCTGGTGCGGGGTGATAATGAAGCCGCTCGCCGCAATTTGCAGCGGGCGCTGGCATTGGCACAAAAAGATTACCGAACCCAGCTGGCAATGACGCGTTAGCAGCAGATGGGCGAGCAGAGCAGGGCGCAGTAACATTATCGCCACGCGCTGAAACTTGCACCGCAAAACGGCTATGTGCTTAATAATTACGGTGCGTTTCCCTGCAGTTTAGGGCAGTATGATGCGGCACAATGGCAGTTCAGCAGGGCCATTGAAGATTCAGCAGACGGACTTCGTGCCGATACGTTGAAAAACTCAGGTTACTGTTTTTTAAATGCCGGGCAGCAAGAGAAAGCGCGTCATGCGCTGCAGACCGATCCTGCTAAGGGAATGCCCCTATGCTGGCAGAAGCCGAAAGGCGATTTGGAAAGGGGAAATTCACGGACTCGCGGCTCCTGTTAGATGTTTATCAACGCAACTTTCCTGTTTCTGCGGAAAGTCTGTGGTTAGAGATTCGCTTCGTCGCGCAGGCCAAGCAGCCCGACGATGATGTACAGCGTTATGGGGCGCAACTTGCGCGAATTTTTCCACAATCAATACAGCACCAGCATTTTTTAGCTAATGAATACTGAAGACAAATCCAACGTACATTCAACAGGCGAGCGCCTGCGCAGCGCCCGTGAACAGATGGGCCTCACTCAGCAGAATGTTGCTGAGCGCCTCTGCCTGAAACTTTCCACCGTCCGCGATATTGAAGAGGACAAGTCGCCTGCCGATCTGGCATCGACCTTCCTGCGGGGTTATATTCGTTCTTACGCACGTCTGGTTCGCGTGCCGGAAGAAGAACTGCTGCCGATGATGGCTAAACAAGCTCCGGTCAGAGCCGCAAAAGTTGAACCGATGCAAAGTTTCTCTCTCGGCAAACGCCGCAAAAAGCGTGATGGCTGGTTGATGATCTTCACTTGGCTGGTGCTGTTTGTGGTGGTGGGCCTGACGGGTGCTTGGTGGTGGCAGAATCATAAAGCCGCTCAGGACGATGTGGTCTCGATGGCCGATCAGAATGCGCCAGCGGAAGGGGATAGCGGCAACGGCCAATCTATTCCGTTGACTGACGGCAATGCCAGCAGCAGTGCTGATACCAGCGGCCAGTCGGTGCCGATGGAGATGGCACTTGGCCAAGCTCCTGCTGATAGCGTTAGCATGCTAGCAGCTAACGCTCCGGCTGCCAGTGCTCAGGCACTGGCAGCAGATACCCAAGCGGCGAACTCGCAGCATGCGGTGGTATCTCCAACGCAGGCGCCGGTTGACAGCGCTGTCAACGGTCAGCCACCTACCAGCAGCGCCGGCGTCAGCCAGCCTGCTGCTGATCCGAATGCGGTTATCATGAACTTCTCCAGCGATTGCTGGCTGGAAGTGGCCGATGCTGCCGGTAAAAAACTGTTCAGCGGCATCCAGCGTAGCGGTGGTAAACTGAGCCTCGCTGGTACGGCTCCTTATAGCTTGAAGATTGGTGCTCCGGCCGCAGTACAGATCGAGTATCAGGGTAAGCCTGTTGATCTGAGTCGTTTTATCCGTACTAACCAGGTTGCTCGCCTGACTTTAGGTGCGCAATAACGCATCTTTTTCTGGTCGCGAGTAATTGTGGAGAAAGAATATGCATAACGAAGCACCTATTACCCGTCGCAGATCTAAACGTATTTACGTCGGCAAGGTGCCTGTAGGCGACGGTGCCCCAATCGCCGTTCAGTCCATGACCAATACCCGAACGACTGACGTCGCTGCTACGGTCGCCCAGATTAAAGCACTTGGGCGTGTTGGCGTTGATATCGTGCGCGTTTCCGTGCCAACCATGGATGCTGCCGAAGCCTTCTGCCTGATCAAACAGCAGGTTAACGTCCCGCTGGTTGCTGATATCCACTTTGACTACCGCATTGCCCTGAAAGTCGCCGAATATGGCGTCGACTGCCTGCGTATTAACCCGGGCAATATCGGCAATGAAGAGCGCATTCGTTCGGTAGTCGACTGCGCACGCCACTACAACATTCCGATCCGTATTGGTGTGAATGGCGGATCGCTGGAAAAGGATTTGCAGGAAAAATACGGTGAGCCGAATCCGCAAGCGCTGCTGGAATCGGCGATGCGTCATGTGGATATCCTCGATCGTCTGAACTTTGACATGTTCAAAGTCAGCGTGAAAGCTTCTGATGTGTTTCTTGCCGTTGAGTCGTATCACCTGCTGGCTAAGCAGATCGATCAGCCGCTGCACCTTGGGATCACCGAAGCCGGTGGCGCCCGCGCCGGTGCGGTAAAATCCGCCATTGGCCTTGGTCTGCTGCTGTCTGAGGGGATCGGCGACACGCTGCGTATTTCGCTGGCGGCGGACCCGGTAGAAGAAGTGAAAGTCGGTTTCGATATCCTGAAATCACTGCGCATCCGCTCCCGCGGCATCAACTTTATTGCCTGCCCGACCTGTTCTCGTCAGGAGTTTGACGTGATCGGCACGGTGAATGCGCTGGAAGAGCGGCTGGAAGATATCCTTACTCCGATGGATATTTCGATTATCGGCTGCGTGGTTAACGGCCCGGGTGAAGCCACGGTATCGACTATGGGCGTTACCGGCGGCAACAAGAAAAGCGGTTTCTACGAAGATGGCGTGCGTCTCCGCGAGCGTCTCGATAACGACAATATGATTGACCAGCTGGAAGCGCACATTCGTGCTAAAGCCACCATGCTGGACGAATCGCGCCGGATCACCATCCAGCAGGTCGAAAAATAATATAGTAGGGGATGGCCTTTTGTTACAGTCGTCCCTTGCTGAATGAAATTGATGAGAGAAAGCAGTGGCGAAGAATATCCAGGCCATTCGTGGCATGAACGACTATTTACCGGCTGACACCGTGGTGTGGCAGCGTATTGAACAGATCCTTAAGCAGGTTCTGGGCAGCTACGGTTTCAGCGAAATTCGCTTGCCGATTGTAGAGCAGACCCCGTTATTCAAGCGCGCTATCGGTGAAGTGACCGACGTGGTTGAAAAAGAGATGTATACCTTTGACGACCACAACGGCGAAAGCCTGACGCTGCGCCCGGAAGGGACCGCAGGCTGCGTGCGCGCCGGCATTGAACACGGTCTGCTGTACAATCAGGAACAGCGTCTGTGGTACATCGGCCCGATGTTCCGCTACGAGCGCCCGCAGAAAGGCCGCTACCGCCAGTTCCACCAGATTGGTACCGAAGTGTTTGGCCTGCAAGGCCCGGACATTGACGCTGAGCTGATCATGATGACCGCCCGCTGGTGGAAAGCGCTAGGCATCTCTGAGCATGTGCGCCTAGAGCTGAACTCTATCGGTTCGCTGGAAGCCCGCGCCAACTATCGTGATGTGCTGGTAGCCTTCCTTGAGCAGCACGTGGACGTGCTGGACGAAGACTGCAAGCGCCGCATGTGCAGCAATCCGCTGCGCGTGCTGGACAGTAAAAACCCGGACGTACAGGCGCTGCTGAACGATGCACCAACGCTGGGTGATTACCTAGATTGCGAGTCGCGCGCGCATTTCACCGGGCTGTGCAGCCTGCTGGATGCGGCGGGCATTGCCTACAGCGTGAACCAGAACCTAGTGCGCGGCCTCGATTACTATAACTGCACTGTGTTTGAGTGGGTAACCAGCAGCCTCGGCGCGCAGGGCACGGTGTGTGCCGGTGGCCGCTACGATGATCTGGTAGAACAGCTGGGTGGTCGTGCCACCCCAGCAGTGGGTTTTGCCATGGGCCTAGAGCGTCTGGTTCTGCTGGTGCAGGCTGTTAACCCGGAATTTGAACCGACGCGTATTGTTGATGTCTATGTCATCGCTTCAGGTCAGGGCGTACACAGTGCGGCGATGCTGCTGGCTGAACAGCTGCGTGACGCGCTGCCAGAGCTGAAGCTAATGACAAACTTTGGCGGCGGTAACTTCAAGAAGCAGTTTGCTCGTGCAGATAAGTGGGGAGCCTGCATTGCATTGGTACTCGGCGAAGACGAAGTGGCCAACGGCCAGCTGGTCATTAAAGATTTACGTAACGGCGAGCAGCAAACGCTGGCGCAGTGTGATGCTGCATCCACGCTGGCCTCGATGTTACAGCGCTAAGCCCTGACGGCACGATTTAAAGGAGTAGAATTGCGTGAAAGTATATAGCAACGAAAACGAGCAGGTAGATGCGCTGAAGAACTTTTTTGCACAGAACGGCAAAGCGCTGGTAGTTGGCGTGGGGCTGGGCGTGGGCGCGTTGGTTGGCTGGCGTTACTGGAACAGCAATCAGGACAGCGGTTCACGTGAAACCTCTGCGGCCTATCAGCAGGTGACCTCGGCACTGGATGCCAGCAAACCCGCCACGTTGGATGCCGCAGCGAAATTCGCCAGCGATAACAGTAATACTTACGGCACGCTGGCTTCTCTCAACTTGGCGAAACGCTATATTGATGCTAACCAGCTCGATAAAGCCGCAGCCCAGCTGCAGAGCGGTTTGAAAGATACCAAAGATGCGAACCTGCAGGCCGTACTGAATCTGCGCTTGGCGCGCATTCAGCTACAGCAGAATCAGCCGGATGAAGTGCTGAAAACGCTGAAAAACGTGAAAGGCGACGGCTGGACAGCGATCGTGGCTGACGTGCGCGGTGAAGCGCTGCTCAGTAAAGGCGACGTGAAGGGTGCACGCGATGCGTGGACTAAAGGCATTGATTCTGACGCCTTTTCGACGCTGAAAGAGATGCTGCAAATGAAAGTGAATAATCTGCTAGGCTAAAAAGCTCTGATATTTGGCCTTCAAGGCACAAGAGGAATTTCATGGAATTGCGTAAGTTACTTCTGCCGGGACTGATGTCAGTCACCTTACTTAGCGGATGTTCATGGTTCAGCGGTGAAGAAGACGTGGTAAAAATGTCGCCGTTGCCGACCGTACAGAATCAGTTCGAGCCGGAAAAAGTCTGGAGCACCTCGGTGGGCAACGGAGTGGGAGATTTTTACTCTAACCTGCACCCAGCTTGGGCGGAAAATACCGTGTATGCGGCTGACCGTCATGGCATCGTCAAGGCGTTGAACTCCGGCGACGGCAAAGAACAGTGGAAAGTGGACCTGGCAGAAAAAACCGGTTTCTTCTCCAGCAATATCCCGGCGCTGCTCTCTGGCGGCCTGACCGTTGATGCAGGCCACGTCTATGTTGGCAGCGAGCGCGGCCAGGTTTATGACCTGAACGCCAGCGATGGCTCCGTTGCGTGGCAGACCAAAGCGGCTGGTGAAGTGTTATCCCGCCCGGTGATCAGCGATGACTTGGTGCTGGTTCACACCAGCAACGGCATGTTGCAGGGTCTTGATCAAACCAGCGGCAGCGTAAAATGGACCGTTAACCTCGATGTGTCGGCCCTGAGCCTGCGCGGTGAGTCTGCGCCATCGACCGCATTTGGCGCCGCCATTGTCGGTGGTGATAACGGCCGCGTGAGCGCCGTGATCCTCAACCCGGGCCAGATTATCTGGCAGCAGCGTATTTCCCAGCCAAGCGGCGCGACCGAAATCGACCGCTTGGCCGATGTCGATACGACCCCGGTTATCGTCAATGGCGTGGTGTATGCGCTGGCCTACAATGGTAACCTGACGGCGCTGGACCTGCGCTCCGGCCAGATCATGTGGAAGCGTGAAATCGGCTCGGTACACGATATAATCGTTGACGGTGGCCGCATCTATCTGGTGGATCAGGATGACCGCGTGATTGCCCTGAACACCGACGGTGGCGTAACTCTCTGGTGCCAGAGCGATCTGCTGCACCGTAACCTGACCTCTCCTGTGCTGTACAATGGCTACTTGGTGGTGGGTGATGTGGAAGGTTACCTGCACTGGCTTAACACCGACGATGGCCGCTTCGTGGCGCAGCAGAAACTGGACAGCACCGGCTTCCAAACTGAGCCAGTGGTTGCCAGCGACAAGCTGCTGATCCAGTCCAAAGACGGTGAGGTTTACGCGATTACGCGTTAATCTGCTGCGATCTGCTACCCGTAGTTAGGGTAAATACGACTCCTTGATTTTATCCAAGGGGTGTTATTCTAGGTACCATCGGCCTGAGTAGAGCAGCAGTTTATCTGCCTGCAGCGCGAATAAAATCGCAGCTAGGCGCCTGTTTTTTAGTTATGAGGTTTCACTATGGTACCTGTGGTCGCGCTGGTCGGGCGTCCTAATGTGGGAAAATCAACCCTGTTTAACCGCTTAACGCACACGCGAGATGCGCTGGTGGCGGATTTCCCTGGGCTTACTCGAGACCGCAAATATGGTCGCGCTGAAATTGAAGGGCGTGAGTTTATTTGTATTGATACCGGCGGTATTGACGGTATCGAAGAGGGCGTGGAAACGCGCATGGCGGAACAGTCGCTGCTTGCCATTGAAGAAGCCGACGTCGTTCTGTTTATGGTCGATGCGCGTGCCGGGCTGATGCCTGCTGACACCGCCATCGCCAAGCACCTGCGCTCGCGCGACAAGCCAACCTTTATCGTGGCGAATAAAACCGATGGTCTGGACGCGGATTCCGTCGTCACCGACTTCTGGTCGCTCGGTCTGGGTGAAATCCACGCGATTGCTGCTTCTCACGGGCGCGGTGTCACCAGCCTGCTGGAGCTGGTACTGCTGCCGTGGATGGACGAAGTTGCGCCCGAGGCAGAACTGACCGAAGAAGAGGAGAACGAAGCCTACTGGGCAGAGTTCGCGGCGAAAGAAGCCAAAGCTAACGGCGAAATGCCGGAAGATGAAAAAGATGACTTTAACCCGCTAGATCTGCCGATCAAGCTGGCTATCGTTGGGCGTCCGAACGTCGGTAAGTCAACGCTCACTAACCGTATTCTCGGTGAAGAACGCGTGGTGGTTTACGACATGCCGGGCACCACGCGCGACAGCATCTATATTCCGATGGAGCGTGACGGACGTGAATATGTCCTGATTGACACCGCCGGGGTGCGTAAGCGCGGTAAAATTATCGAAACCGTAGAAAAGTTCTCGGTAATCAAAACCCTGAAAGCGATTGAAGATGCCAACGTCGTGCTACTGGTGATTGATGCTCACGAGGGGGTTTCCGATCAGGTTCTCTCGCTGCTCGGCTTCATCCTTAATAGTGGGCGCTCACTGGTTATAGTGGTTAATAAGTGGGATGGTCTGTCACCGGAGATCCGCGACGAAGTGAAAGAGCAGCTGGACTACCGTCTGGGCTTTATCGACTTCGCGCGCATTCACTTTATCTCAGCCCTGCACGGCAGCGGCGTCGGTAACTTGTTTGAATCCGTGACCGAAGCCTACGACTGTTCCACCCGTCGAGTGAACACCTCAATGCTGACGCGCATCATGAACATGGCGGCCGACGACCATCAGCCACCCATGGTGCGCAGCCGCCGCGTTAAGCTGAAGTATGCCCACGCCGGGGGTTATAATCCGCCAATTGTGGTGATCCATGGTAACCAGGTAAAAGATCTGCCGGATTCCTACAAGCGCTATCTGATGAACTATTTCCGCCGCTCGCTGGAAATTATGGGAACGCCAATCCGTATCCAGTTTAAAGAGGGTTATAACCCGTACGAAGGTAAGCCCAACCTGCTGACGACAAACCAACAGCGTAAACGTCAACGCTTAATGAGCCATCTCAAAAAGAACAAACGTTGATCCGCAAGGAGGTATGAGGGTCCTTACGGCGTGTAATGTAGGGGTTGACCGCTTTTGGGGTCAATCCTTTGTTTTTTGTGCCACGCTGAAGTAAAGGAGAGTCCGATGTCACTTCCATGCTAGGTTTGCCAGTACTCACTCACCGCGATGGCTGAGCAGTTTCACTGCGATCGCTGCCAGCGCGCCATCCCCGCTATTGCCTGCTGCCCCGACTGCCAGAAACCGTTACAGGTACTGAAAACCTGCGGCGTGGTCGACTATTTTTGTCGGCACGGTCACAGCCTGATCTCGAAGAAACGGCTGCTGCTACTGCCCGCTGAGAATCCATAAATCCCGGTAACTATCACGTTTATCATTTTGTGCGAATTTCGGTCTATAGTTATCAAACATAGACGGCTTGTTAATTTTCTGTTTATTACATTATGAACCTAGTGGTACAATCCTGCCGTTTGTTACGGGTGCTCAGCCAAGCCTGCCGTGAGTTACGAGCGTCAGCAACAAACGTAGGACGATCCATCCCGTGAAACATATTAATAAAAAGTTGAACATTGCTACGCCTTATTATCTAGGAGTATTTCTGCTATGCCTCAATCAACTGCCGGGCCATCTAAATGGCTGGGCTTAATTTTGCTGGCAACGGGCCTCTACTTTGTCATTGGTGGTGGGAAATTAGCATCACTCGGGGGTGACTGGTATTTTGTTATTGCTGGCATCCTCATCGTGATTTCCGCCGTTCAGTTCTTTCGCCGCAAATCTTCTGCAGTACTGATATTTGCTCTGGTATTTATGTAGTGGTCAACTAATGCTGGCCACAGCATTAGACTGTAAGTAGTACAGCCGCTTAGATTCGTTGGGCGTCAGACCGCCGTTATACCAGTGGGGCCTGATAGCGCTGTAATATCCCGTTATATAGCGGATTATCGCGCCTTGGGCTTCGCTGAAGATGTTATAGCCCTTCGTCGGCACCCATTCGGTCTTCAGGCTCCGGAAGAACTGCTCCATAGGGGCGTTATCCCAGCAGTTTCCCCGTCGACTCATACTCTGCTTTATTCTACAGCGCCACAGCGCCTGCCGATATCTACGGCTGGTATAGGGGCTGCCCTGGTCGCTGTGGAACGCCAC
>OFEI01000085.1_pt1 | contig 12083 bp, 14 predicted proteins | sample 1521041 | NCBI WGS metagenome assembly OFEI01 (sample SAMN05335687, study PRJEB24111) | insect metagenome | biome: ENVO:00009004; isolation source: gut from larvae fed green and black olives | host: Bactrocera oleae | place: Israel | collected 2011-11
CGACGGTGAAAAGGAGTTTGGCGGGACGCGGGATATACATGGAGCTGAGTATAAAGCGGAGCTCCGGTCATGCAAAGCACCGGAACGGCGAAGCCGTGACGCTCGCCCTGTAAGGGCACTACGTTCACCAGCCAGTGGTGTGAGCACGGCGATAAAATTTCCAAGGGCGACGATCACTTCGTCGTCTCTCTGAAAAGCTTCGCGATGCCGCCAACTCACTGATGCGACAAAGTAGTTTTTGATATCCAGCCATTAACCTGTTTAAATATTTTATCTTTTTTAGACAGGTTAATGGCTATGTCTGCCCTAAGCACCCCACTATTCAGTAACTACATCCTGCGCCCCCTCGACGACTATCCGGCTATTCAGCTACTTGATGTGCGTTTCGACACCAGCCAGTTTTCGGAATCCCTGTTCAGCACCTTGAACATCGCCCCCCCCGCACATCTCACTCGTGCCGTTAAAAAGCGCCGCGTTGAATATCTGGTTAGCCGCTACTGCATTCAGCAGGCGATGCAGAGGTTCGGGATTGAGGGTTTTGTGCTGCGTAACAGGGAAGACCGCACGCCAGTGTGGCCTGAGGGAGTCGGTGGGTCGCTGTCCCATATGCAGCATCGGGTATGCGCGCTGCTGACACAGGAGCGCGGGCTGCTGCTGGGGGTGGATTGTGAACGCCTGATGACGGCGGAAACTGCCGCCGAAACCCAGCGCATTTTGATCAACGCAGCGGAAAAGCGCCTGCTGGAGCAGTGCAACCTGCCGTTTAACCTAGCCCTGACGGTGGTGTTCTCGCTGAAGGAGAGCCTGTACAAAGCGCTCTATCCGCAGCTGTTACAGTTTATGGATTTCAGCGTGGCGCAAGTGGTGGCCTGTAGTGACGATCTTCAACAGCTCAGGCTGCGGCTGACGCAAACATTTTCAGCGGAGATTGTGGCCGGACGGGAGTTTATCGGTAGAGCGCAGGTGCAGTCCGACGAGGTGTTAACCTGGGTCGTCGGGCAGCAGTAATAAGGTTGCGTTAGCGATTTTCATCCTAGCCACGCGACTCCGGCGTGATCAGCTCATAGAGATCGACACCATACAGTTCAATCATCGGTATCATCGCCTCGACTACGCGACAGCTGTCAAAGGTTGTCATACTAGAGGGGCCTTTAAAATAAGGCACTGTTGCAAAGTTATTGATGAGTTAGCTTTCGTGTTATTGAAAGGTCTTATCTTTCAAAGACTCTGCTCACCAGACGCATCTCGCCTAGGGGATGCCCCAAATAAAATGATTCTGCCTGACCTTTCCGTAGCGCACGCATCACTTCAATGCCTTTGATTGTGGCGTAAGCCGTCTTCATTGATTTGAAGCCCAGCGTGGCGTTGATTATCCGTTTCAGTTTGCCATGATCGCACTCGATTATATTATTCCGGTACTGTATCTGCCGGTGATGCACATGCTGCGGACATTTACCTTCCCGCTTCAGCAATGCCAGCGCCCGCCCATATATCGGGGCTTTATCTGTGTTGATCAACCGTGGAATTTGCAGGCGCTTCGTATTATTCAGAAGTTTACCCATAAAGCGATAGGCGGCTTTGGTGTGACGACGTGAAGACAGGTAAAAGTCAATGTTGCAGCCCCTGCTGTCGACGGCGCGGTACAGATAAGCCCAGCGTCCGTTGACCTTCACGTAGGTTTCATCGAGATGCCATGAGCCAAAACCGGAAGGTTGACGCCAGTACCAGCGCCGCCGCTTTTCCATTTCAGGTGCATAACGCTGAACCCATCGATAAATCGTGGTGTGATCGACATTTACCCCTCGCTCAGCCAGCATCTCCTGCAGCTCACGATAACTGATGCCATATTTGCAGTACCAGGGGACGGCCCACAGGATAATATGACGCTCAAAATGTCGACCTTTAAATGGGTTCATGTGCTGCTCCTTCAACTAAACAGTGGCATCAGTGGCGGATTCATCATCATGAAGCTTAACCACATAACGGGGGGGCAGAACGGGCCATAAAACACTTACAGAAAATGTGGATGCTAAATTTATAACAGCCACTGCAGGCTATGACAAGTCGCAGCCGTCAGGCTGCCTACTCCTATTAAAACAGCATGATCACCTATTATTCAACAAAGCCGATTATAGGGTGAAAACTGAGGCTCCTTGCGGTACTCTGCGACGGCTGTTGGGCTCCTGAGCTTCACCGTTTCAGGAACAAAGAGAGGCAGTGGCCGACAAATTCGTAAGAATGCATAAACAAGCATGCTGATTTGTTCTGTCCCCCGGCGACAAAACAAAAATAATGGCGTAATGGAACTTTCCTGATGCTTGCTCAAAGAGATTGAGTTATTGCTGGAAGTGCGATTACGCGTGAAGACAGATTTGGGGAGAATTTACCTCGGATGAGCGAGCAGTTAACGGATCAGGTTCTCGTAGAGCGAGTACAGAAAGGAGATCAGAAGTCATTCAACTTACTGGTAGTTCGCTATCAGCATAAAGTGGCGAACCTGGTTTCCCGCTATGTGCCCTCAGGAGACGTGCCTGACGTAGTGCAGGAGTCGTTTATTAAGACCTATCGTGCGTTGGAATCTTTCCGTGGCGACAGTGCTTTCTATACTTGGCTCTATCGTATTGCCGTCAATACAGCCAAAAATTACCTAGTTGCTCAGGGGCGCCGCCCGCCGTCTACCGATGTAGACGCGATCGATGCAGAAAATTTCGAAAGTGCGGGAGCAATGAAAGAAATATCGAACCCTGAGAACTTAATGTTGTCAGAGGAGTTGCGACAAATGGTTTTTCGTACCATCGAGACGTTACCCGAAGACTTGCGCATGGCTATCACCCTGCGTGAACTCGATGGCCTGAGCTATGAAGAGATAGCCGTGATCATGGATTGCCCGGTAGGGACTGTTCGCTCTCGTATTTTCCGCGCCCGTGAAGCTATCGATAATAAAATTCAACCGCTTATCCAACGCTAGCGATAGCGGATACAGGAAAGGTATTGAGGTATGCAGAAAGAACAACTTTCCGCTCTGATGGACGGTGAAACGCTGGATAATGAAGTTATTTCCATGTTGTCTAAAGACGTTGTGCTGCAGAAAAACTGGGGAAGCTATCACCTGATTCGCGACACGTTGCGCGGTGATGTTCCTCAGCTGCTTGATTTTGATATTTCCGCGCGCGTCATGGCGGCGATTGAGAACGAGCCAGCGCAGAAAGTCACTTTTTTGAGTGTTGAAGCACAGCCAAAACCTGAACAGGCTGCCGTGATGCCGTTCTGGGCAAAAATGCTCCCATGGGCAGCTCAGATTACTCAGGTTGGCGTAGCCGCTTGCGTTTCTCTAGCCGTAATTGTCGGCGTGCAGCAGTACAACAAACCCGTGGTCGGTCAGTCTTCTGACGCTCCAGTGTTTAACATGCTGCCGATGATGGGGCAGGCTTCCGCGGTTAGCCTAGGGGTGCCAGCGGATAACGCGAACACTAACAATACCAACGCTAACCAGCAGGTTCAAAGCCAGCGCCGCCGTGTGAACGCGCTGCTGCAGAACTATGAACTGCAACGCCGTCTGCATGCTGAACAGCTGCAGTTTGAGCAAAGCCCCGTTCAACAGGCTGCTGCTCAGGATCTAGGTAACCAGTCGTTAGGAATGCAATCGCAGTAATGAAGCAGCTTTGGTGTGCAGTCAGCCTTATGGCTGGCAGCCTGATGTACTCCTCTGTCGCCTTGACCGCACAAACGCCTTCCGGGGCACTATTGCAACAGATGGAGCAGGCCAGCCAGTCTCTCAGTTACGAACTTGCCTATATCAATGTTTCCCGCATGGGCATTGAATCGCTTCGATACCGTCATACTGCTATCGACAATAAAGTCTTTGCCCAGCTGTTGCATATGGACGGGCCGCGCCGTGAAATTATTCAGCGCGGCAATGAGGTCAGCTATTTTGAAGCGGGGCTGGAACCGTTCACCATGACCGGAGATCACATTGTTGATTCGCTGCCGGCGCTGGTTTATGCCGATTTCCAGCAGCTTGCCGCGACCTATGATTTTGTCTCCGTAGGCCGCACGCGTATTGCCGATCAGCTGTGTGAAGTGATCCGCATCGTGCCGCGTGATGGAACACGCTACGGCTATATTGTCTGGCTAGATAGCGACACCAAATTGCCGCTACGGGTTGACCTGCTGGACCGCGACGGCGAGACGCTTGAACAGTATCGCGTTGTCAGCTTCGCGGTGGATGAAGGCGTGCGTAAGATCATGCAGGATCTGGAAACTGCTAAGCTGCCGCCGGTGCTTTCCGTACCTTCCAGCGGTGCGGTGACCTTCAACTGGAAAGCTGGCTGGCTGCCCGCCGGAATGAAAGAGATCGCCCAGAGCCGCCGCCAGCTGCCTTCGCTTGATCGTCCGGTGGAATCATGCCTCTACTCCGATGGTCTGTTCAGTTTCTCCATCAACGTGACGATGGCGGATAAAAGCAGTTCGCCACAGCAGTTGCGCACTGGGCGTCGTACGGTGCAGACTGAAGTGCGTAATAATGCGGAAATTACGGTAGTGGGCGAACTGCCTCCTACCACCGCTAAACGCATTGCTGACAGCGTGACGATGGGTAAAACACCATGATGAGAGAATGGGCGACGGTGGTGTCGTGGCAGAATGGTATTGCCACACTGCACTCCGAAATGAAAACTTCCTGCAGCAGCTGCTCTGCCCGTAAGGCGTGTGGCAGCCATATGTTGAACAAGCTGAGGCTAAAAAACGCGCACCTGATGAAAATCTCCAGCGTGGAGCCGCTGCAGCCGGGCCAGCGTATCGAATTAGGTATTGCCGAAACCAGCCTGCTGAGTTCGGCATTCTTCGTTTATATGACGCCGCTTATCGGTTTATTCGTACTGGCCGGTGTTTCCCAGATGCTGTTCCACAGCGATCTGGCCGCGGCCAGTGGCGCGCTGCTCGGCGGCGTGGGGGGGGGAATTATTGCTAAAGGTATCTCCAGCATTCTGGGGCGTTCAGCTTCTTTCCACCCAGTGATCCTCAGCGCTGCACTGCCTCCCGACGCGCTGCACGTCAGTACCGATGCCTGACTTACCTGCAATCTGGCGACGGGTTTATCCTGCCGTCAGCCCTGTTTCACGTTGGTTCAAATCTTATTTCCCTGTCGATATGCCTTTGCATGCACTATTGTCTGCCTGCGAAGATTCCACCCCTTTGATATGTAGTGTAGAATGCTGCCTTTCGGGCCAGTGTCAGCCTGTGATATCACACTCTCCTGCTTCGCATCGCGCGAGTTCCAGAATTTGTAAGGCAGAAAAATCTCAATAATGAAGCACATAAGAAACTTATCTATCATCGCCCACATCGACCACGGTAAATCTACGCTCTCTGACCGTCTGATCCAGATTTGCGGCGGATTAACCGAACGCGAAATGGCTGCGCAGGTTCTGGATTCCATGGATTTAGAGCGTGAGCGCGGCATCACCATTAAAGCGCAGAGCGTGACGCTCGATTACCATTCGCCAGATGGTAAAACTTACCAGCTCAATTTTATTGACACTCCGGGACACGTTGACTTCTCCTATGAAGTTTCGCGCTCGCTGGCAGCCTGTGAAGGTGCATTGCTTGTGGTGGATGCCGGTCAGGGCGTAGAAGCTCAGACCCTAGCAAACTGCTACACCGCGATGGAAATGGATCTGGAAGTCGTACCTGTATTGAACAAAATTGATCTGCCGGCGGCCGATCCGGATCGCGTGGCGCAGGAGATCGAAGATATTGTCGGCACTGATGCCACTGATGCGGTGCGCTGTTCAGCGAAAACCGGTATTGGCGTGCCTGACGTGCTCGAGCGCTTGGTGCGCGATATTCCACCGCCGGAAGGTGACCCGGAAGCCCCGCTGCAAGCGCTGATCATCGACTCTTGGTTCGATAACTACCTTGGCGTCGTCTCGCTGGTACGTATCAAAAACGGCACCATCCTCAAAGGCGACAAAATTAAGGTGATGAGCACCGGTCAGGTTTACAACGCTGACCGTCTGGGTATCTTCACGCCGAAGCGCGTTGATACCGACGTGCTGAACTGTGGTGAAGTAGGCTGGCTGGTTTGTGCTATCAAGGATATTCTCGGCGCTCCTGTCGGGGATACTCTGACCAAGTCACGTAACCCGGCTGATAAAGCATTACCAGGCTTCAAAAAAGTGAAGCCGCAGGTTTACGCCGGTCTGTTCCCCATAAGCTCTGACGATTACGAAGCCTTCCGTGATGCGCTCGGCAAGCTGAGCCTGAACGATGCATCTCTGTTTTATGAGCCGGAAAGCTCTACCGCGCTGGGCTTCGGCTTCCGCTGTGGTTTTCTAGGCCTGCTGCACATGGAGATCATCCAGGAACGTCTGGAGCGCGAGTACAATCTTGAGCTGATCACCACTTCACCCACCGTGGTTTACGAAGTGGTGACTACCGACAACCAGATCATCTATGTGGACAGCCCGGGTAAACTGCCGCCGCTGAACAACATCGAAGAACTGCGTGAGCCAATCGCCGAGTGTCACATGCTGCTGCCGCAGGAGTTCCTCGGCAACGTGATCACGCTCTGTATCGAGAAGCGCGGCGTGCAGACCAACATGGTTTATCACGGTAACCAAGTTGCGCTGACCTATGAAATCCCGATGGCGGAAGTGGTGCTGGACTTCTTCGACCGTCTAAAGTCAACGTCCCGTGGCTACGCGTCGCTGGATTACAACTTCAAACGCTTCCAGGCGTCCAACATGGTGCGCGTTGATGTTCTGATTAACTCCGAGCGCGTCGATGCGCTGGCGCTGATCATCCACAACGACAACGCACCGTACCGCAGCCGCGAGCTAGTCGAGAAAATGAAAGATCTGATCCCGCGTCAGCAATTCGACATCGCGATTCAGGCGGCCATTGGCAACCACATTATTGCCCGTTCAACGGTGAAACAGCTGCGTAAAAACGTGCTGGCTAAGTGCTATGGCGGTGACGTCAGCCGTAAGAAAAAGCTGCTGCAGAAACAGAAAGACGGTAAAAAACGGATGAAGCAGGTGGGTAACGTTGAGTTACCGCAGGAAGCGTTCCTGGCCATTCTGCACGTAGGTAAAGACAGCAAATAAGCCCGAATTCGGGCTTCGAGGGAACTGAAATGGCTAATATGTTCGCCCTGATTTTGGCGATAGCAACGCTCGTCACCGGCATTGTCTGGTGCATCGATAAGTTCAAATGGGCACTGGCCCGTCACGCAAAATGCGCGGCGGCGCAGGCCGAAGGCATTGCGGAAACCAAGGCAAACAAGCAGCCGGGTTGGGTGGAAACCACGGCATCGTTATTCCCGGTGCTGTTCGTGGTGTTTGTGGTGCGTTCATTTATCTATGAGCCGTTCCAGATCCCTTCCGGTTCAATGATTCCAACTCTGCTGATTGGTGACTTTATCCTAGTGGAGAAATACGCCTACGGGATTAAAGATCCGATTACTCAAACCACGCTGATCGAGACCGGTCATCCGAAGCGCAGTGATATCGCGGTATTTAAATACCCGAAAGATCCAAGCTTGGATTACATCAAGCGCGTTGTTGGCCTGCCGGGTGACCGCGTGATCTACAATCTGTTGAGCAAGACTGTCTCAATTCAGCCCGCCTGTGATGGTGGTAAGCCGTGCGATAAAGCGCTGGCAGTGACCTATTCAGACGTGCAGCCAAGCAACTTCATTCAGACCTTTAGCGGCTTCAGCGGTAACGAAGTTGGCAACGGTTTCTATCAGGTGCCACAGGGTGAATCGATGCAGGGCGGCCTGCGTTTAGCCACCCGCAACGAGACGCTGGGCGATGTCACCCACCGTATTCTGCTCGTAACCCAGGCGCAGAGTCAGCCGGGTTCATACTACCAGCAGCCGGGCCAGTCGCAGTCAAGCTGGGTAGTGCCGCAAGGCATGTACTTTATGATGGGTGATAACCGCGACAACAGCGCAGACAGCCGCTACTGGGGCTTTGTCCCAGAGCGTAATCTGGTAGGCAAAGCAACCGCCATCTGGATGAGCTTTGACAAGCAGGAAGGGGAATGGCCAACGGGCGTTCGTCTCAGCAGGATTGGCAGTATTCACTAATGTTTGCCTGCGGGCAACATTAACTTCGGGTTGCTTGGTCGTATACTAGGCGACTGCACACAAAATAGATCGTGTTGGTGTACAGGCTCAGCCCTGTTCCGTATGCAGCATAATTGACGCATTCAGAAATTGGTAACGCATGAACCCCATCGTAATTAACAAGATTCAACGAAAGCTGGGCTACACTTTTACCCATCAGGAATTGTTACAGCAGGCGCTCACTCACCGCAGCGCCAGCAGTAAACACAATGAACGACTGGAATTCTTGGGCGACTCAATTCTGAGTTACGTCATTGCTAACGCCCTTTATCAGCGCTTCCCGCGCGTGGATGAAGGCGACATGAGCCGCATGCGTGCTACGCTGGTTCGTGGCAACACGCTGGCTGAAATGGCACGGGAATTTGACCTAGGCGAATGTTTACGCCTAGGTCCAGGTGAACTGAAAAGCGGCGGCTACCGTCGCGAATCGATTCTGGCTGATACCGTGGAAGCGCTGATTGGCGGGGTTTTCCTCGACAGCGATATCCAGACGGTGGAGCAGCTGATCCTCAACTGGTACGCCAGCCGTCTCGATCAGATCAGCCCGGGCGATAAACAAAAGGATCCGAAAACGCGTCTGCAGGAGTTCTTGCAGGGCCGTCATCTGCCGTTACCATCTTATCTGGTGGTACAGGTGCGTGGCGAAGCTCACGATCAGGAATTTACTATTCACTGCCAGCTAAGCGGTATGGCAGATCCGGTTGTGGGAACCGGCTCCAGCCGACGCAAAGCTGAGCAGGCAGCGGCCGAACAGGCGCTGATTAAGCTGGGAATTGAATGAGCGAACAAACTACCCATTGCGGCTTTATTGCTATTATAGGCCGCCCGAATGTTGGTAAATCTACCTTACTGAACCAGTTACTGGGGCAGAAGATTTCTATCACCTCGCGTAAACCACAAACCACGCGCCACCGTATTATGGGCATCCATACTGAAGGGGAATATCAAGTAATCTACATCGATACTCCCGGGCTGCATATGGAAGAGAAAAGGGCGATCAACCGCCTGATGAACCGAGCTGCCAGCAGCTCTATCGGTGATGTTGAGATGGTGATCTTCATGGTCGAAGGCATCAAATGGACCGCCGATGATGAGATGGTACTGAACAAGCTGAAAGACGGCCGCGTGCCGGTGCTGCTGGCGATCAACAAGATCGACAACCTCACGGACAAAAGCATTCTGCTGCCGCACTTGCAGTTCTTGGGGCAGCAGATGAGCTTTATGGACGTGGTGCCGATCTCCGCCGAAAAAGGCGATAACGTTGATACCATCGCCAGCATAGTGCGTAACCGTCTGCCGGAAGCTGAGCACCACTTCCCGGAAGATTATATTACCGACCGTTCGCAGCGCTTTATAGCCTCCGAAATCATCCGCGAAAAGCTGATGCGTTTCCTCGGCGCGGAACTGCCGTACTCGGTGACTGTTGAGATCGAACAGTTTGTAACGAACGAGCGTGGCGGCCTGACCATCAATGGCCTGATCCTCGTGGAGCGCGAAGGTCAGAAGAAAATAGTGATCGGTAATAAAGGGGCTAAGATCAAAGTGATCGGCACTGAAGCGCGCCGTGATATGGAAGATATATTCGAGTCGAGAGTGCACCTCGAGCTGTGGGTGAAAGTGAAGTCCGGCTGGGTGGATGACGAACGCGCCTTACGCAGCCTAGGCTATACCGACGATCTCTGAACCTGATGGAAGGCTGGCAACGCGCGTTTGTCCTGCATGGACGCCCCTGGAGCGAAGCCAGCCTGCTACTTGACCTGTTCTCTGAACAGGACGGCAGGGTACGGGTACTGGCCAAAGGTGCCCGTTCCAAACGTTCCAGTCTGAAGGGAGCGTTACAGCCTTTCACCCCGCTGCTGGTGCGCTGGGGCGGTCGCGGCGAAGTGAAAACGCTACGCGGGGCTGAACCTGTCTCTCTGGCGCTGCCTCTCTCCGGTATTACTCTCTACTGTGGTCTCTACGTCAACGAACTGCTTTCCCGCATGCTGGAACACGAAACGGCTTTCAGCGAGCTATTTTTTGACTATCTACACTGCATTCAGGGGCTGGCAGGCGTGACCGACTCGCCAGAACCTACGCTGAGGCGCTTTGAGCTAGCGATGCTCAGCCATCTTGGCTACGGCGTCGATTTCCTGCACTGCGCGGGTAGCGGCGAAGAGGTTGCCGATGAGATAACCTACAGCTATCGTGAAGAGAAGGGCTTTATCGCCAGCTTGGTGGTGAACAATCACAGCTTTACCGGACGCCATCTGCGCGCGCTGTACCAACGTGAATTCCCCGATGCGGATACCCTGCGCGCCGCCAAACGCTTCACGCGCATTGCGCTGAAGCCTTACCTCGGCGGTAAGCCTCTCAAGAGCACCGAGCTTTTTCGTCAGTTTCTGCCGAGAAAACCAGCGGACGCAGCGCCAGCCGCGGACGAATAGCCACAGGTCATACCCTTCGGGCTTCCGAACGTTGTACACTCGACAAAACCCTTCGCGATAATCTGAGGACTGTCATGGCTGAGTTGTTGTTAGGCGTTAATATCGATCATGTGGCCACCGTGCGTAATGCACGCGGCACGCAATATCCTGACCCGGTGCAGGCGGCGTTTGTCTCCGAACAGGCCGGTGCCGATGGTATTACCGTGCACCTGCGCGAAGATCGTCGTCATATTACCGATCGCGACGTGCGCATTCTGCATCAGACCATTCAGACGCGCATGAACCTGGAAATGGCTGTCACCGATGAGATGGTCGATATCGCCTGCGAGATCGTGCCGCATTTCTGCTGCTTAGTGCCGGAAAAGCGTGAAGAAGTGACTACTGAAGGTGGTTTGGATGTTGCCGGTCAGCAGGATAAAGTGACGGCGGTAGTACAGCGCCTTAATGCGGCTGGCAGTCTGGTCTCCCTGTTTATTGATGCCGACCATCGCCAGATTGATGCCGCCGTGGCGGCGGGCGCTCCCTACATCGAAATCCATACCGGTGCATACGCCGAAGCCGCAGAAGGCCCGGAGCGAGATGCCGAGCTGGCTCGTATTGCCGAAGCGGCAACCTACGCCGCAGGCAAAGGCCTGAAGGTCAATGCGGGCCACGGCCTCACCTACCATAACGTCCAGTCGATTGCGGTTCTGCCGGAGATGCACGAGCTGAACATCGGCCATTCAATTATTGGCCGTGCGGTCTTCAGCGGGCTGGCTGAGGCAGTGAAAGAGATGAAGCAGCTGATGCGGGAAGCGCGTCGCTAATGGCCATTCTCGGCCTTGGCACCGACATCGTGGAGATCGCCCGCATCGAAGGGGTGATCTCCCGCTCCGGCGATCGGCTGGCAAAGCGCGTGCTGAGTGACAACGAGTGGCGGCAGTATCAGGCCCATCAGCAGCCGGTGCGCTTCCTAGCTAAACGTTTTGCGGTAAAAGAAGCAGCGGCCAAAGCCTTCGGCACCGGGATCCGCGGCGGGCTGGCGTTTAATCAGTTTGAAGTTTTCAACGATGAGCTGGGAAAACCCGGCCTGCGCTTTTTCCAACATGCGCAGGAAGTGGCGAATAAGCTCGGCGTGGCACACATGCACGTCACTCTGGCCGATGAGCGCCATTATGCCTGTGCTACGGTGATAATCGAGAATTAACCTGCCGGGTGCAGTCCTACAAACTTGTCCCACAGATGCTCATTGCTCTCAGTGCGCTGTGGGTCAACAATAATAGTGTTATCAATCGGGCAGACCTGCTGACAGGTCGGGGCGTCGTAATGGCCGATACACTTGGTACAGCGATCGCCGTCAATCTCGTAGAACTCATCCCCCATCGCAATCGCTTAGTTCGGGCACTCCGGTTTACACATAGGCGGATTCAAGTTCGAAGTGCAACGCTAAGCCGCCTGTTTTAGCTCTACAAAGACCACTGAAGGTTGCCGGAACCCAAGGCATTTCCGTGGCCTGCTATTCAGTGCTCCCTGGTACTTGCGGAGCT
>OFEI01000086.1_pt1 | contig 12068 bp, 13 predicted proteins | sample 1521041 | NCBI WGS metagenome assembly OFEI01 (sample SAMN05335687, study PRJEB24111) | insect metagenome | biome: ENVO:00009004; isolation source: gut from larvae fed green and black olives | host: Bactrocera oleae | place: Israel | collected 2011-11
GGGAGGCCGACACCGGCGGCCGCTTCAGGTAGCGGCCGAGGTATTTCACGCTGTGCCAGGCTCCCCGGGTCTTTTTCGCGAAGTGTACCTTCCAGTACCGGCCATACTGCGCCTGCAGATAACGCCGGCACTGGCGTTCATCGCGGATGTGACCCAGACCCGGCAGCATGCCGGGCATGATCTGGGCGTAGCTGTCGTGCAGCAGAACAGGTTGTTGAGCAGCGACCAGTTGTTGCTGAAGAACGGCCAGAGCAGGTGTGGCATGGTAAAGGTGATGTGCTGCCCTTCGCAGTCGGGCAGGACGTGTTGTTGCTCAGCAATCCACTGCTCGGTAGACTTCATGCCGCCGGCGCTGCAGGCCTTTGACTTGCAGCTCTGGCAGAAGAAGCAGGAGTGGGTACAGTCAGGTGAAGCGCAGCAGTAGCGGCGCACACCCATAGCGCAGGTGCCACAGGCGAGCATGCGCTCAACGGCGAGTGGGGTCCACTGGCTAACGCTGTCGCCGTGTTTTTCGAGATAGCGGTTCCAGCCGTCATCGACGGTGAAAAGGAGTTTGGCGGGACGCGGGATATACATGGAGCTGAGTATAAAGCGGAGCTCCGGTCATGCAAAGCACCGGAACGGCGAAGCCGTAACGCTCGCCCTGTAAGGGCGCTACGTTCAACGCGGTGGCGATTTCCCGGGTGGTCATGCCTTTGGCATACAGCGACAGGATCTGGTTGTCCATCCCGGTAATACGAGTCTGATTTGTCTTCACCATTTGCGGTTCGAAGGTACCGTCACGATCGCGTGGAGTCCGTAGCCCCAGTGGGCCACCACTGCTGGCTACCGTCTTTATCGAGTAACCATTACGGGCATTGCTACTGGTCCTAGGCTGGTTTTTATCGTACCATAAGGACGACGGATCCCATCGAGTCAGCGTTTGCGACTGTCATGCTGCGAAGCAAGCGGGCGAAGGACCGCGGCTTGAGGGCGACGACGCTGGCGATGGTATTCAAGCTGCTCCAGTCAGCACAAAAGAACTGGAATCGACTTAAGGGTTTCGAGCTGTTGACTCTGGTGGTCAACAACCTGCCATTCAAAGACGGCGAACAGGTGGAAGAGGAAGCATCAGGCCGGAACGTTGCCTGATGGCTCCATACACCAAATTTGACAATAACTCAGCTTTTATGCGGCAGCTGCTTATATGAAGCCGATGAAATACCCATGGAGGAAGCAGTGAAGCTGACTAAACTGGCCCTAGCCGCAATGATTGGATTGGGTATGCTGCCATTAACTGCGCAGGCAGACGAGTTGCCAAGTGGCCCGCATGTGGTGACGTCCGGGCAGTCCAGCGTCGATGCCACACCGGATATTGCCACGCTGGCTATCGAAGTGAATGTTTCCGCGAAGGATGAGGGCGAAGCGAAGAAACAGGCGGATAACCTCGTCCAGCAGTATTTCGACTTCCTCAATAAAAACGGTATTGAGAAGAAAGATATCAACGCCGCCAACCTGCGGATCCAACCTGAATATGACTACGCTAAAGATGGTAAATCGGTTCTGAAAGGCTACAGCGCGGTGCGTCAGGTGCAGGTAACGCTGCGCAAGCTCAATAAGCTTAACGATCTTCTGGATGGCGCTCTGAAGATGGGCCTAAATAAGATCCGTTCAGTGGAGCTGGGCGTTGCCAACCCTGAAGAGTATAAAGCGAAAGCGCGTAAAGCAGCGATTGAAGATGCCACAAAGCAGGCAGGCAAACTGGCGCAGGACTTTAATACCAAGCTTGGCCCAGTTTACAGCATCCGTTACCACGTGGCGAACTACCAGCCAATGCCGATGGCGCGCATGTATGAAACCGCAGATGCCGCTCCGATGACGTCTGCCGCGCAGACCTACGAGCAACAGAGCATTCACTTCGACGACCAAGTTGATGTGGTGTTTGAACTGCAGCGTAACCCTTATTAATCCTGCACTGGCCGATCGGAAAAGAAGAACGGCCCTTACAAATGCCTAGCATGCGGTTATTCCGTATTCTGACGCAGCACGCGATGGCTGTGCACCAGCAGTGCATCGGTCACTTTACGCATCAGCCGGCTCTCCGGCTCAAAGCGGTGCCAGTACAGCATGCGGCGCTGTAACAGCCCCTGCGTCAAATCAATCAGTTCACCTTCCGCCAGTTCACGCTCAATCTGCAGATGTGGGATCATACAGCAGGTTGTTCCCTGGCGCGCCAACTGCACAAAGGCTTCTGATGAGTTAACGATATGGCACGGTACGCTGCCCGGCAACAGGTCAAAGTTTTGCTGTAAAAATGCCTGATGCATATCGTCCAGATGGTCGAAGGCGACCGCCGGGGCTTTCAGCAGCGCGGAGCGCGTAACGCCATTCGGGAAGTAGTGGGCGGCAAACTCTTTCGAGCCAACGAATAGATAGTCCAGCGCGCCCAGCTGATCAACCAGACAGCTCGGTAACGGCTGCGACTGAATACTGATTGCGCCGACCACTTCACCGCGACGCAGGCGTTCCTGGGTGCGCGTCTCATCTTCCACCTGGATGTTCAAACGCACCGGCGAATCCGTTAGTACGGTTTTCAGCGCTGGTAACAGCCAAGTTGCTAGGCTGTCGGCGTTGACCGCCAGCGACAGAAGCAGGGGAGTGGTGTCGCCGTTATCATCGCCGAGCCACTCCTCTTCCAGCAGCTCAACTTGGTGCAGCAGCGCCAGCAGTTTCTGCCCCTGTTCTGTCGGACGCGGTGGTACGGTGCGCACCAGCAGCGGCTGTCCGAACATATTCTCCAGCTGTTTAATGCGCTGGGAAACCGCAGACTGGGTAATACAGAGCTTTTGTGCTGCACGTTCAAAGCCGCGCTCACGAATCACTGCATCCAGCGCCTGAAGCGTTCGATAATCCGGGCGTTTCATCAGTCGTTCTACTCTCTTTCAGGTGTGAAAATTGCACTATGCCATATTTTACGCATTTTGCGCCGTGCTAACCTCATTTTATGAATTGGGCTGTATTCCAATCCTGCCAATCAAATGCCGCGCATAGCGGTTTTTTTTGCAGCCTTGTTTTATACTACACGCATACAATGCAGCACAGGTTTTAAACATACCATGACGCAGGATGAACTGAAAAAAGCCGTTGGCTGGGCAGCGCTTGATTACGTCACGCCGTGCACGATTGTTGGTGTGGGCACTGGCTCGACCGCTGCACACTTTATTGATGCGCTGGCCTCGATTAAGCATCAGATCGAAGGGGCTGTTTCCAGCTCTGAAGCTTCCACCGCTAAGCTGAAAGAGTACCGCATTCCCGTTTTTGACCTTAACGAAGTCGACCAGCTGGCTGTGTATGTTGATGGTGCCGATGAGATCAACCGCCAGATGGAGATGATCAAAGGCGGTGGTGCGGCGCTGACGCGTGAGAAGATTATCGCTGCGGTGGCCGATCGCTTCATCTGCATTGCGGATGCCTCCAAGCAGGTTGATGTGCTGGGTAATTTTCCGCTTCCGGTTGAGGTGATTCCAATGGCGCGTGCCTATGTGTCGCGTGAACTGGTTAAGCTCGGTTGGCTGCCGGAGTACCGTCAGAACGTGGTGACCGACAACGGCAACATTATTCTCGACGTGCATAATCTCAAAATTATGGAACCGATTAAGCTGGAAGCCGCCATCAATGCGCTGCCAGGCGTGGTCACCGTTGGGCTGTTTGCCGCGCGCTGTGCCGACGTGGCACTGATTGGTACGCCAGATGGCGTAAAGACCATCAAAAAATGATCTGTCCGGTGCCCACGCGGCGCCGGATATTTTTTTGCCAAAAAACATCTTTTCTTTTGCAAGCTAAATTTGGTGACTTATGGCACATTGTGCCTGCCTGCCGCACTATCCTCTTGGTCGTGCGCATTGCACGATGATTTTCTATCGCTTTGTTCTGGCTTAGAGCCTCGCCGTGCTGAGCGTCAGGCAATCGTTTGTATTGCCGCAAGCGTAAATTTTGTTATCTTGACAGAAGGCTGGCTCATATCAGCCATAATTGAAGTCTGCTAAATAGGGTCGGGAAATGGCAAAAGTATCACTGGAGAAAGACAAGATTAAATTCCTGCTGGTGGAAGGCGTGCATCAGAGCGCCATTGATAACCTGCGCTCTGCTGGTTACACCAACATTGAATTTCATAAAGGCACATTGGACAGCGAAGCGCTGAAAGAATCCATCCGCGATGCACACTTCATCGGGATTCGCTCGCGCACCAACCTCACCGAAGAGATCTTTGCGGTGGCCGAAAAGCTGGTTGCCGTCGGCTGCTTCTGCATCGGGACCAACCAAGTTGATCTGCACTCTGCTGCTGTCCGCGGTATTCCGGTGTTTAACGCACCTTTCTCCAATACCCGATCCGTAGCCGAACTGGTTATCGGCGAACTGCTGCTGATGCTGCGCGGCGTGCCTGCGGCTAATGCCAAAGCGCACCGTGGCGTCTGGCACAAGCTGGCGGTAGGTTCGTTTGAAGCGCGCGGTAAAAAGCTCGGTATCATTGGCTATGGACATATCGGTATGCAGCTGGGCGTGCTGGCGGAAAGCCTCGGTATGCACGTCTTCTTCTACGATATCGAAAACAAACTGCCACTGGGCAATGCGACCCAGGTGCAGCATCTCTCCGACTTGCTGAATATGAGCGACGTGGTGAGCCTGCACGTGCCGGAAACGCAGTCGACGCAGAATATGATGGGTGCGGAAGAGCTGGCGCTGATGAAGCCGGGTGCGCTGCTGATTAACGCTTCACGCGGCACCGTGGTCGATATCCCTGCGCTGTGCGAAGTGCTGGCAAGCAAGCATCTGGCAGGCACGGCGATTGACGTGTTCCCGGAAGAGCCGGCTACCAACAGCGATCCCTTCCTGTCACCGCTGTGCGAGTTTGATAACGTGATCCTGACCCCGCACATTGGGGGTTCAACTCAGGAAGCGCAGGAAAATATCGGTATTGAAGTGGCGGGCAAACTGGCGAAATACTCTGATAACGGTTCAACGCTGTCAGCGGTTAACTTTCCGGAAGCCTCGCTGCCGATGCACGGTGCCAATGCCAGCCGTCTGATGCACATTCACGAAAACTGTCCAGGCGTGCTGACGGCTATCAACCTGATTTTTGCCGATCAGGACATCAACATCTCAGCCCAGTATCTGCAGACCACACCGCAGATGGGTTATGTGGTGATTGATGTTGATGCGTCGCAGGATGAGGCTGATAAAGCGCTGCAGCTGATGAAGACGATTCCGGGCACCATTCGCGCCCGTCTGCTTTATTAAAAGGCGGCCTGACCTAGGGCGAGGCATGCCTCGCCCCTATCAATAATCACCACTGCCAGATCTTCGACGGCGTAATCAGCGCCGGTAACGGGATATCCCACTTTGCCACCGGCAGCTTATCGACCTGCTGACAGTCATGCGCCAGCCCTACGGGCAAAAAACCATGCTGCTGCCAGTTCTGCAAGGTGCGGTCGTAAAATCCGCCACCCATTCCCAGACGTTGCCCTTCGGCATCAAACGCCACCAGCGGCACCATCAATACATCTAGCTCGCTTAACGGCAGCAGACGACGGATATTCAGCGGTGGCTCCGGGATGCGCAGGCGGTTAATCTTCAAATCAGTATGCTCGTTGTAGAGCAGAAAAAGCAGCTGGCCCGCAGAAAACGGATGCAGCACGGGCAGATAGACCTGCTGTTTGCGCTGCCAAAGTTTGGCGATTAACGGGCGGGTATTGAGTTCAGCATCTACCGACAGAAACAGCGCAATGTTTTTTGCCTGCTGCAGCGGGGCAAAATTGAGCGCGTGTTCGGTGACCTGCGCGGCGGCAAGCTGCTGCTGCTCATCACTGAGTTCGCGCCACCGGTGTCGGACGTGGATGCGGATATCCTGACGGTCGGGAAGATTAAGGCTCATGTTCTGGCAACTCCATATGCGGATGGTGTTTTCAGATTGCCGGATAAGGCTAGGAGTGTAAATGCCAAAAAGAAGGGGAGAGCTGAAAAATGTGGATCTCCGAGATGCCGCCGCAGGCTGTAACCCTTGAACCCATGGTTCAAGGTGAGTATGCCGTCGTAACCATCAGGCTTCTCGGACGGACCGAACTTGCGCACAGGTTACAGAGCGTCACACTCTTTTTGGTATTAATTATCGGCCCAAGGGGCGGACCCGCTTGCAAACATCTCAGAGAATTTTTTACTTCACCGTCACTCTATGATAGCTAACGTTGAAGTGTTATCCAAACTTCGAACCAGTACGTTCAGTTATGCGATCCTGCTCAAGCAATGCCTGTTCAATGGTCTGCTGCAGCATGCGAATACGCTGCTCCATGTTGGACGCATAGTCACGAGTCTTGACTTTTTCCTGCGCCAGTTCATGGCAAATATTGAGTGCGGCGATGAAAACCAGCTGCTCAGTATTTGTGACTCTAGTGCGAACTTTTAAGTCTTGCAACCGTTGATTGAGGTCCTCGACGGCCAGGTTCAGCGCATCTTGCTGTTCCGGCGGACAATTTACTCGTAATGAACGGCCAAAAATTTGAATATCTACCGGTTGTGCAGACATGCCACCTTCCTGACTGATTACTGCGCCCGCAATCACCCTTACCACTCAATGGCTTGGGAGGGGCACCACTGTAACTACCCCTAATATAAGAAACAACCCCTTTCTGGAATCGTTAAGGCACCTAGTGGTAGCATATCACGAACTAAACTCGCCAACGACGACCAAAACGTATGTCACTAACCAACACAATGCCGAGCTATGACCAGCTAGCTTCAGTACTGACGCAGCAGGGAGTCGGAATGATCCCTGCCGAAATGCACGAACTGATCAGCGGATTGATCTGTGGCGGCAACTAGGACAGTAGCTGGCAATCGCTGGTACACGACCTGACTAACGAGGGGATGGAGTTTTCACAAACGCTGTCACAGCCTTTGCAGCAGCTACACGAAGCGACCAGCAACTCGCTGGAAGATGAAGGCTTCCTGTTCCAGCTTTACCTGCCAGAGGACGATGATATCACCGTGTTTGATCGCGCCGATGAGCTGGTGGGCTGGAATCACTTCCTGCCCGGTCTTGGCATCACGCAGCCGAAGCTCGATAAAGTGAGAGGGGAGACCGGCGAAGCCATCGACGATCTACATACCATTGCCCAGCTAGGCTATGACAAAGATGAAGATGAGCTGGAGCAGTCGCTGGAAGAGGTGATCGAATATGTGCGCGTAGCGGCCCTGCTGTGCCACGACACCTTCACCCGTGTCGTGCCGACCAATTATGATAATGAAAAAGCCAACGCTGCACTAAACTGTCGCTACTAAGCGGTTTAATGGAACATTATTCAGGAGATCGTATGACCCAGCAAGAGTTTTTGCGCCGCCGCCAGGCGCTGTTAGCAAAAATGGACCCAGCCAGTGCGGCATTGATTTTTGCCGCCCCGGAAGCAACTCGCAGCAACGACAGCAAGTATCCATACCGGCAGAATAGCGATTTCTGGTACTTCACCGGGTTTAATGAACCGGAAGCGGTGCTGGTGCTGATCAAAAGCGATGAGAATCATAATCACAGCGTGCTGTTTAACCGCGTGCGCGATCTCACGGCTGAAATCTGGTTTGGTCGCCGTCTGGGGCAGGATGCTGCGCCTACGGTTCTGGCGGTGGATCGTGCGCTGCCGTGGGACAATATCGGCGAGCAACTGCACCAGCTGCTTAACGGGCTGGACGTGGTGTATCACGCGCAGGGCCAGTATTCCGGGGCTGACAGCATCGTGTTCAGCGCGCTGGACACCCTGCGCCGTGGCTCGCGTCAGAATCTCTCTGCCCCGGCCACGCTGACCGACTGGCACCCGTGGGTGCATGAGATGCGCTTGATTAAGTCAGCGGAAGAGCAGGCGGTGCTACGTGAAGTGGGCCGCATAAGCGCGCTGGCTCATACCCGAGCCATGCAGAAATCGCGTCCGGGAATGTATGAGTATCAGCTGGAGGGGGAGATTCATCACGAATTTAACCGCCACGGTGCCCGTTACCCCTCTTACAACACCATCGTAGGTGCTGGGGAGAACGGCTGCATTCTGCACTACACCGAAAATGAGAGCCAGATGCGCGACGATCAGCTGGTGCTAATCGACGCGGGCTGTGAGCTCAACGGCTATGCCAGCGATATCACCCGCACTTTCCCAGTCGGCGGCAAATTCAGTGCACCGCAGCGCGCCATTTACGACATTGTGCTGGCCTCGCTGAATAAGGCGCTGGAACTGTATCGTCCCGGCACTAGCATCCGTGAAGTGACGGCGGAAGTGGTAAAGATTATGGTGAGCGGCCTAGTAGAACTGAGCGTGATGCAGGGCGATGTCGATACCCTGATTGCAGAAAATGCCCATCGCCAGTTCTTTATGCATGGTCTGAGCCACTGGCTGGGGCTGGATGTGCACGATGTCGGTCACTACGGTGTTGACCGTGACCGCGTCCTTGAAGCGGGCATGGTGTTGACCATCGAACCGGGGCTCTATATCGCCCCGAACGCGGACGTACCCGTTGAGTATCGCGGTATCGGTATCCGAATTGAAGATGACATTATTATCACCGCAGACGGCAATGAAAACCTGACCGACACGGTAGTGAAAGATGCGGATAAGATTGAAGCACTAATGGCGGCAGCGAAGCGTTCATGAGCATAATTATCGCAGGTGGCGGGATGACGGGAGCCACGCTGGCGTTAGCCATTTCCCATCTAACTCAGGGAAAACTGACGGTCACCTTGGTGGAAGCCACAGAACCTGCCAGCCGGGAGCATCCTGGCTACGACGGGCGTGCTATTGCCTTGGCGGAAGGCACCTGTCAGCAGCTTGCCGCGATTGATCTCTGGCCGCTGCTGGCCTCCTGCACCACGGCAATCACCGACGTTCACGTCAGCGATCGCGGCCACGCCAACTTTGTTTCACTCAGCGCCGCCGACTACGGCGTTTCCGCACTGGGTCAGGTGGTTGAGCTGCACGAGGTCGGGCAGCGGCTGTTCAACCGTCTGAAGCAGGTGCCAGGGATCACGCTGCGCTGCCCGGATAAAGTGGCGCAGGTGACGCGTGCCCAGGATAGCGTCAGCGTGACGCTCGCCAGTGGGGAGACGCTCAGCGGCGAGCTGCTGGTGGCCGCTGACGGTTCGCATTCGCAGGTGGCAACCGCCTGTGGCATGAGCTGGCAACGGACGGATTATCAGCAGGTCGCGGTGATTGCCAATATTTCAACTCAACTACCGCATCAGGGGCGGGCGTTTGAGCGCTTTACTGAACATGGCCCGCTGGCGCTGTTGCCGATGTCAGACGGGCGCAGTTCGCTGGTGTGGTGCCATCCGCTCGCGCAAAAATCCGCTGTGGACGGCTGGGAAGACAGGCGTTTTATTGCGGAGTTGCAGCGTACATTTGGCTGGCGGCTGGGGCGCATTACCCATGTCGGCCAGCGCCATAGCTATCCGCTGCAGCTGCAAACCGCTGCACAGCATGTTGGTCATCGTCTTGCGCTGGTCGGCAATGCGGCACAGACCCTGCACCCCATCGCCGGGCAGGGCTTTAACATCGGTATTCGTGACGTGATGTCGCTGGCGGAAACGCTGGCGGCGGCATGGCGCGCCGGGCAGGGCGCATTCGCCACCCTGCAACACTATCAGCAGCGCCGTCAGCCGGACGCGCAGGCCACTATCGGCATTACCGATGGGCTGGTCCGACTGTTTGCAAACCGCTATACGCCGCTGGTTATTGGGCGCAATCTGGGACTGCTGGCGATGGATCATCTGCCGCTGTTACGTAATTTGCTGGCCGAGCGCACGTTGGGCTGGATTAAGCGTTGAGGAGAAAGTAGTAATGCAAACCTATAATGTAATCATCGCTGGTGGCGGTATAGTCGGGCTGGCCGTGGCCTGTGGCTTACAGGGCAGCGGGCTGCGCGTGGCCGTGCTGGAGCGTGAAGTGCCCACAGCAGTTGAGGCAGATGCAGCCCCTGGGTTGCGCGTCTCGGCAATCAACGCCTCCAGTGAACGCCTGCTGCAGCATCTTGGCGTCTGGAGCACCATTCTCGCCGCTCGCGCCAGTGCCTATCACGGTATGGAAGTCTGGGACCGCGACAGCTTCGGCCATATCGCGTTTGACGATGAGCAGCAGGGGCTGGGGCTGGCGCACCTCGGGCATATTATCGAAAACCGGGTGATCCACCAAGCATTATGGCAACATGCGGAAAGCCTCAACGATATTAATCTGATCGCCCCGGCGCAGTTACAGCAAGTCGCGTTTGGTGACAACGAAGCGTTCGTTACCTTGCAGGATGGCAGCATGATGACCGCTCGTCTGCTGGTCGCGGCGGATGGTGCCAACTCCTGGCTGCGTAATAAAGCCGATATCCCGCTGACTTTCTGGGACTATCAGCATCATGCGCTGGTTGCCAACATCCGTAGCGAGAAGCCGCATGACGCGGTGGTGCGTCAGGTGTTTCACGGTGACGGCATTCTGGCCTTCCTGCCACTCAGCGACCCGCATCTGAGCTCAATTGTCTGGTCATTATCACCGCAGGAAGCATTGTGCCTGAAAGAGATACCTGCGGCGGTGTTTAACCAGCAGCTGTCGGTCGCGTTCGACCTGCGTCTTGGCCTGTGTGAAGTTGAAAGCGAGCGTCAATCCTTCCCGCTGATGGGGCGATACGCGCGCAACTTCGCGGCTCACCGTCTGGCGCTGGTTGGCGATGCGGCCCACACCATTCATCCCCTGGCAGGACAGGGGGTTAACCTTGGCTTTATGGATGCCGCCGAGCTGATGGGCCAGGTCAGGCGCCTGCAGCAGCAGGGCAAAGATATCGGCCAGCATCTTTATCTGCGTCGCTACGAGCGCAGCCGCAAGCATAGTGCGGCGGTGATGCTCGCCAGCATGCAGGGTTTCCGCGAGCTGTTTGACGGTAATCATCCTGCGAAGAAACTGCTGCGCGATGTTTGCTTGGCGCTGGCAGACACTCTTCCCGGCGTTAAGCCACGCCTGTTGAAGCAGGCAATGGGGCTGCACGACCTGACTAGCTAAGCTGAGCATCAGTAAAGAATCGGGGCTGCGGCCCTGATTGAGCGTAATCGCACATATTCACCAACAATCTGATAGCTAAAGATGCAAGGATTGCGTCTTTCGGTTGGTTGAAATGTTTGTGCGATCGAGTTGAACATCTGGAACAGGATACCCAGTAGATTAAGATTGATCTGGCTATAGTCACCACGCGCTCTGGAAGCTTTGCGACCAAAGCCGATATTGAGAGCGTCAGAACAGAGGTGCAAGGTGTCCGCGCAGAGTTCATACAAGAGTTAGCCGCTTTGGAAACACGAACGAATAACAGGTTTGATACACTCAATGCTAAAATCACCTAGATGCTTCTGATCCCGGCAATTTTTGCTATCATTGCCGGTTCGGAGCCTGTCCGTAATTAAATAAATCCGGTAAACCCCCGACAAAGCCGAGGGACTCCGAAAGGTTTGACCTTTAAGTCAGTCGCGCGAATCTGAAATCTCCGCCAAGAGATGAGGATTCGTGATGAAAGACTACCAGAGCTTAAGCCATACAGAATGGGACTGTAAATATCACGTGGTTTATATCCCCAAACGCTGGAAGCAGCGGTTATATGGTGCGCTGCGGCATGAATTGGGCAAGATATTCCATGAGTTTGCGAACCAGAAAGGCTGTCAGAACGGCACTGTTGCAAAGATATTGATGAGTTCACCTTTCGTGTTATTGAAAGGTCTTATCTTTCAAAGACTCTGCTCACCAGATGCATCTCGCCTAGGGGATGCCCAAAATAAAATAATTCTGCCTGACCTTTCCGTAGCGCCCGCATCACTTCAATGCCTTTGATTATGGCGTAAGCCGTCTTCATTGATTTGAAGCCCAGCGTGGCGTTGATTATCCGTTTCAGTTTGCCATAATCGCACTCGATTATATTATTCCGGTACTGTATTTGCCGGTGATGCACATGCTGCGGACATTTAGCTTCCCGCTTCAGCAATGCCAGCGCCCGCCCATACGTCGGGGCTTTATCTGTGTTGATCAACCGTGGAATTT
>OFEI01000088.1_pt1 | contig 11573 bp, 10 predicted proteins | sample 1521041 | NCBI WGS metagenome assembly OFEI01 (sample SAMN05335687, study PRJEB24111) | insect metagenome | biome: ENVO:00009004; isolation source: gut from larvae fed green and black olives | host: Bactrocera oleae | place: Israel | collected 2011-11
AAACACGACAAAAACTGCATTTTCATACTTAAACCTACGCACGAGCGCCGCATCAAAGGGATAGTTTGTTCTGACATTCATGGTTGGGCGCTCTCAGAAGAGGCGATTCAATCTCCTAACCATGAACCGTTGTCTGTCAGCCACTCAACAGGGGATGACGGCAGGTTGCTGCCGAAGCGTCATTCCACCGCACCCAACATGACGTCCTGCACGGTTCCGCTGTCATATCCACCGGTACTGGCTGCCCAGTGCAGTGTTCCACGTTCGCAGCCGTCCAGTGCGAACGTTACACGCAGTTTTTTCCCATTATCACCGGTAAACTCGAAGCCGTCAGAGCACCACTGCTGGTTACTTTTCCCAACCGCCACTTTCCCTGTATGTGCCCGTTTTGAATGAAGTATTGCAGGTTTACGCTCAAGCAGCAGCGTATTCTGACGCCTGATTCGGTATACGCGTTTGGCATTAATAATGGCCATGTCGTCAGATTCAGATTGCCTGCCACCCCCGGCGATAACCATACGTAGGCAGATCACCGATAACGGTATGGATACGCTCTTGTCGCCCATATTTAAGTATCATATTTCTACCGTGGGGCGACCAACAAAGCGGGTTGCTCGAAGGAGGTTTATGAATCAGATATCGATATTCGCCGCGCTCAGGGCGTTCTCTTCGATAAAGGTGCGGCGTGGCTCTACCGCATCGCCCATCAGGGTGGTAAACAGCTGGTCAGCCGCCACGGCGTCTTTGATGGTCACGCGCAGCATATGACGGCTGTCTGGATCCATGGTGGTTTCCCACAGTTGCTCCGGGTTCATTTCGCCCAGACCTTTATAACGCTGCACCGACAGGCCACGGCGTGATTCTTTCACCAGCCAGTCCATCGTCTGCTCAAAGCTGGCAATTGGCTGACGGCGCTCGCCGCGCTCAATAAAAGCATCCTCTTCAATCAGGCCGCGCAGTTTCTCACCTAGGGTGCAGATTTTGCGATATTCGCCGCCGAGCATAAACTCGGTATCCAGCGGATAGTCGGTATCAACCCCGTGCGTTCTGATACGCAGCACCGGCTCGAAGATATGCAGTTCACGGCTCTCGCGTACGAAGCCGCTAAAAGTGCTGCCGTGCTGGTCGTTATCGTTGAGATACTTCACCAGCCCGTTCAGCCAGCCCTGCACCAGCGCTTCCGTCGCTAGGTCGCTCAGCGTCATGTGGTAGATCAGCGCGTTGAGCAGCGCAACCGGATAGCGGCGCTCCATGCGTTTGATCATCTTACGCGTGCTGTTGAACTCAGACACCAAGTCTTCGAGCGGCTTGCCGCCCAGCACTGGCGCACTGGCGTTAGCGTGCAGTGTAGCCCCGTCCAGCGCGATAGCGATCTGAAACTGGTCCATCGCCTCATCGTCTTTAATGTACTGTTCCTGCTTGCCTTTCTTCACCTTGTACAGCGGTGGCTGAGCGATATACACGTGGCCACGCTCAATGATTTCCGGCATCTGGCGGTAGAAGAAGGTCAGCAGCAGCGTACGGATGTGAGAACCATCGACGTCCGCATCGGTCATGATTATGATGCTGTGATAGCGCAGCTTGTCCGGGTTGTATTCGTCACGGCCAATGCCGCAGCCCAGCGCGGTAATCAGCGTTGCCACTTCCTGGGAAGCCAACATTTTGTCGAAGCGGGCTTTCTCGACGTTGAGGATTTTACCCTTCAGCGGCAGGATTGCTTGGTTCTTACGGTTACGCCCCTGCTTGGCAGAGCCGCCTGCAGAGTCCCCTTCCACCAAGTAGATTTCGGACAGCGCCGGGGCGCGCTCCTGGCAGTCGGCCAGTTTGCCCGGCAGGCCTGCAAGGTCGAGCGCGCCCTTACGGCGGGTCATCTCACGCGCGCGGCGTGCAGCTTCACGCACGCGCGCGGCATCAATAATTTTACCCACGACGATTTTGGCATCGCCCGGGTTTTCCAGCAGGTATTCAGACAGCAGTTCGTTCATCTGCTGCTCAACCGCCGATTTCACCTCGGAAGAGACCAGTTTATCTTTAGTCTGAGAGGAGAATTTCGGGTCCGGCACTTTCACGGAAACCACGGCAATCAGCCCTTCACGTGTATCGTCACCGGTGGCGCTCACTTTGGCCTTCTTGCTGTAGCCTTCTTTATCCATGTATGCGTTCAGGGTACGGGTCATGGCGGCGCGGAAGCCCGCCAGATGCGTACCCCCGTCGCGCTGCGGGATGTTGTTGGTAAAGCAGTAGATATTTTCTTGGAAACCGTCGTTCCACTGCAGCGCCACTTCCACACCAATGCCGTCTTTCTCGGCGGAGAAATAGAACACATTCGGGTGGATCGGGGTTTTGTTCTTATTCAGATACTCAACGAACTCCTTGATACCACCTTCGTAGTGATAGTGGTCGTTCTTGCCGTCACGTTTGTCTTCCAGCTTGATTGATACGCCGGAGTTCAGGAACGATAGCTCGCGCAGACGCTTAGCTAGGATTTCGTATTCGAACTCGACCACGTTAGTAAAGGTCTGATGGCTTGGCCAGAAACGCACGTGCGTTCCGGTCAGATCGGTTTCACCGGTCACGCTCAGCGGGGCCTGCGGCACGCCGTGCACGTAGATCTGCTGATGGACTTTGCCTTCGCGGCGAATGGTCAGCTCCAGTTTTTCCGACAGGGCGTTAACCACGGAAACCCCTACGCCGTGCAGGCCGCCGGAAACTTTGTACGAGTTATCATCGAACTTACCGCCCGCGTGCAGCACGGTCATGATCACTTCAGCGGCAGAAATACCCTCTTCTTCGTGGATGCCGGTCGGAACACCACGACCATCATCGATAACGGAAACAGAGTTATCAGCATGAATGGTAATCAGAATATCTTTACAGTGACCAGCGAGTGCTTCGTCAATGGCGTTGTCCACGATCTCAAATACCATGTGATGCAGACCGGTGCCGTCATCCGTATCACCGATATACATACCCGGGCGCTTGCGTACCGCATCGAGCCCTTTTAGAACTTTGATACTGGAAGAGTCATAAGAATTCGACATCAACTTTTCTCGCTCGTTTAATCTTCAGGTTGAACCGCTATTTTACCCTGTTCTACGTTGAACATCTTGCCCTTTTCATCAGTCATATAGAAGACATGCTCGGCCGCAATGGCACTAACAAAAACCTGGGCCTGAGTGGCTTTTAAGCGCGCTGCCAGCAGGTAGCGGCGCGTTTCGTCCAGCTCAGAGGCAAAATCATCTATCAGATACAGGCAACGTCTCCCGTTATGTCGGGTAAGAAACTCACCCTGCGCCAGTCTCAGGGCGCACATCAGCAGCTTTAACTGGCCTCGAGACAGTAAATCTTCCACTGGCGTCCCTTCAGCACGAATACGAAATTCCGCTTTATGAGGGCCGCTGGCGGTGTAGGTCAGTGCCCGATCACGCTCAAAATTGCGTTCGAGCAGGTCGGCGTAATCACTCTTTTTATCCCAGCCGCGCTGAAAGGAGAAGCTTAGCTGAAACTCCGGCAGGAACTGCGCGCAGGTGGCGTTGATATCCGCCGTTATCGCTTCGCTGTAGGCGGCACGCCAAGCGCTTATCTGTTCTGCCAGCGGTGCCAGCTCTTGGTCCCAGGCGCGGATCTGCTGGTAGCGCGATACTTGGCGAAGCGCGGCGTTACGCTGATTCAGCAGGCGACGCAGGTTGCTCCAGGAGTTGAAAAATCCCGACTCGTTATGAAAACAGCCCCAGTCGATATAGGCACGACGATACTTGGGGCCGCCGTTCAGCAGCGTGAAGCCCTCCGGGGTGATCAGCTGCATGGGTAGCATCTGCGCCAGCTCGGCCACTTTATGCCCGTCGCTGCCGTCAATTCGTACCTTGCTATCACCGGCGCGGTTTTTCGTCAACCCCACGTAAACTTCACGCTCGTTGCTTGCAATACGCCCGTGCAGAACAAACGCATTCTGCTCGTGGCGGATCATGCGGCCCGCCTGCAAACTGCGAAATGCCCGGCCATGCCCCAAGGTGTAAATCGCTTCCAGCACGCTGGTTTTACCGCTGCCGTTTGGCCCCACCAAGAAATTAAATCCGGGAGCCAACGCCAGGTCTGCGTTGTCAATATTACGGAAGTCTTTGATAAGAAGGCGGGTTAAAGCCATGACACCGATCCAGAGCAGCGGGATGTGGGGGCCGCACCTGTGCGGCCCTAGCTTAGGCATACCTGACCCCTACGAAATATGGGGATTAAATTAGCGATTACAAGCGCATCGGCATCACGACGTAGGCTGCGAACTGACTGACCGCATCTTGGATCTGCACGCTGGACACGGAGTCGGTCAGCAGCAGACGCACGTTATCGCACTTTAGCGCGTTAAGCACATCCAGCACGTAGCTGACGTTAAAGGCGATTTCGAGATCGGTGCCGCCGTAGGTGACATCCAGCATCTCTTCCGCTTCTTCCTGCTCCGGGTTATTAGCGGTGATTTTCAGCTGATTTTCGCTGATATACAGGCGAACGCCACGGAACTTCTCGTTGGAGAGAATAGCGACACGCGAAAAGGCCTGCTTCAGCAGATCGCAACTGGCATCCAGCGTTTTGTCCGGATTCTTCGGCAATACGCGGCGATAGTCCGGGAAACGACCATCAACCAGCTTCGAGGTGAAGATAAAGTCGCCCACGTGCGCACGAATATTGTTGCTACCGATCTGTACCTGCAGTGGCGTGTCGCCGCCATCCAGCAGACGCACCAACTCAATCACACCTTTACGCGGCACGATCACCGAATGGCTAGGCAGCGCCTGGCCGACCGGCATCGAGCAGACCGCCAGACGGTGCCCGTCGGTTGCTACGGTGCGCAGCTCTTCGCCTTCGGTTTCAAACAGCATCCCGTTGAGGTAGTAACGCACGTCCTGATGAGCCATGGAGAACTGCGTGGCTTCAATCAGGCGTTTCATCGTCGCCTGCGGCAGGGTGAATTCAACTTCACTTTGCCAGTCGTCGAGGTTCGGGAAGTCGCTGGCGGGCAGCGTGGAGAGCGAGAAGCGGCTGCGGCCGGAGCGCAGCAGCATTCTTTCGCCGTCCAGAATCACCGTGATTTCCGCACCTTCCGGCAGGCCACGACAGATATCAAAGAATTTCCGCGCCGGAACGGTGGTCGCGCCCGGCTCATGGGCCCGCGTCAGCGCAACACGGCCCACCATCTCCATTTCTAAATCGGTGCCGGTCAGCAGCAGGGTGCCTTGATTAACCTGCAGTAGCAGGTTACCGAGGATAGGCAGCGTCGGGCGGCCGCCTAATGGGCTGCTGACCTGCTGTAATGGCTTGAGTAAATGCTCGCGTTCTAGAATAAATTTCATAGTCAGGAAGATAATGTTCTGATGAGATTTAAGAAATCTTCTTTAGTGTCGTGACTCTCTTCGCGCAGCTGCTCAATTTTACGGCAGGCATGTAGCACGGTGGTATGGTCACGACCCCCGAAAGCATCACCAATTTCCGGCAGACTGTGGTTGGTCAGTTCTTTTGCCATCGCCATCGCCATCTGGCGCGGGCGGGCTACCGAGCGCGAACGGCGCTTTGACAGTAAATCGGCCACTTTGATTTTATAATATTCAGCGACGGTCTTCTGGATATTATCAATGGTGACCAGCTTCTCCTGCAAGGCCAACAGATCGCGCAGCGCTTCGCGCACGAAATCGATGGTAATGGCCCGGCCGGTAAAGTTGGCGTTAGCGATCACGCGGTTCAGAGCTCCTTCCAGCTCGCGGACGTTAGAGCACAGGCGCTTGGCAATAAAGAAGGCCACTTCGCCCGGCAGACGAATGTCATTTTCGTCAGCCTTTTTCATCAGGATCGCCACGCGGGTTTCCAGCTCTGGCGGTTCGATCGCCACCGTCAGCCCCCAGCCGAAGCGGGATTTCAGTCGATCCTCAACGCCGTTGATTTCTTTGGGATAACGATCTGAGGTTAGAATGATCTGCTGATTACCTTCCAACAGGGCATTAAAGGTGTGGAAAAATTCTTCCTGCGATCGCTCTTTATTGGCAAAGAACTGAATGTCATCGATCAGCAGCGCATCAACCGAACGGTAGTAGCGCTTAAACTCTTCAATGGCATTGTTCTGCAACGCTTTGACCATGTCCTGCACAAAACGCTCGGAGTGCATGTACACCACTTTGGCATTCGGCTTGCGCGCCATAATGCCGTTACCCACCGCGTGCAGCAGGTGCGTTTTACCTAGACCGGTGCCGCCATAAAGGAACAGCGGGTTGTAGGCTCCGCCAGGGTTATCTGCTACCTGACGTGCCGCCGCACGTGCCAGCTGGTTCGATTTACCCTCAACGAAGTTGTCGAAGTTGTGTTTGGTATTGACGTTGGAGCGGTAAGAGAGCTTAGCTGGAGCCGGCATATTATCCCAGTTTGGCCGCATCGGAGCCGGGCGGCTGATAATGCCCGGAGAGCTGGCATTGGCGCTGGCTAAAACGGGCTGGCTGACGGCCTGCGCCACCGGCTTGCTGCCGACTTCAAAACGCAGCAATGGCACATTGCTGCCGCAGAAGTCATTCAGCAACGCATTAATATTATTCAGGTATTTATCCCGAACCCAGTCGAGTACAAAACGGTTTGGTGCATACAAGGCCAGCGTATTGTCATTCAGTTCGGCCTGCAAGGGGCGTATCCACATGCTGAATTCTGTGGCAGGTAGCTCATCCTGTAAACGGGCAAGACACTGTTGCCAAAGCGTTAGTGACACGGCGGACTCCACTCGAAAAAGTTCGATAAGAAATAAAGGCGCTGAAGCGATAATTTCATCATTGTTGACGCATGCCGATGATACGCATGCGAGTCGCTATCCGCGGTTACTCTGCCCGTCCCCGACATTGATACAACTTTCGGATGCAGGATCCGACCCGACCCGGGGATCGTTAGCGGAAGGGCGGATCATAGCGTAAAGCGCAGCATAGATCTTCACTTTCTACACAGTTTTGATCCAATTTATCCACAGGGGCGGACAACGGTGATAAGTTTACGCCACCCTGCACAAAAGGTATTCAGGTTCGTCTGTATTCGTTGAAATTTAATGGTGCCGTCACGTTATTGCCGCAAATGCCATGTAACAGAATCGCGAGAAGATCCTGCGCGATCCTTGTGCTTTTTACTGGACACCGTATAATTTGTGCCCCGGCGTGTGCACCATGGACGGGCTGTTTTTCGGTCACTACGGGCAATCAGGATGCACTTTCACGCGAAGTAAATTGACTCTGGACTGTACAATATATTACAATCCCGGCTCTTTTATTAAAGACACACTGAGGCGTCGGTCATTTTTTCGGGCTAGATAACGCGTCACCAAGTGAAATTTTTCAAGTTTAGGTAGAAATCGCCATGAAACGCACTTTTCAACCGTCCGTACTGAAGCGCAACCGTTCACACGGCTTCCGTGCTCGTATGGCAAATAAAAATGGTCGCCAGCTTCTGGCACGTCGTCGTGCTAAAGGCCGTTCTCGTCTGACCGTTTCTAAGTAATAAAAGCTAACTGCTGGGTGGTTAAGCTCGCATTTCCTAGGGAGTTACGTTTGTTAACTCCCACTCATTTCACTTTCGTATTCCAGCAGCCACAACGGGCTGGCACGCCGCAAATCGCCATACTCGGCCGCCTGAACACGCTGGGGCATCCACGCATCGGTCTCACCGTCGCCAAAAAACATGTTAAACGTGCTCATGAACGCAACCGGATCAAGCGATTGACCCGCGAGAGCTTTCGTCTGCGTCAGCATGAGCTACCAGCAATGGATTTTGTGATTGTGGCGAAAAAGGGTGTCGCGGATCTGGATAACCAAACACTGACGGAAGCGTTGGAGAAACTATGGCGTCGTCATTGTCGCCTAGCTCGCGGCTCTTAATCGGGCTGATTCGCGTTTATCAGCGCGTGATTAGCCCGTTATTAGGCCCACATTGCCGTTTCCATCCCACCTGCTCTCAATACGGTATTGAGGCACTACTGCGCTTTGGGGTGGTAAAAGGGTGTTGGTTGACGCTAAGACGCATATTAAAATGCCACCCTTTAAACTGGGGTGGCGACGACCCGGTGCCGCCACATAACCATTGATCTCAGAGAACATTAACGATGGATTCGCAACGCAATCTTTTTCTCATCGCTTTTTTGTTCGTGTCCTTTATGATCTGGCAAGCTTGGCAGACGGACCACGCTCCGCAACCATTGCAGACCCAGACCACGCAGAACACGACTAGGGCTGCCGATGATGCCGCTAATCAGGATGTACCTGCCAGCGGACAGGGCAAAACGATCACCGTTAAGACCGATGTCCTGTCTTTAAACATCAATACCCACGGTGGCGATATTGATCAGGCACAGCTGCTGAATTACCCGGACAAACTGGGTTCAGACCAGCCTTTCCAGCTGCTGGAAACCACGCCAAACTTCCTGTATCAGGCACAAAGTGGCTTGACTGGTCGTAATGGTCCGGATAACCCGGCTAATGGTGCACGCCCTTTGTACACCAGCAGCCAAGATCACTTCGAACTGGCTGACGGCCAGAGCGAACTACGTATCCCGCTGATCTTTGCCGCTGAAAATGGCGCGACCTACACCAAGACTTTCGTCCTGAAGCGCGGCGAGTACGCGATCAATGTCGATTATCAGGTCAACAACGCCACCCAGCAGCCGCTGGAAGTGTCGATGTTTGGTCAGCTGAAGCAGACAATCGATCTGCCGAAGCATCGCGACACCGGCAGCAACAACTTTGCGTTGCATACTTTCCACGGTGCGGCTTACTCCAGCAGTGAGACCAAATACGAGAAGTACAAATTCGACAAGATTAGTGATAATGAAAACCTGAGCACAACCACCAACAATGGTTGGGTGGCGATGATGCAGCAGTATTTCGCCACCGCATGGGTTCCGCAGACTGCGGGAAGCAACACCCTTTACACCAGCAACCTAGGTAATAGTATTGCCGCTATCGGTTACAAATCTGCGCCAGTGACCATCGCGCCGGGTTCCCAGCAACAGCTGGCTGCAACCCTGTGGGTTGGCCCGGAAATTCAGGACAAAATGGCAGAGGTTGCCCCACACCTAGATCTAACCGTGGATTACGGCTGGCTGTGGTTTATCTCTCAGCCGCTGTTTAAGCTGCTGAAGTTCCTGCGCAGCTTTATCGGCAACTGGGGCTTCTCAATTATCGTTATCACCTTCATCGTGCGCGGCATCATGTACCCGCTGACCAAAGCGCAGTACACCTCGATGGCCAAAATGCGCATGCTGCAGCCGAAGATTCAGGCGATGCGTGAGCGTTTAGGTGAAGATAAGCAGAAGATGAGCCAGGAGATGATGACGCTGTACAAAACGGAGAAAGTAAACCCGCTTGGCGGCTGTTTGCCACTGGTTATCCAGATGCCGATCTTCCTCGCACTGTACTACATGCTGATGGGCTCGGTGGAACTGCGTCATGCGCCGTTTGCACTGTGGATCCATGACCTAGCCGCACACGACCCGTACTACATCCTGCCGATACTGATGGGTATCACGATGTTCTTCATTCAGAAGATGTCGCCAACCACCGTGACCGACCCGATGCAGCAGAAGATCATGACCTTCATGCCGGTCATCTTCACCGTGTTTTTCCTGTGGTTCCCGTCTGGTCTGGTGCTGTACTACATCGTCAGTAATCTGGTGACCATTCTCCAGCAGCAGCTGATTTATCGCGGGCTGGAAAAGCGTGGTCTGCACAGCCGCGACAAGAAAAAAGCGTAATTTGCCCTTAGGAGCGAGGCATGCCTCGCCCGTGCTAAATTGTGGCACAATGCTTACACTAAGGCGGTCATCATGACCGCCTTTTTTTATCTTAAAAAAGAGAGTTCAACATGAGCCATAGCGATACTATCGTCGCCCAAGTGACCCCACCTGGCCGTGGCGGCGTCGGCATCCTGCGCATTTCCGGCAGCAAAGCCCGCGACGTGGCGCAGCAGCTGCTGGGCAAACTGCCAAACCCGCGCTACGCCGACTATCTGCCGTTCACTGATGCGGATGGCAGCACGCTCGACCAAGGCATCGCGCTGTGGTTCCCCGGCCCGAATTCCTTTACCGGTGAAGACGTGCTGGAGCTGCAGGGCCACGGCGGCCCAGTGATTCTCGACCTGCTGCTGAAGCGCATTGTCGCGCTGCCGGGGCTGCGCATTGCCAATCCAGGGGAGTTCTCCGAGCGCGCCTTCCTAAATGACAAGCTCGACCTGACGCAGGCCGAAGCGATAGCCGACCTGATCGACGCCAGCTCCGAGCAGGCCGCGCGCTCGGCGGTAAACTCACTACAGGGTGTTTTCTCCACCCGCATTAATGCTCTAGTGGAAGCACTCACTCACCTGCGCATCTACGTGGAGGCTGCGATCGATTTCCCTAACGAGGAGATCGACTTCCTCTCCGACGGTAAAATCGAGGCCCAGCTTAATCAGGTTATCAGCGATCTGGATGGCGTGCGCGCTGAAGCCCGCCAGGGCAGCCTGCTGCGTGAAGGGATGAAGGTGGTGATCGCTGGCCGCCCAAACGCCGGTAAATCCAGCCTGCTCAACGCGCTGGTCGGGCGCGAAGCGGCGATTGTCACCGATATTGCCGGCACCACGCGCGACGTGCTGCGCGAGCATATCCATATCGACGGCATGCCGCTGCACATTATCGACACTGCCGGGCTGCGTGAGGCCAGTGACGAAGTGGAACGCATCGGTATTGAACGTGCATGGAAAGAGATAGAACAGGCCGATCGCGTGCTGTTTATGGTGGATGGCACCATCGAATCCGCCGAGATCTGGCCGGACTTTATTGCCCGCCTGCCGCACAGCTTGCCGATCACCCTGGTACGCAATAAAGCGGATATCACTGGCGAAGCAGAGAATCTAATCGAAGTTAACGGTCACTCACTTATTAGCCTGTCGGCGCGCACCGGTGACGGCATCGATCTCCTGCGCGACCACCTGAAAGCCAGTATGGGCTTCTCCGGCAATATGGAGGGCAGCTTCCTCGCCCGTCGTCGTCATCTGAAGGCACTGAAGTTAGCGGCCACTCACCTGCACCAGGGCAAACAGCAGCTGCTGGGTGCCTGGGCTGGGGAACTGCTGGCGGAGGAGCTGCGTCTAGCGCAGCAGGCACTGAGTGAGATCACCGGGGAGTTCAGCTCCGACGATCTACTGGGCCGCATCTTCTCCAGCTTCTGCATCGGCAAATAGGTCTCTCCGCATATCCTTGCTGAAGCTCCGCCCCACCTTATATAACCGTATAGCGGGGCGCCTTTCGCGATAAAGTCGCAAACCACGCCCGCAACCTTCACCTAACTTCCTTTATTAAATAAATGAATAGTTAAAAAGAAATCTCTCTCCACCGCACTGAAGTTGGTATTAAATTTCTCACCGGTAAATCGATGCCGATGCCTAGGCCCATCACAAAGCGCGCGCCCTGTAGTGGCACACTGATACTGGCCACCTGATCGGAAGGTGATATTCTCACCTTCCCAACACCACAGGTGACCCAATGGCTAAACATTTCACGCCAGAATTTAAGCTCGAAGCGGCGAAGTTAGTTG
>OFEI01000089.1_pt1 | contig 11509 bp, 11 predicted proteins | sample 1521041 | NCBI WGS metagenome assembly OFEI01 (sample SAMN05335687, study PRJEB24111) | insect metagenome | biome: ENVO:00009004; isolation source: gut from larvae fed green and black olives | host: Bactrocera oleae | place: Israel | collected 2011-11
AATGTCCGCAGCATGTGCATCACCGGCAGATACAGTACCGGAATAATATAATCGAGTGCGATCATGGCAAACTGAAACGGATAATCAACGCCACGCTGGGCTTCAAATCAATGAAGACGGCTTACGCGCCATAATCAAAGGCATTGAAGTGATGCGGGCGCTATGGAAAGGTCAGGCAGAATCATTTTATTTGGGGCATCCCCTAGGCGAGAACCGTCTGGTGAGCAGAGTCTTTGAAAAATAAGACCTTTCAATAACACGAAAGGCTAACTCATCAATATCTTTGCAACAGTGCCGGCGCAGGCACCCGGACATTCGCTTTTCTAACTTCCATCTGCGCCTGTGGGTGCATAACATGAGAAAGCGCTGGTGCAGCGCCGGATCAGCGAGGTGATGGCGTTTATCCGCGACGGGGTTATCGCCAGCGATATTGTGGCGGAGTTCGCGCTGGAAGAGATTGATCAAGCGGTAAAAGCGGTGCAGTCGGGGGAGCAGGGCAAGATTTTATTGCGCATGTAACCGAGGATCCGCATCACAAACGGGCCGACCAAAAGAGTGTCGGCCCCTACACAGGGGCCGGGATTATTCCAGGGTCGGATACGCCCGGCGCACCGCGCGCACAATCAGTACCGCCAGCACCACTTTAACGATATCCCCCGGCAGGAAGCCAAGTGAACCGAGCGCCACCTGTTTGACCGGCAACCGCGCCACCAGCGCAATCCACGGAATACCCGCCGAGTAGATCAGCACCACGCCGCCCAGCGCCAAGATCAGCAGCTCTTTTACCGGCGTTAGCGATCGCAAATGACGCTGATACAGCCAGCCAATCAGCAGTGCCGCCAGCGGCCACGCGAGGATAAATCCCCCGCTGGGGCCAAGGAAAATCCCTAAGCCACCGCGCCCACCGGCCAGCAGCGGCAGGCCAATTGCCACCAGCAGTACAAACAACACCAGCGCCAGCGCACCGCGTTTGGCCCCGGCAATCGCCCCGGCCAGCATCGGACCAAGCGTTTGGGCGGTGATTGGTACCGCAATCACCGTAAGGCTGAAGGCCGGGAACAGGCCCAGCGCGGCAGTGATCGCGGCAAACAGCGCGATATACACAATATCTCGGGTCGACATTATTCTCTCACTTTCTCAGCATCGCTGCGCTCACGGCGCAGCTGGGGATCCCAGTCGCGGGCTTCCAGCGCGGCGGCAATATCATCGGCCATCTTCAGGGTACGCACAATCACCGGGATCGCCACCGCCAGCACGCTGCGATCCAGCCCGCGCGCCTTTTGCGCTTCGCGCACTTCGGCGGTGATCCCCGCCAGCACTGGAATAAAACGCAGCGCCAGCGACAGCGCTAGGCTGACTTTTGTGGGATTAATGCGCAGGAAGCGCAGCCAGAACAGCCCTTTCTCCAGCGCGTCGATCATCTCTGAAGTGCGGGTAGTAAGCGTCACCAGCGCCGCCATCAGCATCAGCGTCGCTAGGCGGGCAATCACCAGCACGCTGGACTGCCAGCTGACCATCCACCACTGCACGGCAAACAGCAGCACCAGCACCCACAGCAGCGGCTTCAGCTGTAGCAGCATAATACGCAGGCTGATGCGCGCCAGCGGATAGAGCAGCATCACCACCAGCAGCGCGCCGAGAGTCGCATCAAGGCGCGGGAAGACAAACAGCAGCGTACCGAGGATCGCCAGCGTGAGGATTTTGATGCCCGGCGGCAGATGATGCAGCGGGGAATGACCCGGAATATAGTCGCTCAACGTCATGACATCATCCCGACGTACTCTTTCAGCGCCACGGCGGGCACATCGTCAATCACCACTTTGCCGTGATCGAACACCAGCACGCGCTCGAAATCCTGCAAAAACTCCAGATCGTGCGAGACCACAATGGCGGTCTGCTCGAGTTCGGCAATCGTCTGGGCGATACGGTGCTTGTTGCGCAGATCCAGCAACGTAGTCGGCTCATCAAACACGATGTACTCCGGCTCCATCACCAGCACACCGGAGATTGCCAGCAGCTGTTTCTGCCCACCGCTCAGCAGGTGCGCTGGATGCTGGCGAAATGCCTGCATATCGTAGCGCGCCAGTGCGGCATCGCTGCGCTCGCGGATCACCACCTTCGACAGGCCAAGATTTTTCATCCCGAAGGCGAGGTCTTCCTCCACCACCGGAAAAACAATCTGATTATCCGGGTTCTGAAAAACAAAGCCGACTTTGCGCCGCACCGCTTTACCGTGCTGACGGGTGTTGAGGCCATCGACCAGCACCTCGCCCTGCTTCGGTAACATCAGGCCATTCAGCAGGCGGACAAAGGTGCTTTTGCCGCAGCCGTTGCCGCCGACAATACCGATGCGTTTTTCCGTCAGCTGCAGATTAATGTTGTCGAGTACCGTATGCTCACCGTAAGCATGCGATACCCCTTTCAGTTCCAGCATGAAGTCTCTTGGCTCAGGCGGGTTTACGCGGGCGATACTGGCGGCCAATGGTCAGCTGCTCGACCACGGCGGCAGGCGACAGCGACATGACGAAATCGACGGCGCGGCAGATATCTTCGCTGCTCAGCATCTCGTTCAGTGTCAGTCCTGAACCTTGCACCATATCGGTATCCACCACGTCAGGGCACAGAGTGGTGACTTTAATCCCCTGCGCATCCGGCGCGCGCAGCAGCCACGGCGTACAGATGCGCGCTGGATCGAGCGTGGCGGCAAAGCTTGCCAGCGCCTGCGCATCACGCGCCAGTAGAATCAGATGATAGCCCTGCAGATAGAGATGGCGGGCAAGATGGTGGCCGATAGCGCGGAAAGCACCGGTAATCAGGGCAACTTTGTTTAACACAACACACCTTTTAGCTGGGCAGAAATTGCCTGCAAAGATACGCGAATTTTCGTCGCCCTGCGCGAATTTTTAGCGGGATACAGCAAGCAAAAGAGTTATTGTCAAATCTGGTGTATGGAGCCATCAGGCAACGTTCCGGTCTGATGCTTCCTTTTCCACCTGTTCGCCGTTTTTAAACGGCAGGTTGTTGACCACCAGAGTCAACAGCTCGAAACCCTTAAGTCGATTCCAGTTCTTTTGTGCTGACTGAAGCAGCTTGAATACCATCGCCAGCGTCGTTGCCCTCGAGCCGCAGTCCTTCGCCCGCTTGCTCCGCAGCCTGACAGTCGCAAACGCTGACTTAATGGGATCCGTCGTCCTTATTGAAGCCCAGTGCGCAGCTGGAAAATCGTAGAAGGCGAGCAGTTCTTCGCGACATTTCGTCAGTTTTTTCATCGCTACCGGATATTTGTCACTATATTTTGCCAGCATTCCATCGAACGTCTTATTCGCTGAATCCAGTCCCCCGGACAGCCAGATTTGACCCAGTTCGCTTTTCACCTTTGGCTGTTGTACTGACTTTGGTCACGCGGCCAGCACGTTAGCAGTTTTATGCACTAGACACCGTTGGTGACGGGTGTCCGGAAACACTTTCGCCAGCGCTTTCCAGAAACCCATGGCACCATCACCCGTTGCCAGCTTCGGAGATACCGTCAGGCCGCGTGATCGCAGGCCGATCAGGAGTTCGTACCAGCTAGCTTCCTACGTCCATGTTCTGTAACCCCGATGACAACCAGCAGGCAAAGTCGACCGTCCTTCCGTACGTTGCTATAGATGCCATCCGCCCAGAGGTAGACATAACTCACTTCGTTCAGGTCTTTTTGCGCCCATGAACTGTACTCATCCAGCCACTGCGCCTTCAGAAGACTGATGGTGCTGGCTGAGAGGCCGGAAGCGGCTTCGCCGAGGAGAGCTGACAGCGCTTCGTGGATATCCCCGGTAGAAATGCCGCGCAGATACAGCCACGGCAGCAGCTCTTCGCGACCGTCATCGAGACGGAGGTCAGCAAACCGGACAAGCATCACAGCCAGTTCAGCTTCAACCGCACTGGCGATCAACCGCTGAACAGTGGGCTGAACTGGCTCCGGCAACATCTGTAGGGTAAGATTGGACATGGCGTATCATCTCTCTGTTGTTGAAATCTTGGGAGAAATCAATCAGCAGGATACGCCACTTTCCTCGAATCCCCATACACCATAAATGACCATAATTCCAAGCAAAATGGCCCCCGCAGGAGCCGTTTCTGACAGGTCAGCGAATTATTTCTTTTCCGCTTTCGGGTTTAGCAGGTCGGTGATGCTGCCTTCGAAGATTTCCGCCGCTAGGCCAACCGATTCGTGCAGGGTTGGGTGAGCGTGGATGGTCAGCGCCAGATCTTCAGCGTCACAACCCATCTCGATGGCCAGACCGATTTCACCCAGCAGCTCGCCGCCGGTGGTGCCGACAATCGCACCACCGATCACGCGGTGAGTCTCTTTGTCGAAGATCAGTTTGGTCATGCCGTCTGCACAGTCGGAAGCGATAGCACGGCCTGAAGCTGCCCACGGGAAAGTGGCGGTTTCATAGCTGATGCCTTTCTCTTTCGCTTCTTTCTCGGTCAGACCGACCCAAGCAACTTCTGGCTCAGAATAGGCAATCGATGGGATCACTTTCGGGTCGAAGTAGTGTTTCTTACCAGAAATCACTTCTGCCGCCACGTGGCCTTCATGCACGCCTTTGTGTGCCAGCATTGGCTGACCGACGATGTCGCCGATAGCAAAGATGTGCGGCACGTTGGTACGCATCTGCTTGTCGACGCGGATAAAACCACGGTCGTCCACTTCCACGCCAGCTTTGCCTGCATCCAGACCTTTACCGTTCGGTACGCGGCCAATTGCCACCAGCACCACGTCGTAACGCTGTGGTTCTGCAGGGGCTTTTTTGCCTTCCATGGTTACGTAGATGCCGTCTTCTTTTGCTTCTACCGCGGTGACTTTGGTTTCCAGCATCAGGTTGAACTGCTTACCGATACGCTTGGTGAAGACTTTCACCACGTCTTTGTCGGCAGCCGGGATTACCTGATCAAACATTTCTACCACGTCAATCTGTGAGCCGAGCGCGTGATACACAGTGCCCATCTCCAGACCGATGATACCGCCGCCCATAACCAGCAGACGTTCTGGGACAGATTTCAGCTCCAGCGCATCGGTAGAGTCCCAAACGCGTGGGTCTTCGTGCGGAATGAATGGCAGCTGAATGGGGCGGGAACCCGCCGCGATAATAGCATTGTCGAAAGTGATAGTGGTGGTTTCACCCTTCTCATTTTCCATAACCAGTGTATTTGCACCGGTAAATTTACCCAGGCCGTTGACTACGTTCACTTTACGTCCTTTAGCCATGCCGGCCAAGCCACCGGTCAGCTGACCGATCACTTTCTCTTTCCAACTGCGGATTTTATCAACATCGATCTGTGGCTTGCCGAAAACGATGCCGTGAGCTTCCAGCGCTTTAGCTTCTTCAATCACCTTCGCCACGTACAGCAGGGCTTTAGAAGGGATACAGCCGACATTCAGACAGACACCACCCAAGGTGCTGTAACGCTCAACGATCACGGTCTCCAGACCTAAATCCGCTGCACGGAAGGCTGCAGAATAGCCTGCAGGACCTGCCCCAAGTACCACGACCTGAGTTTTAATTTCTGTACTCATCATGACCTCTTAATTGATTGTCCGGCGGGTCAGGCTTTGAATTTCAACGTCCTTCTTCCACCGGAACGCGTTCACCGCAAAAATTGTTAATAAACTGCAAACCGCGGCGCCACGAATCATTACAACATCTTACAACAAAGCCGGCTTTTGCCAGCCTTGTTAAGGGTTACATCACCAGACGGCGAATGTCGGCCAGTGCATTGTTGATGATGGTGATGAAACGCGCACCGTCAGCACCATCGATTACGCGGTGGTCGAAGGAAAGCGACATCGGCATCATCAGACGCGGCATGAACTCTTTACCGTTCCAGACTGGCTCCATCGCGGATTTGGAGACACCGAGGATAGCCACTTCCGGCGCGTTAACGATTGGCGCAAAGTGAGTTGTCCCGATACCGCCTAGGCTGGAGATGGTGAAGCAACCGCCCTGCATTTCGCCTGCGGTCAGCTTGCCATCACGCGCTTTTTTGGAGATAGCCATCAGTTCACGCGAAAGCTCGGTAATGCCTTTCTTGTTCACATCTTTAAACACCGGAACTACCAGACCATTTGGCGTATCAACCGCCACACCGATGTTGATGTATTTTTTCAGCGTCAGTTTCTGACCATCTTCAGACAGCGAGCTGTTGAAGCGTGGCATCTGCTCAAGCGCAGCCGCGACCGCTTTCATGATGAACACCACCGGGGTGAACTTAACGTCCAGCTTACGCTTCTCGGCTTCGGCGTTCTGCTGCTTGCGGAACGCTTCCAGCTCGGTGATGTCGGTTTTATCGAAGTGAGTCACGTGTGGGATCATCACCCAGTTGCGGCTCAGGTTAGCACCAGAAATTTTCTGGATGCGGCCCAGCTTGACTTCTTCGATTTCACCGAACTTGCTAAAGTCCACTTTCGGCCATGGCAGCATGCTAGGCAGACCGCCGCCAGCGGCAGAAGGGGCTTCAACGCGTTTCACCGCATCTTTCACGTAGCTCTGCACGTCTTCTTTCAGAATACGGCCTTTACGTCCGGTGCCTTTGACTTTCGCCAAGTTTACACCAAATTCGCGTGCCAGACGGCGGATCACCGGGGTGGCATGCACGTAGGCATCGTTTTCTGCGAAATCAGACTTCGCTTCCGCTTTAGCAGGGACAGGGGCAGCCGGAGCAGCACCTTCCACTTCGAACACCATCACCAGAGAGCCGGTGCTGACTTTATCGCCGGTGGCAATTTTAATCTCTTTCACGGTACCCGCGAACGGTGCCGGAACTTCCATTGAGGCTTTGTCGCCTTCAACGGTGAGGATCGACTGCTCAGCTTCAACTTTGTCGCCAACTTTAACCATGATCTCGGTGACTTCGACTTCGTCGCCGCCGATGTCCGGTACATTAACGTCTTTTGCACCGCTGGCCGCAGCGGGAGCCGCAGCCGCCGGGGCCGCTTCTTTTTTCTTATCTTCGGCTGGAGCCGGTGCCGCAGCACAGCCTTCCGCTTCAAAGATCATAATCAGTTTGCCGGTCTCAACTTTGTCGCCGGTAGAGATCTTGATCTCTTTCACCACGCCAGCCTGCGGAGACGGGACTTCCATAGAGGCTTTATCACCTTCTACCACAATCAGCGACTGCTCGACTTCAACCTTATCGCCAACCTTGACCAAGATCTCGGTGACTTCAACTTCGTCCGCGCCGATGTCCGGTACATTAATTTCGATAGCCATTACTCTCTTACCTCTTATGCCAGACGCGGGTTAACTTTATCTGCATCGATCTCGAACTTGGCGATGGCATCTGCAACCACTTTCTTGTCGATTTTGCCACGTTTAGCCAATTCACCCAAGGCCGCTACGACCACGTAAGACGCGTCCACTTCGAAGTGGTGACGCAGGTTCTCGCGACTGTCTGAACGACCAAAGCCGTCTGTACCCAGCACGCGGTAATCGCTGACAGGAATATAGCTGCGCACCTGCTCGGCGAACAGTTTCATATAGTCAGTGGAAGCCACGGCTGGTGCATCGTTCATCACCTGAGCGATGTACGGTACGCGTGCTTCTTCTGTTGGATGCAGCATGTTCCAGCGCTCACAGTCCTGACCGTCACGGGCCAGTCCGGTGAAGGAGGTTACGCTGTAGATGTCAGAACCAACGCCGTAATCTTTCGCCAGGATCTCTGCCGCATCACGCACGTGACGCAGGATAGAGCCTGAACCCAGCAGCTGAACTTTACCTTTGCTACCCGCGATGGTGTCGAGTTTGTAGATACCTTTACGTATACCCTCTTCGGCACCGGTCGGCATGGCTGGCATGTGGTAATTTTCATTCAGCGTGGTGATGTAGTAGTAGACGTTTTCCTGCGCGTCACCGTACATGCGTACCAGACCGTCATGCATGATGACCGCGATTTCGTAAGCGTACGCTGGATCGTAAGAGATACAGTTCGGGATAGTCAGCGACTGAATGTGGCTGTGACCATCTTCGTGCTGCAGGCCTTCACCGTTCAGCGTGGTACGACCAGAAGTACCGCCCACCAAGAAGCCACGAGCCTGCTGGTCACCTGCTGCCCAGCACAGGTCGCCGATACGCTGGAAACCGAACATGGAGTAGTAGATGTAGAACGGGATCATTGGCAGGTTGTTGGTGCTATAAGACGTTGCCGCCGCTAGCCACGATGCGCCTGCACCCAGTTCGTTGATGCCTTCCTGCAGGATCTGACCTTTCTCGTCTTCTTTGTAGTAAGCAACCTGCTCACGGTCCTGCGGGATGTACTGCTGACCGTTCGGGCTGTAGATACCGATCTGACGGAACAGACCTTCCATACCGAAGGTACGCGCTTCATCAGCGATGATTGGTACCAAGCGATCTTTGATCGACGGGTTCTTCAGCATCACGTTCAGGGCACGCACGAAGGCGATAGTGGTCGAGATCTCTTTGTTCTGTTCATCCAGCAGCTGACGGAAATCTTCCAGTGCAGGCATTTCCAGCTTCTCGCTGAATTTCGCTTCGCGGGTTGGCAGGTAGCCACCCAGCTTTTGGCGCTGACCGTGCAGGTAAATGTGCTCTTCTGAGCCTTCAGCGAAGGTCACGTAAGGCAGGTTTTCGATCTCTTCATCGCTGACTGGCACGTTGAAACGGTCACGGATGTAACGCACGCCTTCGTGGTTCATTTTCTTAACCTGGTGCGCGATGTTTTTGCCTTCCGCGGTCTCACCCATACCGTAACCTTTGACGGTGTGAGCTAGGATCACCACAGGTTTACCTTTGGTATCCTGCGCTTTTTTCAGCGCGGCATAGACTTTCTTCGGATCGTGACCGCCACGGTTCAGTGACCAGATCTCGTCGTCGGTCATATCTTTCACCAGCTCTGCGGTTTCCGGATATTTACCGAAGAAGTGCTCACGCACGTAAGCGCCGTTTTTCGATTTGAAGGTCTGGTAGTCACCGTCAACGGTTTCGTTCATCAGCTGCACCAGTTTACCACTGGTATCTTTACGCAGCAGCGCATCCCAACGATCGCCCCAGATCACTTTGATCACTTCCCAGCCAGCGCCACCGAAGATGCCGTCCAGTTCGTTGATGATCTTGCCGTTACCGGTGACCGGGCCATCCAAGCGCTGCAGGTTACAGTTGATAATGAAGACTAGGTTATCCAGTTTTTCACGGGTCGCGATGGTGATTGCACCTTTGGATTCCGGCTCATCCATCTCACCGTCACCGAGGAAGGCGTAAACGGTCTGTTGAGAGGTGTCTTTCAGGCCGCGGTGTTCCAGATATTTCAGGAACTTCGCCTGGTAGATCGCACCCAATGGACCTAGGCCCATGGAAACGGTCGGGAACTGCCAGAAGTCAGGCATCAGTTTCGGGTGCGGGTAAGAAGAAAGGCCTTTACCGTGCACTTCCTGACGGAAGTTATTCATCTGCTCTTCGGTCAGGCGACCTTCAAGGAACGCACGTGCGTACACGCCTGGAGAGATGTGGCCCTGGAAGTAAACCAGATCGCCGCCGTCTTTTTCGGTACGCGCGCGGAAGAAGTGATTAAAGCACACTTCATACACGGTTGCGGAAGACTGGAAGGAGGACATATGGCCACCCAGTTCCAAATCTTTCTTGGAAGCACGCAGCACGGTCATGATGGCATTCCAGCGAATTAAGGAACGGATACGGCGCTCTAAAGAGGTGTTGCCCGGGTATTCCGGCTCATCTTCAACAGCAATAGAGTTGACGTAGTTATTGGCTCCAGCACCGGCTGCCACTTTAACGCCGCCTTTACGTGCTTCGTTCAGGACCTGGTCGATAAGATGCTGTGCGCGCTCAACACCTTCTTCACGGATGACCGATTCGATCGCTTCTAGCCAGTCGCGAGTTTCGATCGGATCCACGTCATTGTTTAAACGTTCTGACATGGGGGGGTATTCCTTATCTGTGTCTAATTACGTTGAATTGTCTGGAGCCTATCTCTCTGTACTCTGACTCATTGCAAAACACAGAGAGACAGGCCCGTCGTTTATACCTTTATCGGTATCTGCCGCGTTATTTTTACACGTTAGTCCTTACGTTGCTGTAAACGTCGCATGGAGCGCTCTCTACGACTTTGCTCCCGACTTCTGTCCAGCAATATTTCCTCGATAAACGCCAGATGGCGGTGTGAAGCTTCGCGCGCCTGTTCCGGCTCGCATGCCACAATCGCCTCAAAAATACTGGCGCGGTGTTCACTCACCTGCGCCAGTATTTCACGGCGCGAGTAAAGCATTTCGAAGTTCTGTCTGACGTTCTGTTCCAGCATCGGCCCCATGCTGCGCAATAAATGCAAAAGCACGACATTATGGGCGGCTTCTGTGACAGCAACCTGATACTGCATCAGCGCATTGGCTTCAGCGTCCAGATCGCCGCTCTGCTGGGCGGTCTGGATCTGCATGTGGCAGTCGCGGATGCGCACTAGGTCTTCGTCAGTGCCGCGCAGTGCGGCGTAATAGGCGGCAATCCCTTCCAGCGCGTGACGCGTTTCCAGCAGGTCGAACTGGGATTCAGGATGGCCGGCAAGTAATTCAACGAGCGGGTCGCTCAGGCTTTTCCACAGGCTGTTCTGGACGAAGGTGCCACCGCCCCGACGGCGCAGCAACAACCCTTTGGCTTCCAGACGCTGGATAGCTTCACGCAGGGAAGGACGGGAGACATCAAACCGCACGGCAAGCTCACGCTCGGGCAGCAGTTTCTCTCCGGGATGCAGTGTCCCTTCCATAATCAGCGACTCGAGCTGTTGCTCGATGGCATCAGAGAGCTTTGGTTGACGGATCTTACTGTATGCCATTATCCCTTCTTCTACGATTTGCTAAAGTAAATTGGTAATACCAATTTCTGAAAGGAGCCCGTAAAGTAACAAAGTACTCACCTGATGTCCATATGGCAACCGACTGAAAGCAGACCGTCGTCTCGTTCCTCATCAGACAACAGGCACCCGCATCCCTCCAGCTGAAACAGCGCGGTAAATGTTAAATTTGGTAATTTTGGGGAAAGGTGGTAGCGGCTTAGTGGATAAAATCTGAAAGCACTATAAGAGAATGTTATTCGTCATTCGCTCCGGTTTGTGCCAAATAATGGAATGTGAAGAGTGAGAACGAACGTTGATTTTTTTGGCATTATTTCGCACAGAAAGCAAAAGCGAGTGCAATAGGGAGCACCTAACACTATTCTCTTCGCCAGGATGGGTTTTGCCCTTTTTTCGCTTACACCACAGCGTAAAGATTTTAATACATTTTCGAGAAGTATAAAAACGAGGTCGCGAATTCAGATAATAAGTGCAACGCTCGGTCATGTAGATGGAGGGACGGTTAGCTACCGATAAGCTATCCTGCTATTCCGACTAAAGATGAGCGAATAACTATGAAATATCAGCAGTTAACCGAAGGATTACGATACCAGATAGCTCTGTTGTGTGAAGACAAAGTTAGTCAGGCCGAGATTGGTCGCCGGTTAGGCGTCTG
>OFEI01000090.1_pt1 | contig 11359 bp, 10 predicted proteins | sample 1521041 | NCBI WGS metagenome assembly OFEI01 (sample SAMN05335687, study PRJEB24111) | insect metagenome | biome: ENVO:00009004; isolation source: gut from larvae fed green and black olives | host: Bactrocera oleae | place: Israel | collected 2011-11
TGCGCATATCGCCCAAATCAGCGGCCAAAGCTACCGACTGAAGGATAAGCTGAAAAGCGGTCAAATCCAGAAGAAAACGAAAGCAACAACGTTCGAGTAATTCAAAGGGGGGGGGCAGTTTTACTTTGGCAGGGTGGGTCAGAATTCGATCGGTATTGACACAATTATATTATTCCGGTACTGTATCTGCCGGTGATGCACATGCTGCGGACATTTACCTTCCCTCTTCAGCAATGCCAGCGCCGCCGCTTTCCCATTTCAGGTGCAGAACGCTGAACCCATCGATAAATCGTGGTGTGATCGACATTTACCCCTCGCTCCGCCAGCATCTCCTGCAGCTCACGATAACTGATGCCATATTTGCAGTACCAGCGGACGGCCCACAGGATAATATGACGCTCAAAATGTCGACCTTTAAATGGGTTCATGTCCTGCTCCTTCAACTAAACAGTGGCATCAGTTTACTATCGCCAGAGAGCTTAATCTGGCTTGTTCCACTATTAGCAGGGAACTCAGACGCAATACCGACCCCACTTTCAACGGTGTCTTCTGCTGTAGAAGGGCAACCACTTTGGCACGATGGCGGCGTCATAAGCCTCAGCCAGACAATGCTTTTCACCAGCTGGAACCACACACTCAGGCCTTCATCGGGAAGGAGCTTTCCATCCACACCTCGCCTGAAGTCATCAGTGGACGCCTGCAGTTAAAATTCGGTATCTCTGTCAGCAAGAATACGCTCTATCGCTATATCCAGCTGGAGTGACAAGCTAGTGGAGAACTCTATCAGCAACTTCCTCACCGGGAAAAGCGCTACAGCTACAGTGCCGAGAAGCTCAAACGCGGTCTTATTCCCAACTGTGTTGGCATTGAACATCAGCCCAGCTGAAGCCGAACTCAAACAGAAACCTAGCCATTTCGAGATTGACACCATTTTTGGCAAAGACCAGAAGTCACTCCTGCTTACTCTCGTAGATAAGGCCCTAAAAATCGTCACCATTCGGAAGCTGCCTAATAAACGTGCAGAAACCGTAGTTGTCGCTTTCAGAGACATTGAAGCCAATACTTTCTGCGAGTTTATTGTGCGGCCTTACCATTCCTGGGAGCGCCGCCTGAATGAGCATACCAACGGGCTAATTAGGCATTTTCACCCCAAGGCAACGGACTTCAGTCAGGTCAGTCATCGTAAGATTGCCGAACTCAAACACACGCTCAACACGAGAGGGCAAAAATCTCTGGGCTATCGCTCTCCCAATGAGGTATTTTTAACGCACTTACTGGCAGCATAAGCCCCCTCCGTTTTGTTGCGTTTCAACTGGGAATGGAGCCTCGACCTTTGAAATTGTCGTACATGGTATTTTCCTTTAAGAAACTATCGATCCAGATGCGATCAATGTAGTTGCTATCCGAGAAACGGAAAAGGATCGTTTAATTTAAATACAGGATTTTTCTGGCGCGAATTATGGCTCAGATTATGCGCAATAGCATTATTTGTTTTGCGACGTGAAAGAGGTTATTTGCGCAGCAATCGTAAAGTTATCGTTACAGGAGGGTGCGGGCCGCCGTGGCAGCCCACATACGACATTAGTAGATAGTACGCAGCAGTTCGTTGATGCCGGTTTTTCCGAGGGTTTTGGCGTCAACTTTTTTTACAATCACCGTACAGTACAGGCTATAAGTACCGTCTTTGGATGGCAGGTTGCCGGAAACCACCACTGAACCCGCCGGAATGCGACCGAAGTGCACTTCGCCGGTTTCACGGTCAAAGATTTTGGTGCTCTGGCCGATATAAACGCCCATTGAGATCACCGAGCCTTCTTCCACGATCACGCCTTCTACGATCTCAGAGCGGGCGCCGATAAAGCAGTTGTCTTCGATGATAGTCGGGGTGGCCTGCAAAGGCTCCAGTACGCCACCGATGCCCACGCCACCGGACAGGTGCACGTTTTTACCGATCTGCGCACAGGAACCGACGGTTGCCCAAGTATCCACCATCGAGCCTTCATCAACATAGGCACCAATGTTGACATAAGAAGGCATCAGCACGGTGTTACGGGCGATAAATGCACCCTGACGCACGGCGGCAGGCGGCACCACGCGGAAGCCTTCTTTCTTAAAGCGTGCTTCGTCGTAGTCGGCGAATTTCATCGGGACTTTGTCGTAGTAGCGGCTTTCAGCACCTTCCATTACCTGATTGTCATTGATGCGGAATGAAAGCAGCACCGCTTTCTTCAGCCACTGGTGAGTCACCCACTGACCGTCGGTCTTCTCCGCCACGCGCAGGGCACCGTTGTCGAGCAGGGCAATAACTTGGTTAACCGCTTCACGGGTTACGGTATCCGCATTGGCTGGGGTAATGTCCGCACGGCGCTCGAAAGTCGCCTCAATAACACTCTGTAACTGTTGCATAGTTAGTCTCTTCCTAGTTTTGCCGATGCATATTCAACGAAAACGATTCCGCGGCGGCAGAATCACGCGCTGGCACTGATAAAAAGTAAATCGGGGTCACGCTTTATCGTTTGGATTAAGGGCCTCTATCAACCGTTGTTGCAGCACTTCGCGCAAATCTGCGTCTAATGCCCGAGGATCTCTGTTGGCAAGGATAAATAAATCCTCAACCCGTTCGCCAATGGTGCTGATGCGCGCACCGTGCAGCGACACGTTTAAGTCGGCAAACACTTCGCCAACGCGTGCCAGTAATCCTGGCTGATCGAGCGCCACTAATTCCAGATAAGTGCGTCTGTCAGTATGTGTGGGTAAGAAATTCACCGCGGTATCGACGCTAAAATGCTTCAACCTTGCCGACTGTCGGCGCAGGCGCGGCGGCTGCCAGTGAGTTTGACAGATCGCCTGCTCCAGCGCCTGGCGGATCATCTCATGACGATCCGGCATCAGCGGGCTACCGTCTTGCTCCAGCACGATAAAGGTATCCATCGCCATGCCGTCGCGGCTGGTAAAGATCTGCGCATTGTGGACGCTGAGGTTACGGCGATCCAGCTCCCCGGCTACGGTGGCAAATAGGTAGGGACGATCCGGGCTCCAGATAAAGATCTCGGTGCCGCCGCGTGTCGCCTGAGGGCTGATGAGGATCAGCGGCTTGGTAAGGTCGTGATTCATCAGGTGGCGCGCATGCCAAGCTAGCTGGTTAGGCGTGTGGCGCAGGAAATAGTCCGCGCGGCAGCGGCCCCAGATACGGTGCAGGGCTTCTTCATCAATGTTGTCCATACGCAGCAGCACCAGCGCCTGCAGGCGGTGATGGCGCACGCGCTCGCGCAGGTCGGGACTATTCTCCATGCCGCGCTGCAGCTGCTTCTCGGTGGCGAAGAACAGTTCGCGTATCAGGCTCTGCTTCCAGCTGTTCCACAGCGTTTCATTGGTGGCACAGATATCGGCCACCGTCAGGCACACCAAGTAACGCAGGCGATTCTCGTTCTGCATCACTTCGGCGAACTGCTGGATCTCCGTGGGGTCCTGAATATCGCGGCGCTGGGCGGTCACCGACATCAGCAGGTGGTGACACACCAGCCAAGCAACCAGCTGGGTTTCGCGTGAGTTGAGGCCGTGCATTTCGGCGAATTCCAGCGCGTCCTGCGCGCCGAGGATCGAGTGGTCGCCGCCGCGCCCTTTAGCGATATCGTGGAACAGTGCCGCCATCAGCAGCAGCTCTAGCTGCGGCAGGCGCGGCCACAGCTCCACGCACAGCGGATGGCGCAGGCGGGTGCGTTCGTCGGCAAAGCTTTCCAGCTTTTGCAGCACGCGAATGGTATGTTCATCAACGGTATAGGCATGGAACAGGTCAAACTGCATCTGGCCGACGATGTTGCTCCACTTCGGCATATAGGCCCACAGCACGCTGTGGCGATGCATCGGCACTAGTGCCCGGCTCACCGCGCCAGGATGCCGCAGGATCGACAGGAACAGCTCTCGCGCCTGCGGGATGGTACAGAGCGGCTGTTTCAGATTGCTGCACGCGTGGCGTAGGTGGCGCAGGGTCGTGGAGTAAATACCGGTAATTTTCGGCGTGCGCACCACCGCCCAGAACATGCGCATTATCGCTTCCGGCTGTCGGGCGAACAGGGTCTCATCCCGCAGGTCAATCAGGGTGCCGCGCAGCTGGAACTCTTCATCCATCGGCCGCGGTTTCTCGTCGGTGCCGAGCGCGAGGATCGCCTCATCAAACAGCTGCAGCAGCATCTGGTTGAGCTCACCCACGCGGCGCGTGACGCGGAAAAAGTCCTTCATCATGTGTTCGACCGGCTTGTTGACTTCACCCTGATAGTTCAGATGCTGGGCCACATTGAGCTGGCGGTCGAACAGCAGGCGGTTGTCGTAGCGGGTGAGGGTGAGGTGCAGGGCGAAGCGGATACGCCACAGCCTGCTCTGACATTCGTTGAGTTCATTGCGCTCGGCTTCGGTCAGGAAACCAAAACCAACCATATCGTCCATCGACGTGGCGCCGAAGTGGCGGCGGGCGACCCACAGCAGCGTGTGGATATCGCGCAGGCCACCGGGGCTGTTTTTAATATCCGGCTCTAGGTTGTAGCTGGTGCCGTGGTAGCGCTGGTGGCGCTCCTGCTGCTCTTCGATTTTGGCAGCGAAGAAGCGGTCAGAAGGCCAGAAGCCATCGCTGAAGATGTTTTTCTGCAACTCGAGGAATAGCGCGAGGTCACCGGTCAGCATGCGCGATTCAATCAGGTTGGTGGCGACGGTAAGGTCGGATAACCCCTCCAGCAGGCACTCTTCCAGCGTGCGCACGCTGTGGCCAACTTCTAGCTTCAGGTCCCACATCAGGGTTAACAGATCGCTGGTGCGCTGGGCATCTTCATCTGACAGCAGTTTGCGGCTGAGGATCAGCACGTCAATATCGGAGAGCGGGTGCAATTCGCCACGGCCATAGCCGCCAGCGGCGACCAGCGTGACGCCCTCTTTTTCCGGGAAGCCATAGAAGCGCCACAGCCGCCGCAGCAGGCGGTCAATAAACAGGGTGCGCGCATCGATCAAGCTTTCCACATCCTGCCCGGCGTCGAACGCGGCGGCCAGATGATGCTGGAAAACATCAAGGTGACGCTTCAGCGTGTCGCGATTTAGCTCGCTGTCTTCCCAGCGTCGTGGCGCTTTGGTGAGCTTTTTTAGGATGCTGGCTTCAGTTACATCTTTATTCATTTCACCGCCCCTAAGACATAAAAAAATCGGCTTGCGCGGGTCTGGTACTTTGCATGCGGGCTGAGCGAAAAGAAGGTCAGCCCTGACGCCGAATCAATCCTCGTGCGTCAGAATTGCCGGGATGGTGTCGTCTTTGCGTAGCGTCATAATTTCGCAGCCGTTCTCCGTTACCACAATAGTGTGTTCGTACTGTGCGGACAAGCTGCGATCTTTGGTTTTTACGGTCCAGCCATCTTTCATGCTGCGGATGCGGTAATCACCGGCGTTAACCATTGGTTCGATGGTAAAGGCCATACCGGTCTGCAGCACCACACCGCCGTCATCCGCGTCGTAGTGCAGTACCTGCGGCTCTTCGTGGAAGCCTTTACCGATGCCGTGTCCGCAGTACTCGCGCACCACGGAGAAGTCCTGCTCCTCAACAAATCTCTGGATCTCACGACCAATGGTGCGCAGGCGGATACCCGGCTTTACCATACGCAGGGCTAGGTAGAGGCTCTCCTGGGTGACGCGGCACAGGCGCTCGCCTTGAATCGTTGGCTTACCCACGATAAACGTGGTTGAGGTATCGCCGTGATACTCATCTTTGATCACGGTGACGTCGATATTGACGATATCGCCGTCCTTGAGAATTTTGTCGTCGCTCGGAATACCGTGGCACACCACTTCATTGACTGAAATGCAGACGGATTTCGGGAATCCGTGATAGCCGAGGCTGGCGGAAACCGCATGTTGTTTGTTGACGATGTGATCGTTGCAGATCCGATCCAGCTCACCAGTGCTGACACCCGACTTGACGTGCTCTTCAATCATCTCAAGCACTTCAGCCGCTAGGCGACCGGCAACGCGCATTTTTTCGATTTCTTTAGGGGTTTTAATTGAGATAGCCATTCATTCGGTCCACATTTGTCGTCATTTTCGACAACATACAGAAAGTGCTGCAATGGTATCAGCCTGCCCCGAGACTGCCAATTGCAGTTTGTGGCCTGCTGCAGTCATCTAATTCGGGTCGTAGGGGTTATAATTGTTGGCTACAGCTGCGGCTTTATGGTATAAAGCGCGCCGAAGATTCACTGTTCAGTGAGTCTCTTCGCCAGATTGAGAAACGCATAAATCTCACTATGTGCAAATAACACACACGTATCGACACCTACGCCGGGGTGCCTTGCTGGTTTGAAAGAGCTGATGGGTCGGTTGTACGGGATACGTGGAGGCTTAACCCCAAACTACATCTTATAGAGGTAATCATGGCAACTGTTTCCATGCGCGACATGCTCAAGGCCGGTGTACACTTCGGTCACCAGACCCGTTACTGGAACCCGAAAATGAAGCCATTCATCTTCGGCGCTCGTAACAAAGTTCACATCATCAACCTTGAGAAAACTGTACCAATGTTCAACGAAGCCCTAGCTGAGCTGAGCAAGATCTCCTTCCGTAAAGGTAAGATTCTGTTTGTTGGTACTAAGCGCGCTGCAAGCGAAGCGGTAAAAGAGCACGCTCTGAGCTGCGACCAGTTCTTCGTTAATCACCGCTGGTTGGGTGGTATGCTGACTAACTGGAAAACTGTTCGTCAGTCAATCAAACGTCTGAAAGATCTGGAAACTCAGTCTCAGGATGGCACCTTCGACAAACTGACCAAGAAAGAAGCGCTGATGCGCGCTCGTGAACTGGCCAACTTGGAAAACAGCTTGGGCGGTATCAAAGACATGGGCGGCCTGCCAGACGCACTGTTTGTTGTCGATGCAGACCATGAACACATTGCTATTAAAGAAGCAAACAACCTAGGTATCCCAGTGTTTGCTATCGTTGATACCAACTCTGATCCAGACGGTGTTGACTACATCATCCCAGGTAATGATGATGCAATCCGTGCTGTTAGCCTGTACCTGACTACAGTGGCTACCACTGTACGTGAAGGTCGCTCTCAGGACCTAGCTCAGCAGGCAGAAGAAACCTTCGCCGAAGCTGACTAATAAGACTTGCTCTGTTAAGAGCCCTTAAAAATTAGATGTGAATCTGTAAGGGGCCTTTTAGGCCCCCTTATTTTTTTCGAGTTCGCTTTGCTGAATGTCATATTTGGCGGGGCAGAATGTTTCCCGTGAAGGCTTCTGTAATTGCAGATGCTGAGCTAACCGAGGATTAGAAAATGGCTGATATTACCGCTGCTCTGGTAAAAGAACTGCGCGTGCGCACTGGCGCTGGCATGATGGATTGTAAGAAAGCGCTGACTGAAGCCAATGGCGACATCAAGCTGGCAATTGAGAACATGCGTAAATCTGGCGCAATCAAAGCAGCTAAGAAAGCAGGCAACGTTGCTGCTGACGGCGTGATCAAAACCAAGATCGAAGGCAACTACGGTGTGATTCTGGAAGTTAACTGCCAGACTGACTTCGTTGCTAAAGATGCTGGTTTCCAAGCATTCGCCGGCAAAGTGCTGGACGCGGCTGTTGCCGGTAAAATCACTGATGTTGAAGTGCTGAAAGCTCAGTACGAAGAAGAACGTGTTGCACTAGTTGCTAAAATTGGTGAGAACATCAACATTCGTCGCGTTGCAAGCTTGGAAGGCGACCTGCTGGGTACATACTTGCACGGAGCACGTATCGGCGTTCTGATTGCCGCTACCAACGCCGACGAAGAGCTGGTTAAGCAGCTGGCAATGCATGTTGTCGCTAGCAAGCCAGAATTCGTTAAGCCAGAAGACGTGTCTGCTGAAGTTGTTGAAAAAGAGTACCAGGTTCAGCTGGACATCGCGATGCAGTCTGGTAAGCCAAAAGAGATCGCAGAGAAAATGGTTGAAGGCCGCATGAAGAAATTTACCGGCGAAGTTTCTCTGACTGGCCAGCCTTTCGTGATTGACCCATCTAAAACTGTGGGGCGGGCACTGAAAGAGAAAAATGCCGACGTCACCCACTTCATCCGCTTTGAAGTGGGTGAAGGCATGGAGAAAGCTGAGACCAATTTCTCAGCAGAAGTTGCTGCGATGTCTAAGCAGTCTTAATTGCTCTAAAATAACCGCCAAACGGCGGTTATTTTTTGCCTGTCTTTTGACAGCGCATTTTCAGTCTCATCCCAATAGTATTTCTCTTACGCTTTTAGAATGATACCGCATACAGTCAAGACCCCTTTTCGATATAGCTTCCAGGAAAAAAACCATGGCGACCAATGCAAAACCTGTATATCAACGTATTCTTCTGAAACTGAGTGGCGAAGCCCTGCAAGGCGCTGAAGGCTTTGGCATTGATGCCAGCGTGCTGGATCGTATGGCTCAGGAAGTCAAAGAACTGGTAGAGCTAGCCATTCAGGTAGGTGTGGTGATCGGTGGTGGTAATCTGTTCCGTGGTGCTGGTCTGGCTCAGGCAGGAATGAACCGTGTTGTGGGCGACCATATGGGTATGCTGGCAACCGTGATGAATGGACTAGCGATGCGCGATGCGCTGCACCGTGCCTACGTCAATGCACGTTTGATGTCTGCTATTCCACTGAACGGCGTGTGCGACAACTACAGCTGGGCTGAAGCAATTAGCCTGCTGCGCAACAACCGCGTGGTGATTTTCTGCGCCGGTACCGGTAACCCATTCTTTACCACTGACTCCGCAGCCTGTCTGCGCGGCATCGAAATCGAAGCCGATGTGGTGCTGAAAGCCACCAAGGTTGACGGCGTTTACTCTGCCGACCCGGTGAAGAACCCAGACACAACCCTGCACGAACAGCTGACCTACAGCGAAGTGCTGGAAAAAGAGCTGAAAGTGATGGATCTGGCCGCCTTTACGCTGGCTCGCGACCATTCACTGCCTATCTGCGTATTCAATATGAACAAACCGGGCGCACTGCGTCGCGTTGTGATGGGTAAAAAAGAAGGCACGCTGATTACGCATTAATATCAGTCTGCGGTTGAAATAAGGTATATTCTCCCTGCAAGAACTATCTTTAAATGTATTTGAACGGCTTTCGGCACTGCCGAAAGCTGGTGGATCAAACAGAATCCAAGGGTTTCAACGTGATTAAAGACATCAAGAAAGATGCAGAAGTACGCATGGAAAAATGCGTAGAAGCATTCAAAAACAACATCAGCAAGATCCGTACTGGCCGTGCATCTCCGGCTATACTCGACGGTATCATGGTAGATTATTACGGTTCTGCTACTCCGCTGCGCCAGCTGGCGAGCGTCACGGTAGAAGATTCCCGCACGCTGAAAATCAACGTGTTTGACCATTCTATCAGCAACGCAGTTGAAAAAGCGATCATGTCTTCCGATCTGGGCCTGAACCCAATTTCAGTGGGCACCGATATTCGCGTTCCGCTGCCAGCGCTGACCGAAGAGCGTCGTAAAGATCTGATCAAGATCGTGCGAGGCGAAGCCGAGCAGGGCCGCGTATCCGTGCGTAACGTGCGTCGTGATGCTAACGACAAAGTGAAAGCGCTGCTGAAACACAAAGAGATTAGTGAAAATGATGATCGTCGCTTACAGGAAGAGATTCAGAAAATGACCGACGTCGATATCAAGAAAATTGATGCTGCGCTGGCAGAGAAAGAAGCGGAGCTGATGGACTTCTGATCCCATCATAATCCGATGAAACGCCGCACAGATTGCCCTTCGTATGAAGGGTCGGTCTGGCGGCGTTTTGCGTTTGTTAACTTTCCCGGCAGAGGGTTATTCTTCTCCTGAGCGGGTTTATACAGAGCAAACTCATGAAGCAATTGACCATCCTCGGTTCAACTGGATCTATTGGTACCAGCACGCTCGGCGTAGTGCGCGCTAACCCCCATTTGTTCGCCACTAAAGCACTTGTTGCCGGGCGTAACGTCGAACTAATGGTTGAACAGTGCGTTGAATTTCGCCCGGCGTATGCCGCGATGTCAGACAGCTGGGCGGCAGCGGCACTGCGATTTCGTCTGAAAGAGCTCAATCTGGCTACCGAAGTCATGAGCGGCGAGCAGGCGATTTGCGAGCTGGCCACGCTGGATGATGTTGACCAGGTGATGTCGGCAATTGTCGGAGCAGCAGGATTATTACCTACCCTAGCCGCAATCCGCGCGGGAAAACAGGTGCTGTTGGCGAATAAAGAGTCGCTTGTCACCTGCGGCCGCCTTTTTCTGGAGGCGGTGAGCACTTCCGGCGCCCAGCTGTTGCCCATCGACAGCGAGCACAACGCCATTTTTCAGAGTTTGCCTGCTTCCCTCCAGCAGCAGTTAGGGTACATTTCTCTGGAGGATAATGGCATTGATAGCATTATCCTCACGGGGTCAGGTGGCCCGTTTCGTGACACGCCACTGGCTGAATTAAGCCATATGACGCCAGACCAAGCGTGTGCACACCCTAACTGGACGATGGGGCGAAAAATCTCCGTCGATTCGGCCACTATGATGAATAAAGGACTAGAATATATCGAAGTCCGCTGGCTGTTTAATGCCACAGACGCCCAAATGGAAGTCATTCTGCATCCGCAGTCAGTTATCCATTCGATGGTGCGCTACCGTGATGGCAGCGTTATTGCCCAGCTCGGTTCGCCGGATATGCGTACGCCAATCGCTCACGCTATGGCCTGGCCGCAGCGCGTAAATTCAGGCGCCCAACCGCTTGATTTTACGCGCATGTCGGCAATGACTTTTGCTGAACCCGATTACGCACGTTACCCCTGCCTGAAGCTGGCGATTGATGCCAGCATCACCGGGCAGGCGGCGACCACCACGCTGAATGCGGCAAATGAGATTGCGGTGGCCGCTTTCCTCACGTCTGACATCCGCTTTACCGATATTGCGGCGCTGAATGTGGCGGTGCTGGAAACGCTGTCGTGTCAGGAACCGCAAAGCGTTGAGGCAGTGATTGCCATTGACCGCGAGGCACGCGTAGCAGCGACAGCTCTGCTGCCACGTTTTGCGGCAGGACGAGTCAGCGCGTTTTAACGCACCGCCATTTGTGAGCGCTGGGCGGAGGTGGTATAGTCTTGCCCTACCGTCCAGAGCCAGCAACGTGATAAGGCGGAAAAGCGAATCGTATTTGTAGGCGCGAATTCAGATAATAAGTGCAACGCTCGGTCATGTAGATGGAGGGACGGTTAGCTACCGATAAGCTATCCTGCTCTTCCGATTAAAGATGAGCGAGTAACTATGAAATATCAGCAGTTAACCGAAGGATTACGATACCAGATAGCTCTGTTGTGTGAAGACAAAGTTAGTCAGGCCGAGATTGGTCGCCGGTTAG
>OFEI01000091.1_pt1 | contig 11218 bp, 9 predicted proteins | sample 1521041 | NCBI WGS metagenome assembly OFEI01 (sample SAMN05335687, study PRJEB24111) | insect metagenome | biome: ENVO:00009004; isolation source: gut from larvae fed green and black olives | host: Bactrocera oleae | place: Israel | collected 2011-11
TGCGATGACGGCGATAAGTTGCGGGTCACGTTCACTCTGGACTGCTGCGACCGGGAAGCGCTGGACTGGATAGCCACGAATGGAGGCTATACCAGTGATATCGTAAAAGACGGCATGATGAACAGCGTCACGGAGCTTGAAGTCATTCGAATAATTTTTACGAGGTTCTTTTCGCCAGGATTGGGTTTCCATACTTAGATGTCCGTCTGTAACATGTGAGCGTCTAAGTTACCCGCACTGGCTTAATGGCTAAATACGGCGCTGGCTTTACGCTTACGTTTTCCATAGTGGGTTGCACCTCCGATCCGCGACAGGTCGAGTCCGGCAAATGCGAATGCCAGAGCGGGTTCGGCGGGCAGTTTACGCGCGACGGCGGCAGGAAGAGTTAATCTAGGTCAAGGTGCAGGCAGGCAGGATAAAAAAATCCCGGCAGGTGCCGAGATGAGGGGAGCAGGGATTACAGGATAAAGCGGCTGAGGTCTTCGTCGGCTACCAGTTCATCCAAGTGCTTGCTGACGTATTCGGCATCGATAGTGAACGACTGCCCGGTCAGGTCGCTGGCATCGTAGGAGATCTCCTCCATCAGACGCTCCAGCACGGTGTGCAGGCGGCGCGCACCGATGTTCTCAGCGGTTTCATTAACCTGCCATGCGGCGGCGGCGATTTTGCTGATGCCGTCTTCGGTGAAGTTAATCTCCACGCCTTCAGTGTTCATCAGCGCTTTGTACTGCACGGTGATCGAAGCGCTTGGTTCGGTGAGGATACGCTCGAAATCGTGTGTGGTCAGCGCTTGCAGCTCAACGCGGATCGGCAGACGGCCCTGCAGCTCAGGGATCAGGTCAGACGGGCTGGCAACCTGGAATGCGCCGGAGGCGATAAACAGGATGTGGTCAGTTTTCACCATGCCGTGCTTGGTCGATACGGTACAGCCTTCTACCAGCGGTAGCAGGTCGCGCTGTACGCCTTCGCGGGAGACGTCCGGGCTGGAGGATTCGCCGCGCTTACACACTTTATCGATCTCATCAATAAACACAATACCGTGCTGCTCGACCGCATCGATGGCTTCCTGCTTCAGCTCTTCCTGGTTGACCAGCTTCGCCGCTTCTTCTTCAATCAGCAGCTTCATCGCTTCTTTGATTTTCAGCTTGCGCGGTTTCTGTCTCTGGCCGCCGAGGTTCTGGAACATCGACTGCAGCTGGCTGGTCATCTCTTCCATACCGGGAGGCGCCATGATCTCCACGCCGTTGGCCGATACAGCGGCTAGATCGATTTCGATCTCTTTGTCATCCAGCTGGCCTTCGCGCAGCTTTTTACGGAATGACTGGCGCGAAGCAGACGGTTCCGCGGATGTTTCGTTCTGGCCCCAGTTGTTTTTAGCCCGTGGGATCAGCACGTCAAGAATACGCTCTTCCGCCATCTCTTCGGCGCGGTAGCGGTTTTTCTCAATAGCCTGAGAACGCACCATTTTCAGCGCAGAATCGGTCAAATCGCGGATAATCGAATCAACTTCTTTACCGACATATCCTACTTCAGTGAATTTGGTGGCTTCAACTTTAATAAACGGCGCGTTGGCTAGTTTCGCTAGGCGGCGGGCAATTTCGGTTTTACCGACGCCGGTCGGGCCGATCATCAGAATATTTTTTGGGGTCACTTCATAACGCAGCTCTTCATCAAGCTGCATACGGCGCCAGCGGTTACGCAGGGCGATGGCCACGGCCCGCTTTGCGCCATCCTGACCAATTATAAATCTATTCAGTTCGCTGACAATCTCGCGCGGAGTCATAGCAGACATAAATTAGGATCCTTTCGCTTTAGACGGTAGTGATTCGATGGTGAGATTGTGGTTGGTATAGATGCAGATATCACCTGCAATACCGAGTGCTTTTTCTACAATATCCTGTGCGCCGATGTCGGTATTTTCCAGCAGCGCACGAGCTGCGGCCTGAGCGTAAGGACCGCCCGAACCGATGGCAACGAGGTCATTTTCTGGCTGGATAACGTCACCGTTGCCGGTAATGATCAGCGAGGCGTTTTCGTCGGCTACGGCCAGCAGCGCTTCGAGCTTGCGCAGCATACGGTCGGTGCGCCAGTTTTTTGCCAGCTCAACGGCCGCTTTCACTAGGTGGCCTTGGTGCATTTCCAGTTTGCGTTCAAAAAGTTCAAATAGGGTGAAGGCATCTGCGGTACCGCCAGCAAAACCGGCAATGACTTTGTGATTGTAGAGACGACGCACTTTTTTGACGTTGCCTTTCATTACGGTATTGCCGAGGGTAGCCTGACCATCACCGCCAATTACTACTTGGTCATTGCGTCGTACACTTACTATTGTTGTCACGGGCAGACCCCTTGTTGCAGTCGGAAGATGACCCCGCACTGCTTGTGCGGGGCGCTGATGCAATCAGATATGGGGCGGGATTAGAGGGTTTCAACCCCCACAGAGAGAGGAATACAATTTGAGTGACCGGAACCGCGCAGGCGTTTCAGGGTGCTGTCGACTCCGCTGCGGTTGTTATACGGCCCCATCACCACGCGATTCCAGCCGCCGCCGGTAGTAATACGGCTTTCAAAACCTTCGAAGGCCAGCTGGGCGCGAATGGATTGCGCCTGCTCGGTCCCTTTGAACGATCCACACTGCACCATCCAGCGCTGACCGTTGATTTTTTCGGCCTTTTTCGGCTTAGTTTCCACTTTCGGCGCGGCAGCAGTAGTTTCCTGCTTCAGCTGCTGGCGCACCGGCCCATGCGTGACCGGAGTAATTGGCGCGGCGGGCTGCTGTGCTTGCTGCGGCTGAGTGCGAACCGGCTGCTGTGGCATGCGCGACTGTTGCTGCAGCTGGGTTTGCTGCTGGCGCTGCGCCGGGATCTGCTCATTCCACGGCACTTCGTTGAGCTGGGTCGGCTGGTGTCGCATATCGGCCTGCATCTGGTCAAGCAGATGGCGCTGTTCGTCGGTTAACTGCGTTTGCGAGTGCGCTTCGCCGCCCGATGTCGGCTCGGTCGGCGTCGGTACGCCGAGCTGACGATTTTCCAGTTCTTTGATGTAGCGCCAGCGCTCTTCCGGCTTCGGCGGCAGTCCGTTGCCAGTGGCTTTATGATCGGGAATAACCGGCATATCAACCGGCACATCTTCTTTTTTATGATGCGCGATAAACCACAGCCCACCAATAAAGGTGACCAGAACGGCAACTGCCAGCACTACCATGATTTTTGGTACATCGGATCCACTGCTGCGCTTCTTGCTGCGACTGTCGGTCTTTTTGCGACGAGTCCCTGTCGAACGCCCGCGGCCTACATAATCTTTTTGTGCCACTATCGTTCCGCTAATAATCAATGAAGGTAAGGCCGGGCAGAAAGCATGGGGGACGGGTGCCCGGTTATAGCCTGCCATGTTACTCAAGGGCCGGAAGTTTGACCAGCAGCGATATGTCTAAGAATATGCTTGCTGATTCTACTCCAGCCGCACCAAGGTTAGTCCTCATCGCGCAGTGAGGGGGCGGTGCTGCCGCGAATTTTCAGTTCAAAATCCAGTAGCCGCGAGCCGTTACTCACCATCTTGCTTTATAACTGCTCCAGCAAGAGTAGCATAGCTTCGCGACCAATGTTGAAGCGCGGCTGGGCGACGGTGGTGAGCTGTAGCGCGACAGCTCAATATCATCAAAGCCAATCAGTGAGATATCTTGCGGCACGCGCAGGCCCATATTCTTCGCCTGCGCCATGGCGCCAGGCGCAATGATATCGCTGTGGCAGAACAGCGCGTCGGGCGGTTTAGGCAGGCTCATCAGATGTTTCATCGCCTGTGAACCAGCATCGAAACTAAATTTACCGCGCACGATATATTGCGAATTAACCGAGATGCCGTGACGGCGCAGCGCCTGGATGTAGCCCTGCAGGCGATGCTGGCACAGCAGCATATCATCCGGTCCGGCAATGCAGGCGATGCGGCGAGGTTGTCGACGTATACCGTCCGCAGCTCCAGCTCCGGCGCGAACTCGTTGGTCATCGCCACCGGCGGCAGGTTGCGCTGCTCCTCGACGCCCGTTTCAAACGGCACGCTGGAACAGCGTAGCACCATGCCATCAATCTGCCGGGTCAGCATCAGGTTAAGGAAAGATTTTTCCTGCTGATTCTGGTGGACACAGTCGCCAATCAGAACCAGATAGCCTTCGGATGCCGCCACCACTTTGATGCCGCGAATAATTTCACTTAAAGAACGGGGCACATGTCCGGCACGATCACCAGCACGTCGCGTGACTCGCTGCGTTACGAGCTGTTCGTCATTGAGTGGGAGGAGTAACCAACGGCGATCACCGCCTGTTCTACTTTATAACGCGCCGCCTCAGAGACCTTTCCCGGATTCATCAGCGCGCGGGAGACGGTTGCTGTCGATATGCCTGCGTGTTTAGCCACGTCCTTCATGGTCGCCACTGTTGTCTCTTGATTGTGCCCCAACGCTTTTCTCCTCACGCCAGGTTGAACTGACCAACTGATGACGATTTTTATGGCAGTAATGACGTTTACCGCGAACCGAGCGGATAACTCTGCATTCTTAACAGATCTAACGACGTGCTGTTACTTAATTTGCATGAAAACTGTGACTTGTGCGACTTTTTTCGATCTACCGCATAACTTTGCCACGCAATCGGTTACGTTCTCAGCTTTCGTTCGGGTCGATATCCAGCGTCCATTTGACTTTGCGCGCCTGCGTCAGGGTGTTAATCAGCGGCAGGCTGGATTTGATAAGCCGCTGCAATACGGCGCGGGAAGGGTGTTGTAACAGCAGCTGCCAGCGGTAGCGACCGCTGCGTTTTGCCTGCAGTGCTGGCACCGGGCCCATCACCCAAAACGATTCATCATTCAGCGGGCTGGCTTCCAGCAGATTACGCAGCTGCTGCAGAAACAGGCTGGCCTGCTGATTATCATAGTCTTCGGCGCGGAACAGCGCATGGCTGGTAAACGGCGGCAGCAACACGCTGCTGCGCTCGCTCAGCGCCTGATGGGCAAAGGCATCGTAGCCCTGATGCAGCAGGGTTTGCAGCAGCGGGTGCTCAGGGTGGTGGGTTTGCAACAGCACCTCCCCCTGCTTGCCTGCGCGCCCGGCACGGCCAGCGACCTGCACGTAAAGTTGGGCGAAGCGCTCCGCCGAGCGGAAGTCGGCGGAAAACAGCGCGCCGTCAACGTCGAGCAGCGACACCAGGGTGACGTCCGGGAAGTGGTGGCCTTTCGCCAGCATCTGGGTGCCGACCAGAATACGCGCACCGCCGCGATGCACCTCCGCCAGCTGCTGCTCCAGCGCGCCTTTACGACTGGTGGTATCGCGGTCGATACGCGTCAGCGGCACATCGGGCAACAGCGCGCCGATGTTGTGCTCCAGCTGTTCCGTCCCCAACCCGACCGGCACCAGATGGGTGGAGCCGCACTGCGGGCACTGATACGGCACCGGGCGCTGGCTGGCGCAGTGGTGGCAGCGCAGCTGACGCTGATGCTGGTGCAGGGTGTAATAGCGATCGCAGCGCTGGCATTCGGCTATCCAGCCGCACTCGTGGCACAGCAGGGTGGGGGAAAAGCCGCGCCGGTTGAGGAACAGCAGCACCTGATTATCTGCTTTCAGATGCTGGCCGATTTTTTTGATCAGCATCGGTGACAGTCCGCCCTGCAGCTTCACGCCCTTCAGGTCGACCAGCAGCTGAGTGGCTTTGGTGGCGTTCCCGGCGCGCTTGCTGAGGCTGAGCTGGCGATATTTCCCTAGCTGAACGTTATGCAGTGTTTCCAGTGCCGGGGTGGCAGAACCCATCACAATCGGAATGTTTTCCTGATGCGCGCGAAATACCGCCAGGTCACGGGCATGATAGCGCCAGCCTTCCTGCTGCTTATAGGAGCTGTCGTGCTCCTCATCAATAATGATTGCGCCGAGGCGGGCAAACGGCGTGAACAGCGAGGAACGGGTGCCGATGACGATCGCCGTCTCGCCGCCGCGCGCGCGCAGCCAGACGTCTAGGCGCTCGCTGTCATTTAAACCGGAGTGCAGCACGTCGACCGGGGCATTGAAACGCTCGCGGAAGCGGGCAATAGTCTGGGGCGTCAGGCCGATTTCCGGCACCATCACCAGCGCCTGACGGCCGCTCGCCAGAATATTTTCCAGCATGCTGAGGTAGACTTCGGTTTTGCCGGAGCCGGTGATGCCTGCCAGCAGCCACGCGGAGAAGCAGTCGTCGGCGCAGCGAATTGCCCCGGCCGCCGTGGCCTGCTCGGTATTCAGGCGCAGGCGTTCGCCATTGACGGCATAGCTGTTGCGCCAGTCCTCCCGGGCGCGCTGCTGCGGACGCAGTTCACACAGCCCTTTGGCATGCAGCGCCTGTAGCGTCGCTTCGGTGATGTCGTGCTGGCTGATTTCGTGACGATACAGAGGACGGTTGCGCAGGGTGGCCAGTGCCTGCTGCTGCTTTGGCGCGCGCTTCAGGCTTTCCGGCGCGGTGGCCTTGCCTTCTTCGGTGATCACCCACTGCCACAGCGGCGCTTCTTCCGCCGCTTTACCCTGGCGCAGCAGCACCGGCATGGCGTGGGACAGCACTTCACCCAGCGGAAAGTGATAGTAATCGGCCGCCCACAGCAGGATCCGCCACAGCGAAGCCGGGTAGAGCGATTCGCTGTCCAGAACCTCAAGCACGTGCTTCATCTGGTCGAGCGGGAAGTCGCTGTGTTCGACAATCGCCACCACCACGCCGGTTGCTTTACGCTTGCCGAACGGCACGGTCACTCGCCCACCGACCACGGCATGGTTGATAAGGTGGGGAGGCAACAGATAGTCAAAGTTGTGGGCAAGCGGAACGGGTAGCGCGATCTGAACAACGGGCATGGATTCATCCGGGTGAAAAATTAGGCCAGTTAGTGTACACTGAGTCTTCCTCAATGTGCGGATCCGATTGCGGTGTGTGGTTAATCTCTGTATGGTTCGCCTCCGTTGGTACGGCATTTTGGTATCAACTTTACTTGAAACATTAATCTTCGTGTGGTGCCGGTGCAGGAGCTATCCTAGCGCGGGAGAGCGACACGGCCTTAACTGAGGTTTTCCCATGAAAAAAGGTATTCACCCTAATTACGCTGAAGTTACTGCTAAATGTTCTTGCGGTAACGAAATCAAAACTCGCTCTACCGTGGGTCACGACCTGAACTTGGACGTGTGTGGTAACTGCCACCCGTTCTACACTGGCAAGCAGCGTGATGTTGCTACCGGTGGTCGTGTTGACCGCTTCAACAAGCGTTTCAGCATCCCCGGCGCTAAATAAGCACCCGGTAAAATGTAGGGAAAAACCCAGCTTCGGCTGGTTTTTTGTGCCTGACGATCGTGGCGCGCTGGCGTGTTCCAGCACGTCCTGCCAGCTTTTCTGATAGAAAGATTCGCCATCATTATTAAAAGCGGCGGCAGCATTAAGCTGGTGGAGCATACGGTAGCAAGCGACAACGTGTCGTTGAGCGGATAGTAATGGCGAGGGGGAACTGGGGATGGTACAGACCATCGTGGCTATCTGGCAATCCGGTTAGGCCGGGCATCCAATACTGAATTAGGTGCCCGACTGGATAACCGAATAACTTGCAGGCGCTTAGTATTCCCAGGTATCGGGATCGACGCCCATTTCCCGCATGATGGCTTTTGCTTCTTCGGGTATTTCGTCGCCGCGCTCTTTCCGCAGGTCAATATCATCCGGCAGTGGTTGTCCGGTAAATGCATGCAGAAACGCTTCGCACAGCAGTTCGCTGTTGGTGGCATGACGCAAGTTGTTAACCTGACGGCGCGTGCGCTCATCGGTCAAAATCTTCAGAACCTTCAACGGGATGGATACCGTGATTTTTTTAACCTGCTTGCTTTTCTTTCCGTGTTCAGCGTAAGGACTGATATATTCGCCGTTCCACTCAGCCATGGGCTACCTTAATTAATTAAATTGGAAATACCGAAATTCGGCTAATTATGCCCGAAGTTTGTCGCCATCACATAGAAATGGCACAACTTTCTCTGGGGGATATCGACATAATTCGGGCGGTTATTGCCGCACTGTTCAATCTATACGCAAAGACATTTGGATGTCCAGATGTATTGACGTCTATACTCGCCCGATTTACTCTATAACACTTCTCTTATTATCCAGCAGGAACTTGTGCACCGTGACGTGTAAACATGCAACCATCGCAGTACGCAGCGGTTTGAATGATGACGAGCAATATGGCTGCGTTGTCCCCCCGATCCACCTATCCAGCACCTATAACTTTACCGATTTCAACGAGCCGCGTGCGCATGACTACTCGCGGCGCGGCAACCCGACCCGCGATGTGGTGCAGCGTGTGCTGGCGGAGCTGGAAGGCGGTGCCGGGGCGGTGATGACCAATACCGGGATGTCGGCGATCCACCTAGTGTGTACCGTGTTCCTGAAGCCAGGTAACCTGCTGGTCGCTCCGCACGACTGCTACGGCGGCAGCTACCGCTTGTTCGACAGCCTGAGCAAACGCGGCGCGTATCGCGTGAAGTTTGTCGATCAAGGTAACGAAGCGGCGCTGCAGGCGGCGCTGGATGAGAAACCAAAGCTGGTGCTGATTGAAACCCCAAGCAACCCGCTGCTGCGCGTGGTGGATATTACCGCTATCTGTCAGGCTGCCTCTGCGGAGGGCGCGATTAGCGTAGTGGATAACACCTTCCTCAGCCCGGCGTTGCAGAGCCCGCTGGCGCTGGGTGCGGATCTGGTAATCCACTCCTGTACCAAATACCTTAACGGCCATTCGGATGTGGTGGCAGGCGCGGTCATTGCGAAAGATCCGCAGCACGTGACCGAACTCGCTTGGTGGGCCAATAATATTGGCGTCACTGGAGCGGCTTTTGACAGCTATCTGCTGCTGCGCGGTCTGCGTACTCTGACACCGCGCATGGCAGCTGCACAGCGTAACGCGCTGGCGATTGTTGATTATCTGAAGCAACAACCGCTGGTGAAAAAGTTGTATCATCCGTCACTGCCGGAAAATGCAGGCCATCAGTTTGCAGTACGTCAGCAAAAAGGTTTCGGCGCGATGTTAAGTTTTGTGTTTGACGGTGACGAAGCTGCGCTGCGTCGTTTCCTTAAAGCGCTGGAATTATTTACCTTGGCGGAATCGCTGGGCGGCGTGGAAAGCCTGATTTCCCACACGGCGACCATGACCCATGCGGGCATGTCGGCAGAGGCGCGTGCGGCGGCAGGCATTTCCGAAACGCTGCTGCGCATCTCGGTGGGAATTGAAGATCACGAAGATTTAATCGCCGATCTGGATAATGCATTCCAAGTAGCGGTCAAGAGGTAAGCATAAGTCATTCAGCAGTGGCAGGGGCGTTGGGGACACGGCAGTTGCATAAATTTGGTGGCAGTAGTCTGGCCGGTGCCAAATGCTCCCAGCGAGTTGCCGGGATTATGGCGGAGTATAGCCAACCGGGCAACCTGATGGTGGTTTCGGCAGCGGGCAGTACCACTAAGCAGCTAATCAGCTGGCTGAAGCTTAGCCAGAGCGACCGGTTATCTGCGCACCAGGTGCAGCAGGCTCTGCGTCGTTATCAAAGCGAACTGATCAGCAGCCTGCTGCCACTCGAGACGGCTGCCCCGATGATTGCTGAATTTATTCATGACTTGGAAAAACTGACCGCGCTGCTGGACGGTATCATCACCGAGGCAGTTTATGCTGAAGTGGTGGGGCACGGTGAGATTTGCTCGGTATGCCTGATGGCTTCCGTCCTTGCCCGGCGCGATATCGACGCCAGTTGGCTGGATGAGCGCCGCTTCCTGCGCGCTGAACGTGGCGCACAGCCGCAGGTGGATGAAGAAAAATCCGCCCCGCTGCTGCAACAGCTGATGGTGCCTCGCGCAGCGCAGCGCCTGGTCGTCACGGGGTTTATCTGTGCTAATAACGCAGGTGAAACGGTGTTGTTAGGGCGCAACGGCAGTGACTACTCCGCCATGCAGATCGGTGCGCTGGTGGGCGTGTCGCGCGTTACCATCTGGAGCGATGTCGCCGGGGTTTACAGCGCGGATCCGTGCAAAGTGAAAGATGCCTGCCTGCTGCCTCTGCTGCTCCTGGATCAAGCCAGCGAGCTGGCGCGCCTCTCAGCCCCGGTGTTGCACACCCGCACATTGCAGCCGGTTTCCGGCAGCGATATCGATCTACAGCTGCGCTGCAGCTATACGCCTGACGAAGGTTCTACCCGCATTGAACGCGTGCTGGCTTCCGGCACCGGCGCGCGTATTGTTACCAGCCACGATGATGTCTGCCTGATTGAGTTTCAGCTCCCGGTGCCGCATGATTTTGCCGCGATGCACAAAGAGATCGACCATTTATTGAAGCGCACGCAGATGCGCCCGCTGGCAACTGGCGTGCATCCTGATCGTAATCTGCTGCAGCTGTGTTACACCTTGGAAGTGGTGAACAACGCGCAGACCCTGCTGGAGGATTCGGCGCTGCTAGGTCGTTTACAGCTGCACAATGGCATGGCGATGGTCGGCGCGGGCGTCTGCCGTAACCCGCAGCACAGCCACCGTTTCTGGCAGCAGATGAAAGATCAGCTGGTGGAGTTTATCTACCAGTCGCAGGAGGGCATCAGCTTGGTGGTAGTGCTGCGCGTTGGGCCAACCGAACATCTGATCCGTGATCTGCACCAGACGCTGTTCCGCGCTGAGAAGCAGATTGGCCTAGTGCTGTTTGGCAAAGGCAATATCGGTTCACGCTGGCTGGAGCTGTTCGCACGCGAGCAAAAGACCATTTCTGCGCGCGCCGGTTTTGAATATATCTTAGCCGGGATGGTGGACAGCCGTCGCAGTCTGCTGAGCTATGATGGTCTGGATGCCAGACGGGCGCTGGCGTTCATGGTTAGGAGATTGAGTCGCCACTTCTGAGAGCGCCTAACCATGAATGTCAGAACGAACTATCCCTTTGATGCTAAGGCCGTGCGTAGGTCTAAGTGCGTATTCTGGCGAAGATGAACGGTCGTTCCGGAGGAACGTAAACGCGTTATTTCCTAACGCGCCCTAACTTCGTTTTATTACACTGACTGTTCACTTTCAGTCAACCTGTGCCAGTCGTTTTCTCATTGTAGTGGTCAACTAATACTGGCCACAGCATTAGACTGTAAGTAGTACAGCCGCTCAGATTCGTTGGGCGTCAGACTGCCGTTATACCAGTGGGGCCTGATAGCGCTGTAATATCCCGTTATATAG